>Ga0116226_10002616_pt1 | contig 15739 bp, 10 predicted proteins | sample S1TSphfallax_FD_89692 | JGI IMG/M metagenome (GOLD analysis project Ga0116226, IMG submission 89692) | Host-associated microbial communities from peat moss isolated from Minnesota, USA - S1T2_Fa - Sphagnum fallax MG | ecosystem: Host-associated > Plants > Peat moss > Unclassified | place: USA...
AAACCCAGCCGTTGAGCGCTATCAATCGGGTGTTCCAGCGTCTGCAACATGGTGACGTCGCATCGCGCGTGGTGCTGGATTTCGCCTGACTGGTATGGCGCTTCACGGTCCAATGGAACCAAGGTCCCACGTTTTCCAGGAGATGAAATATGAAACGCGCAACGATCATCGGTGCTGTAACGGTATCCCTCTTAGGCGGCTACGGCGACTTTGCTGCTGCCGCCCCGCCGGCCACCACCATCGCAGCGGCGCGGCCGACCTCTCCTGATACCGATACCGATGCAACTCGTCCGGGACGACCTGCGCAGCAGTGCCTGAAGGATTTGTCCGCGTTCAGCGCTCAGATTCAAAAGGGCGGATATTGGCTTGGTGGCTCGCCTTATGGGTATGGTTACGCGGTAGGCGGCCCGGATTCGGGTTGGTATGGCGATGGCGTGGGTGATGGTACTGCCAACTATCCGGCTGCCGGCGCTTACCGCAACGCGCGTCCCGGTTATGAGGTCAGGGTGCTGCTATCGTCCGCAAACATATTGGCGCGGCATGGCGAGCAACAGGGGTGTGAAACCGTGCTTGGCAGCGCGCGTGAGATCTACACCAGTTACGCGCTTGATCAACGCCATGCCGGAGCGCCACTGGCGCATGTCTCGGCGTGGGAGCATAAGCAAATTGCCTCCGCCCAATCCGTCGATACAGGCAACCTGTCGTTCCGGTCCGATCAGTTGGTTGGTACCGAAGTGCGCAATACCCAGGATCAAGCACTGGGCAGCGTCGACGATTTGGTTACCAGCCCCAAAGACGGCAAAATCGCGTATTTGATTATCGGCCGCGGCGGCCTCTTTGGTATCGACGAGAAGTATGTCGCCGTGCCCTGGGACGATTTCAAGGCGACCACCAACGTCAATTTGCTGATACTGGATTCCACCATCAGTGAAATGGACGGCGCACCTCAAGTGACGACGCTGCAGATGCGGAACACGACGCAATTCGAGGATCAAAGCCAACGGTCGGATACTTATTGGAAGGCGACTTTATCGAAAGCGCAATAGGTCGTCTATGGATGAAGGAAAAGATATCAATCGCAGCTTCATTCCTGTACCGACTGCGCACCGGAGATATGACCAATTGGATCACATGTGATGCGATCTCAGCGTCACATGCCGGGATACACATACTGATATTAAACCGCTCCAGACGGATCTACATCCGCGTGCCGTGATCTCGCGCAGGCTGATGCTGACGCGGTTCATGCAGTTGGTCAAACATGGATTGGCACTTATCGCACCATAGCGTGGTGGGATAAGCAAGCAATCTGCCAAACTTAATATCTGAATGACATTCACTGCATACCCCGTAGGTACGGGCGGACAGGCGACTACGGGCTTGCGCAATCCGTTCGATTTCGAGCGCGTAGCTGGCGACCTGGGCGACGTAATCGCGTTCGTTACTGTCGTGTGCCGCGCCAGAGCGCCGGTTTCCCGGTGTATCCAGCGCGCGCTTCAATGCTGCGCGTGCGATTTCTTCCTCGGAATCTAGTAAGGCATAGAGCCGTGCTTTCTGCGTCTTGATCATCGGTTTCATTTCTGTTCCCTCGTCGAAATACGCGTCCGTTCTATCGATGGTGGCCCAAGTAATAACAGGCATTGCAGTCATACGACTGATGCACAGATTGCTTGCGTCGTAAAAGTGCGTCGGTACGCTGGCGTACCGAGAAAGGAACTTTATGTAGAGGACAGACTCGCGCGCTTTTGCGCTTGGGACATGCACCAAATTGGCGTGCCTTATCGCTTAACGTACGACAGCGTACCGACCATGAAGCCACAAGCGCGCAGTGTAGGATGCGGCGTCTCGGTTCAGGTAAGACAGATTGGTATCTTGTACTTACTGACTGCATGTTCGAATGCATCGCATATCGCTGAGTTCGCGGAATTCTTTCAATTAACTTTCGGCCGCCAGCCGTTGGAGAGGTCGATGAACACTGTCTTATATCCGACATATGCCTTTAACAAGGCTCACTGATGTGGCCGTCTGCGGGTACCTGGCGCAGCCAACGCGCGCTTTCTCCGTGGGATAGCAACGAACCTGTACGCGAGGAATTGTTTGGCGATGAACGACTGGCGCAACACGCGCGCAGCCTTGCGGCCGCGCAAAGTACAGCGCGGGTGGCGCCGGGCGGGGCATCGCTGACTGCCCGGCTCAAAGACAACGCTCGCTATCTGGTGCGTGCGTATAAGGCAACCGTCGATGCCGCCGCGAATGGGGAGGTAGTCACACCGGCAGCCCAATGGTTGTTGGACAATTACTATTTGGTCGACGAGCAGGTACGCAAGATCCGCGACGATCTGCCGGCCAGCTACTATCGGCAACTTCCCAAGCTGAGCGTGGCGCCGTTTTATGGTTATCCACGTGTGTTCGGTCTGGCGTGGGCCTTTGTGGCACACACCGATAGCCGCTTCGACCCCGATCTGCTGTGCCGTTTCGTGCGCGCTTACCAGACCGTGCAGCCCCTTACCATAGGCGAACTATGGGCGGTGGCCATCACGCTGCGCATCGTACTGATCGAGAATCTGCGCCGGCTGGCCGACCAGATCGATCACGGCAGAACGGCGCGGCTTGACGCCGATGCGATGGCGGATCGTATTCTGGAAGTCGGTGTGGCCGAAGGCGACGCCCGTCTTGAGCCTATCGAAGCGCTGATTGCGCGCTATGAGCGCTCGGCCTTGCGTGACACCTTTGCGGTGCAATTGATCCAGCGTCTGCATGATCAGGATCCGGAAGTCACACCGGTGTTGCGCTGGCTACATGACAGACTGGCGCTGCAACATACGACGGCCGAGCGCATCGTGTCCGAGGTACACCAGCAGCAGGGCGCAGCCAGTGTCACAGTGCGTAATGTGATTACCAGCATGCGTTTGATTTCGGATGTGGATTGGACCGAATTATTCGAGCGCATCAGCCCGGTCGATGATGTGCTGCGTACCCATCGCGGCTTTGTCGAGATGGACTTTGCCACCCGTAATCTATATCGCGGCGCTGTCGAGGCACTGGCACGCGGATCACGCCAAAGCGAACCTGAAATCGCGCGGCGTGCCTTGGCCGCGGCCACAGCGGCGGACAGGCGGATCGCACCCGGCGCGTCTGCATCTCAGGTTGATGCTACATCAGAGGCAACGCTCGTGTCGCAGCGTGAAGCCGATCCGGGCTATCACCTGCTGTCGGGCGGACGCGCCGCACTCGAGATCGAGATCGGCTACCGGGCGCCCCCATCAATCTGGTTGCATCGCTTTACACGTCGAATTGGTCTGGCGGGCTACATAGGGCGCATACTGCTTTTCGCGGGGCTGCTGTTGACGGGCATTTTGGCGTTGCTCACCGATTGGTTTGCGCGCCCTGGCGACTGGCTCTGGCTGGCGATAGCGGGCGGGTTGCCTACCATCGACGCGGCGGTCGCGATGGTCAACCGTGGCGTGATGCGTGATGTCGGCGCAATCGTGTTGCCAGGCCTCGCATTGCGTGACGGGATCCCGGACACCTTGCGTACCCTGGTGGTGGTGCCAACCTTGCTGACCACAGCGGAGGCCTTGAGCGAACAGATCGAGCGATTGGAAATTCATTACTTGGCCAGCGCGATTGGCGAAGTCTACTATGCGCTGCTATCTGATTGGACCGACGCGCCGCAGGCGCGAAACGAACAGGATGATGCGCTGCTGGATGCCGCGCTAGCAGGTATCGCCAAGCTGAATCTGCGTTATCCCGGGGCGACCCAGGGTCCGCGTTTCCTGATCTTGCAGCGCCGCCGGATCTGGAATGCGCAAGAAGGGGCGTGGATGGGCTGGGAGCGCAAACGCGGCAAACTGCACGAACTCAACCGGTTGCTGAGGGGTGCCACCGACACTTCGTATATCGAGACAGGCGGACACGCGCCCTGGATACCCGCAGATGTGCGTTATGTAATCACACTGGATACCGACACGCGCCTGCCGCGTGACACGGTACGCCGCCTGATAGGCAAGATGGCACATCCGTTGAACCGCCCTGTCTTTGATTTCACCAGCCAACGTATCGTCAAAGGCTATGGTGTGTTGCAACCCAGGGTTACGCCATCGCTGCCGGTGGGGACGCAGGGTTCTTTATTTCAACGGGTGTCATCCAGCACCAGCGGTATCGATCCTTACGTCGCGGCTGTTTCCGATGTCTATCAGGATTTGTTCGACGAAGGTTCTTACGCGGGCAAGGGGATATATGATGTGGATGCTTTCGAGGCTTCGCTGGTTGACCGTGTACCTGACAACGCCATCCTGAGCCACGACCTGTTCGAGGGCATCTTTGCCAGAGCGGGATTGGCATCCGATATTGAAGTGGTGGAAGAGTTTCCGGCCCGCTACGATGTCTCCGCGGCCAGACAGCATCGGTGGGCACGTGGCGACTGGCAGTTGTTGCCTTGGTTGATGGGCATATCGGCGCAGCCCAAGTCGGCAGTTCCCGCGACCGGCCGCTGGAAGATATTCGATAATCTGCGCCGCACGCTGACCGCTCCGGCCGCCTTTATCGCGCTTGCTATAGGCTGGACGTTGCCTTTGGTTGCCGCCGTTTGGTGGACAGGGTTTATCCTGGCGACCATCGCGTTGCCAGCGCTGCTGCCGACATTAAGTGCCTTGCTGCCGAATTTGCGGCGCGCCCACGTCAAGATGACGCGACGTAGCCGCTTCTGTGTGTGGCTGGCCGAACTCCAGTTGGCATTGGCCCGTTTCGCCTTCGCGCTGGCGTTTTTGACGCAACATAGCTGGGCCATGGGTGATGCGATCGGGCGTACCCTGATCCGCTTGACTTCGAGTCGCCGTCATCTGCTTGAATGGACCACCGCTGCCGCAGCCGGCGCACGCGGGCGACTGGCACTGGCCGACACCTACGCCGGTATGTGGGGCGGTCTGCTTTTGGCCTTCTGCGCGGGTGTCGCGGTGATGTTCACGGCGCGAGCCAACGGCAATCATGGCGCCTGGGTTGCCTTGCCGTTTGTACTCGGTTGGTGGGGCGCGCCGGCGCTGGCCTACTGGGCCAGTTTGGCCCCCCCTCCGGCTGGCGATCTGGTGATAAGCAATCGTGATGTGCAGCAACTACGGCGCCAGGCTCGCCGCACCTGGCGCTTCTTCGAGACTTTTGTCACTCCGTCGGATCAGATGTTGCCACCGGACAATTTCCAGGAAGACCCCCAACCCGTGATTGCACATCGGACCTCGCCGACCAATCTGGGACTGTATCTGTTGGCGACGGTCAGTGCGCACGAATTCGGTTGGATGGGTAACGTCGACACGCTCGAGCGACTCGAAGCTACGTTAGCCACCATGCTGCGCATGCCGCGCTATCGCGGGCATTTTTATAACTGGTATGACACCCAGGATTTACGCGCGCTCGACCCCAAATATGTATCGTCGGTGGATAGCGGGAATCTGGCTGGACATCTGATTGCATTGGGCAATGCATGTCGCACCTGGGCCAGTCGACCGGCCTGTGTCCCCAGTAGCGTGGCACAAGCGGGTATCGGCGATAACCTTGTGCTATTGGCTGAAGCGATGCATGTCCGTAGCCAAGCACATCCCCGACCTGACCTGGTGCTGCGTTTCGAGGCGGAGGTGCTGATCTTGCAGCGTTTGCTGGACCAGGACGAGTCCGGGGCGCCCGCTGTCCCAACGAGCGCGAAGATGAACGTGCGAGCGGACACCGCAGCACCACTATGGATCCGTATCAAGGTGCAGGTGGCGCAGGTTGCCGAGTTGGCGTACACGCTCGATGGCATGGCCACTCCAGTGCAGGAGAGCGAGCGTAGCGACGTGCCATTTTGGATCGATGCCTTGGAGCGCGCCATACGCAGTCATACGCGCGATGGTGAGGTGGATGGACTCGAATGGGCGGATCTGATCATACGTTTCAATGCGCTCACCGATAGCGCGCTGCAACTGGCCTATGCGATGGAATTCGGCTTTCTGCTCGACCCGGTGCGCAATTTGTTGTCGATAGGCTATGCAGTGGCTGAAGGTCGGCTCGATGCGAGCAGCTATGACTTACTGGCGTCGGAAGCACGTTTGGCGAGCTTTATCGCGATTGCGAAAGGAGACGTCCCGGCGCGTCACTGGTTTCGCCTTGGGCGCGTCGCCACGCCGATTGCGGGGGGCGCGGCGCTGGTGTCGTGGTCCGGTTCGATGTTCGAGTATCTGATGCCGTCGCTCGTGATGTGCGCGCCCGCCAGCAGCTTGCTGGCACGGACCAATAGTCTGGTGGTGCGTTGCCAGATCCGCTACGGTCGCGATCTCGGCTTACCCTGGGGTATTTCGGAATCGGCTTATAACGCGCGCGACGTCGAATTCACTTATCAATATTCGAGCTTTGGCATACCCGGTCTCGGGCTTAAGCGAGGACTGGGACAAGACGCCGTGATCGCCCCTTATGCTACCGCCTTGGCCGCGATGGTGGCGCCAGAAGCGGCTGCACGCAATCTCGAACGCCTGCGTGCAGCCGGTGCGGAGGGCCGTTACGGTTTTTATGAGGCCTTGGATTTTACCTCGGCGCGGGTGCCGGAGGGCATGCCGGTTGCGCTGGTGCGTGCCTATATGGCGCACCACCAAGGTATGTCCATCGTCTCCATCGCGAACGCCGTATTGGGCGGCCGCATACGCACTTTCTTTCACGCCGAACCGGCGATCCAGGCGACGGAATTGCTGCTGCAGGAGCGCATTCCCGGCCGCATCGCGGTGGCCCGTTTGCGAGTGGACGACGAGGGCAATGCGGGCCGGATCCGTAGCACGGAACCGGCCGTGGCCAGGCGCTTGCTGTCAGCCAACGATCCGACACCCGCCACCCATCTGCTCAGCAACGGACGCTATGCGGTGATGCTAAGCGCCGCCGGATCGGGTTATAGTCGCTGGGATGACTTCGCCATCACACGCTGGCGAGAGGATGCCACTTGCGACGATTGGGGCAGTTATCTGTATCTGCGCGACTGTGATACCGGCGATTACTGGTCGGCCAGCTGGCAACCCTCCGGTGTCGCGCCGGATAACTATATGGTGACCTTCACCGAGGATCGCGCGGAGTATGTTCGGCGCGATGGGACATTGACCACGGCTCTGGACGTGATCGTATCGGCCGAGGACGATGCCGAGGTGCGCCGGGTTTCCGTTACCAACAGCGGCTCGCGTGCACGCACCATCGAATTTACGTCGTATGCCGAGATTGTGCTCGCACCGCAATCGGCCGACCTTGCACATCCGGCGTTCAGCAAGCTGTTTATCGAAACCGAATATCTGGCCGCGCTGGAGGTTATCGTCGCGACGCGTCGACGCCGTACGCCGACCGAGCCGGAAATATGGGCCGCTCATCTTTGTGTGGCGGAAGGCGAGGTGATAGACTCGCTCGAAATGGAAACCGACCGGGCTCGTTTCATAGGCCGGGGATATAACGTGCGTAATCCGCAGGCGCTGAGCCAGACGCTACCGCTGAGTAACACTACGGGTGCGGTACTCGATGCGGTGTTTGCATTACGGCGGCGTTTGCGCATAGGGCCGGGCGAAACAGCGAATGTGGCGTTCTGGACCATGGTCGCGAGTACGCGCGAAAAATTGTTGGATCTGGTCGATAAACATCGCGACGGTGCTTCGTTCGCGCGCGCGACCATGCTGGCTTGGACCCAAGCCCAAATGCAATTGCGTCACAACAATGTGAGTTCGGACGAAGCGGGTTTGTATCAGCGGCTGGCGGCCTACCTGCTCTATAACGATGGCGCGACGCGGCCCAGTTCCAGCGCCTTGATCCGGGGCACGGCCACCGTGTTGGCCACAGGCGGGGGCGGTGCTGCGCCCTTATGGGCGCACGGCGTATCTGGCGATCTGCCTATCCTGCTGGTACGCATCGATGATATCGAGCATATGACGCTGGTGCTGCAGTTGGTCCACGCACATGCATACTGGTATGCCAAGCGCTTGGCGGTGGATCTGGTCATCATCAACGAGCGCGCAGCGTCTTATGTGCAGGATCTGCAAGCCGCGCTGGAAACGCTGGTGCGCAGCGGCCAACGCTCGCAGCCAGGGCCGCCCGGACGTGGACAGATTTTCGTCTTGCGCGCGGATTTGATGCGCGACGATGCGCGTGCTTTGTTCCCCATCGTGGCGCGTGCCGTGCTGGCGGCGCGTAACGGACGCCTGCTCGATCAGTTACGACGGTTGGTGACCACGCCCGCAATCCAGGCACCGCGCGTCAAGCGCGCGGTGCCTGCACCACGTATCGCCGTCACCTCGCGCGCGATACCAACGGCTGGGTTGGAGTATTTCAATGGCTTGGGCGGTTTTTCCGACGACGGTCACGAGTACGTGATCGTTCTGGGACCTGGGCGCTGTACCCCGATGCCATGGGTCAATGTGATCGCCAATCCGCAGTGTGGTTTTGTGGTGGCCGCCGAAGGCGGCGGCTACACCTGGACCTTGAATAGCCGGGGTCATCCGCTGACTCCCTGGCACAACGACCCGATTGCCGATCCGAGTGGTGAGGCCTTTTATGTGCGCGATGAGGAAACTGGCGCGTTATGGGGGCCGCAGGCCTATCCCGTCCGCGATCAGGGGGCGCAGGCCGAACCCTATGTGGTACGCCATGGTCAGGGTTATAGCCGCTTTGCCCATAGCAGTCACGAGATTGAGTTGGAGCTGCTGCAGTTTGTACCGCTGACCGATCCAATCAAGATTTCGCGGCTGACGGTACGCAATGTTTCGCAGCGCACACGGTATCTTTCAGTGACAGCGTACGTCGAATGGGCATTCGGTGCATCACGCAGCGCCGCAGCGCCACATACCATCACCGAAATCGATACCCTGACCGGCGCGCTGTTAGCGCGCAACGCATGGATGCAGACCTATCGCGGGCGCGTTGCGTTTGCCGATCTCGGTGGCGCGCAAGTGGCTTGTACTGCTGACCGGCGCGAATTTATCGGGCGTAATGGAAATTTATCTGACCCGGCGGCATTTTTTGCCAGTGGCACCACGCGTTTGTCCGGCAAGGTCGGCGCCGGCCTGGATCCTTGTGCCGCCTTGCAAACCCGGATCGAACTCGCGCCGGGAGAAGTCGCCCATGTGGTGTTTCTGCTCGGTGAGACGGCCGATCTGGAGCAAAGCCGAGCCTTGATCACCCGCTACCGTGCCACCGATATTGAGGCGGTACTGGCAGAGGTCAAACGCTACTGGGACGACACCTTGGGTGCCGTGCAGGTGACTACGCCTGATCGGTCGATGAACCTGATGCTCAACCGTTGGTTGTTGTACCAGACCCTGGCCAGCCGGATCTGGGCACGTGCGGGCTTTTACCAAGCTAGCGGTGCATATGGTTTCCGCGATCAACTGCAAGATGGCATGGCACTGGTGGTGAGCCGTCCGGCCTTGACCCGCGAGCATCTGCTGCGCGCGGCCGCACGTCAGTTCACGGCCGGCGATGTGCAGCATTGGTGGTTGCCACAGGCGGGCGAGGGGGTGCGTACCCGAATCTCCGATGATCGCGTCTGGCTCGCCTTCTGTACCGCCCAATATATTGAAGTGAGTGGCGATGCCGCGGTACTGGATACTTGGCTAGCGTTCCTGGAGGGCCGTCCCTTGGCCCGCGACGAAGTCGATGCCTTCTTTGTCCCCGATATTGGCGAACATAACGCGACGCTATATGAACACTGTGTGCTGGCCCTGGAGCAAAGCTTGCATCGATTGGGGGTACACGGCTTGCCACTGATTGGCACCGGCGACTGGAACGATGGCATGAACCGGGTTGGCGAAGCTGGACGCGGGGAAAGTGTCTGGCTAGCCTGGTTTCTATACGCCACGTTGCAGCACTTCATACCTCTGGCGCAGGCGCGTCAGGATCAGGCACGGCTGGCTTACTGGCAGCGCGCCTCAGCCGATTTGAAGCAGGCACTGGCGCACTCGGCATGGGATGGTGCATGGTATCGGCGGGGTTATTTCGATGACGGCACGCCGCTCGGTTCAGCCGTGAATGCCGAATGCCAGATCGACTCGATCGTGCAATCCTGGAGCGTACTATCGGGTGCCGCCGACGTCGCGCATGCTACGCAAGCCATGGACGCGCTCGATCGCCACCTGATCCGCCGTCAAGATCAATTGGCGTTATTGTTCACGCCGCCTTTCGTATCGTCCGAGCCCGACCCAGGCTACATCATGGGTTATCCGGCCGGCATCCGCGAAAACGGTGGTCAATACAGCCATGCTGCAATGTGGTCGGTGTTGGCTTACGCTGCGCTGGGCGACGGCGATCGGGCCGGGGCCCTGTTCAAGCTGCTGAACCCCATCGAACACAACCGCAACCCGGCGGAGGTCGAGCGCTACCAGGCGGAGCCTTATGTGGTGGCTGCGGACATCTATTCGGTGGCGCCTCATGTGGGGCGCGCCGGTTGGACTTGGTACACCGGTTCGGCCGGCTGGATGTATCGGGCGGGGATGGAAGGCATATTGGGGCTGCGCAAGCAGGGTGATACGCTATCCATCGACCCTTGTGTACCGCGTGCCTGGACCGGCTTTAAAGCCAATTGGCGCTGCGCATCAGCCCGCTACGAGATCCTCGTGTTGAATCCCGATGGGGTGAGTCACGGTGTCAAGCATATGGTGGTGGACGAGCGTGTGCTCGCTGCCGGCACCACGGTGTTTGCTTTGCAGGACGACGGTGGCGCGCATCGCGTCACGGTGACCTTAGGGGTGATTTGAATACGGCAGGTAGGCTAACTGCGATGGCATCTTTCAGGATGCCATCGCACAACGCAGTTAAGGGGGAATATATCCGGCCTTCCTATAGCGTCGTGATGCGGCTCACCTTGGTACCCTCAAGCGAAGCCCCGGCCATAATGCCGCTATTGGTCAGCAGGAATGCATCGACCTGACCGGTCGCGGTACTGGTATCGAGATCACCGTTGGCGCCGACCTTCAATACCGCCACGGAGGCGTCACCGCCTGCCGACCAGCCGTCAGCGCTACGGAACCGTGCAAGCGCGTCATCGGTCATGAACAGGAATACGATGGCGCGCGACTGGGCACCGATCTGCCAGCCGATCGAACCGGTGGTGGTGCTGTAGTAACCGGCATTACGTCCGGCGACGCGCAGTGATCCTTCGCCGTATTGTCCGCCGACCACAAAGCCGGCATCAATCACCGATGGGAACACCAACACGCCATGCGCCTTGCTGACCAGTTCGCGTGAGCCATGCGCTTCACTGTATAGACGCGATAAGGTGGCATCGAAGCCAGCGTCCAGTGTATGGCGTTTATCGCTTTGTTGATCCTTGGACTCCGACAACGAGGTAGTGGTGCAGCCGGATATCGCCAAGCCCAACAACATGGCTGATCCTGGGGTGCCCCATAAAAACGTTCTTCTCAACATATACCCTCCAATTGATGTGGCGTCGTCTCGGACCATACTCGGATCACGTCAGGAATGCGGTACGGCAGCGTACAGTTGTTGCGCCGTCATGGTCGCCTAGCGGTCTTTAAGCGCCTATCAGATGTCCAGAGCAAAGCGTACTCAGTCCCGTGGCGTACAGACGGGAAGGGAAAGGGATCGTAGCCTCGCAGGTAGCGGGCAGGTGCGTTCTGACCCGGCTGCACATCACTATGAAATTCAACTCAAGGAAGGCAATGACACACGCTATGTGGGGTATTGTGATCGGGATGGCATTGATATTCGGTACATCATTGCATCGCTATCAAACGCGCGCCGTACGCACCGCCAAGGTCGCGGTGCCGACCCGGCAGGAACAACACGATAAACTGCGTGATCGTTATGGCATATAACCCGGTCTGGTGTCGAATTCCCGCGCGAACCGGAGCGACAGGAAAAGATCGATACCAGGAGCGGGGGGCGGCACGTCGAGCACGGGCGGCGCCCCGAGTCATGTTGCTTGGCGCGATTGCGTTGTCGATCAGCCCTGTCGGGCGGTACGATATTCCTGATTGCGGAAGATCAGATCCGCGTTGCGCTTTTGCGCGGCGGACATGCTGTTGTACAGCGTCTCGAAGGCCGGCATCAGCTTCTTGATGCCATCCGCGTGTACGTCAACCAATTCACCATAAGACCGCAGGTTATCGACCGCATTCATGCTGTCGGTTTTGGTGCTATGGATCTGCTTGATCGCGTAGATGGCACTGGCATTGTTGCGCATGATCTCTGCGACCGGATGCCATAAGGGTTCTTGGGCCGTGGTGATCTGCAATTTGCTATGCAGGATACTGATCTTTTTTTCTATCGGTGTTGGCGCCGGGGTCGAAATCGTCACGATGCTGGCGCACATGGTTGTTTGCGCCAAAGGTGCCGCACTGGCTGTTTGCATTGGATTCGCTACTGCACTTAACAGCATTGCAGAAAAAAGCGACAGCGAGGGCGATTTGAACATGTCGGATAGACGCTTCATGGCCGATCTCCGGTTTGGCGTAATCGTCAATCTGATGGTTCCGTCGAGCATCGACGAAGCCATGTAACCGATTTCTTTCTTTATGGCTGTGTCGCAGTCGGATGTCTGTTCGATTGCAGACAATCTTATTCGCCGACCGCCATTTTGCTCTTGCAGTACGCCAACGTACTGAATTTTTCGAGTCAGCGTAACAGTCTGTCCTGAGCGGTTCGGACTGCTTCTTTTTTTCCGAATATGCGGACTCGCCAAAACCAGGCTCCCCAACAGGACTCAGCGCAATGACATTTCTTAAGCCCACTCCGACTTCGCCCGATTCCGTGGCGGATGAATATGCCGCCACGATTTCCGCTTCAACGCTGGCGAAATACCGTATTCCGCAAGAATCGTCGGATCGGCGTGCGGTGTTCGATCTGGTGCGCGATGAATTGCTGATGGATGGCAACTCGCGCCAGAACGCTGCCACCTTCTGCACCACCTACGCCGATGACGAAGTGCGCCACTTGATGGACGTTTCGCTCGACAAGAACATGATAGACAAGGACGAGTATCCTCAGACAGCCGAAATCGAGATGCGCTGCGTCCACATGCTGGCCGATCTCTGGCATGCGACGAAATCCTGGAAAACCACGGGGTGTTCAACTACCGGCTCCAGTGAAGCCTGCATGTTGGCCGGCCTGGCACTCAAATGGCGTTGGAAAAATCGCCGCGAGGCACATGATCTACCAACCGACAAGCCTAATTTTGTGTGCGGTCCGGTACAAGTGTGCTGGGAGAAATTCGCCCGTTACTTCGACGTCGAGATGCGGCAGATACCCTTGAGTCCCGATGGACTTGGCATGCAACCCGAGCAATTGGCGGCTTATTGTGACGAAAATACGATAGGTGTGGTTGCCACCCTGGGTATCACGTTCACTTGCGTCTACGAACCGGTGAAGGCACTGGCTGGCGCTTTGGATAATTTGCAACGTGATGTCGGTCTGGATATCCCTATCCACGTCGATGCCGCCAGCGGTGGCTTTATCGCACCTTTCGTCCAGCCAGATCTCGAATGGGATTTTTGTATCGAACGGGTCAAATCCATCAACGCATCGGGACACAAATATGGACTGGCGCCTTTGGGGGTAGGTTGGGTGGTTTGGCGCAGCGTGCAGGAACTGCCTGAGGAATTGATCTTTCGGGTCGATTATCTGGGCGGCAATATGCCGACTTTCGCCCTCAATTTCTCGCGGCCGGCCGGGCAAATCATTGCTCAGTACTACATGTTGCTGCGACTTGGGCGGGAAGGCTATCGGCAGATCCAGCAGGAATGCATGGATACCGCGCAGACATTGGCGGATGGACTGTCCAAGTTGGATGCGCTGCAACTGGTCTATGACGGTCGCGGGGCGTTGCCGGCGGTGTGCTACCAATTGAAGTATCCGGAGAAGGCGGGCTTCACGCTATACGATCTATCCGATCGCGTGCGCATCCATGGTTGGCAGATTGCGTCATACAAGATGCCGCTAGGGCGCGAACATACCATCGTCCAACGCATTTTGATACGGCGCGGCATCACCCGCGACATGGCCAGCTTTCTGCTCGAAGACATCGGCAAGGAAATCGCGCATTTGCAGAAAAATCCGGTCGCACATTCGACTGCCGGACCGACCTTTCATCACAATTGATGTCGGCTACCGACAGGAGTACATGAAATGGATAAGCCTACAGTACGCGGCAGCTATTTGAGCGTTACCTCGATTGGGCTGATGACGGCTGCCGCCGTGGTCACCAGTTTGCGAGGGCTACCTCTGTTAGCGAAAGAAGAAATGACGATGTTTGTCTACTTGGCGTTCACGGTCGTCTTCTTTCTGGTCCCGGCGTCGCTGATCTCGGCGGAACTGGGCGGTGCCTATGCGGATCGCCGTGGCGGCATCTACACCTGGGTCTCGCAAGCATTCGGCAAGCGTTGGGGATTCTTGGCGATCTGGCTGCAATGGATACAGAATGTGGTGTGGTTTCCGGTCGCGCTGACTTTCGGTGCGGCGGCCATTGCCTACACGATAGGCCGGCCGGAGTTGGCCAGTAACGGCACTTACGTCGGTATTTTCTGCATCGTGTCCTACTGGTTGGCAACCTGGCTGGTATTGCAGGGTGTCGAGGTATTTGCGCGCATCGCGAATTGGACCTTTATCATCGGCACGGTGGTGCCGGGCATGGTGCTGCTGGTGTTGCTGGGCTATTGGATCCATACGGGTCAACCATTGGGTTGGGACCATATCAGCAATACCGCTTTGACGCTCGATGGCCATGCCCGTTATTGGCCAGCGATCCATGGCTTCGGCACGATCGCGTTTCTAGCTGGTATCGTGCTGCTGTTTGCCGGTGTCGAGGTACAGGCAGTGCATATTGTGGACATGCGCAGCCCCGGTCGTGGCTACCCGGCGGCAATCGGTCTGGGCGCCATTATTTCGGTCCTGATCTTTGCGCTGGGTGCGCTACCGATCGCGGCTATCCTGCCTTATGAAAAGATTTCGTTGCAATCGGGCGTGTTCGATGCCTTCGCCGCGGTGATCGCCGATATCTGGCATATGGGGTGGGCGGTGTCGGTCCTGTCGTTGTTGGTTGCCGTCGGTGCCATCAGCGGGGTGTTGGCGTGGCTGGGCAGTCCCTCGCGCGGTTTGCTTGAAACCGCATCCGAAGGCGAGTTGCCGCCCTTGCTGCAGGCTTAGAACAGCAAAGGTATGCCGACCCACATTTTGCTGGTACAAGGGATCATCGTCACGGTGATTTCTTGCGCCTACTTCGTCATACGTGATGTATCGGTCGCCTTCTTCCTGATCTCGGCCATGACGGTGGCACTGTACTTGATCGCTTACATGTTCATGTATGCGGCAGCCATCAAACTGCGCTATAGCGCGCCCGAGTTGGCGCGCCCATTCAAGGTGCCGGGCGGCAAAGCCGGCATTTGGGCCACAGCGGGTATCGGTTTTGCTGGTGTCTTGTTCAGCTTTATCGTCTCGTTTTTCCCGCCTGACCAATTGCCGGTTGGCTCGCCCACGATGTACACGCTGTTAGTCGTGCTGGGCATAGTCGTATTCGCTGGAATCCCGTTGATCATTCACCAGATGCGCGACAGCAAATGGGCCACGGTCAGTGGTATCCCACCCGTAGCGCCGCCGGTCCCGCCGGCCAAGTTGCCCCTACATTGAGGCGAGCGGACAGTGAAGCGGTGGTGTGCCGTGATTCACAGCGTCATGGCGCTCACGCGTTCCAGGTGAACGCCATGATGACCACTGTGGCCGCCATCACCAGCGTGGCGAGCCA
>Ga0116226_10002617_pt1 | contig 15737 bp, 16 predicted proteins | sample S1TSphfallax_FD_89692 | JGI IMG/M metagenome (GOLD analysis project Ga0116226, IMG submission 89692) | Host-associated microbial communities from peat moss isolated from Minnesota, USA - S1T2_Fa - Sphagnum fallax MG | ecosystem: Host-associated > Plants > Peat moss > Unclassified | place: USA...
CGTGATGAGCTACGTGCTGCTGAAGATCATCGATCTGGTCATCGGCATCCGCGTGACCGAGGAAGAGGAGCGAGAAGGTCTCGATATTTCGCTGCATGGCGAACATGTCGAGTAAGTAGCACGGCCCGCGTTACGGCAGCGACCGGGCCTGTTGGAACGAGAGCAGCGAGATTGGCCCGCCTATCCAGGCGGGCTTTTTTTTGCCCCAAAAGCCCCCGCTAGTGTAAAAATTAAGTTCTCCCTTGCGCTTGTAATACGACGGTCAGCCCCCAAGTAGGTCGCATAATTGCACTACAATGGGCGGTTCTTCGCCCTCTATATCGCAGAAGAGAGAACAATGGTTCCGCACCTGGTTACAGCGTTGAATGGCCCCCTGCTCGATCTGGAGCAGAAAATTCTGGGCGCGACCCCCGCTATCGAGCGCTGGTTCAGGCTGGAGTGGCAGGAGCACACGCCACCATTCTATTGTTCGGTCGACTTGCGCAACGCGGGCTTCAAGCTGGCGCCGGTCGACACCAATCTGTTCCCCGGTGGGTTCAACAATTTGCCGCTGGAAATTCTGCCGCTGGCCGTGCAAGCGGCGATGGCATCGATCGAAAAGATCTGCCCCGACGCCAAAAACCTGCTGGTGATCCCCGAGCGCCACACCCGCAATGCCTTCTACCTGGAAAACCTGGCGCGGCTGTCGACCATCATGCGCCAAGCCGGGCTCAACGTGCGCTTCGGTACCCTGGACGAAGAGATCGACGAACCGGTCACGCTGCAATTGGCGGGTGGGCACTCGCTCGTGATCGAGCCACTGGAGCGCTCGCCGCGCCGCCTGGGCCTGAAAAACTTCGATCCTTGTTCGATCCTGCTCAACAACGACTTGTCGGCTGGCGTGCCGCCCGTGCTGGAAAATCTGCACGAGCAGTATTTGCTGCCGCCCCTGCATGCAGGGTGGGAAACCCGCCGTAAATCGGTGCACTTTTCGACCTATGACGACGTCGCGAAGAAATTCGCCAAGCTGATCGACGTTGATCCCTGGATGCTGAATCCGTATTTCGCGCGCTGTAGCGGTGTCGATTTTCAGGAGCGGACCGGCGAGGCAGCGCTAGCCGAAACGGTGGACGCGGTGCTGAAGAAGATCGCCCGCAAGTATCGCGAATACGGCATCCAGGATAAGCCCTATGTGGTGATCAAATCGGATGCGGGCACCTACGGCATGGGTGTGATGACGGTGCGCGATGCTTCCGAGATCGCCGGGCTGAATCGCCGCGAACGCAGTAATATGACGGTACTGAAGGAAGGCTTGGAAGTGCACGACGTGATCGTGCAGGAGGGCGTGCAGACCTTCGAGCGCGTCAATGAGGCCGTGGCCGAGCCGGTGGTCTATATGATCGATCGCTACGTGGTGGGAGGCTTCTATCGCGTTCATACCGAGCGTGGTCCGGATCAGAATCTGAACGCGCCGGGCATGCACTTTGTGCCGCTGGCATTCGAGCATGCGGCGCTGCCCGACGTCAGCGCCAAGCCCGGCGCGGCGCCGCCGAACCGGTTTTATATGTACGGTGTGGTGGCACGCCTGGCTTTGCTGGCGGCATCGATCGAGCTCGAGAAGACCGATCCGGACGCGATCCAGGTCTGATCGCCTGCGCCCCACGCGCGTTGCTGGGCCAGCGCCCTCGCGCCGTATGGCCGTGTCTCAGGACGGCCACGGCGCGGGTCACTAACGATTACTTACGGCGCGACCGGCGTCCGAATACACCATGGATATACTCTTCATTGCAGACCCGCTCGACACGTTCAAAATCTACAAGGACTCGACCTTTGCGATGATGAGCGAGGCCGCGCGCCGCGGTCATCGTGTCCACGCTTGCGAGGTATCGGATCTTGCGCTGGCGGGTGGCCGGATCGAGGCGCGCACGCGTCAGCTTGAGATCGTGGCGGACCACCACTACACGGGTAGCGAACCCTGGTATCGCGCGGCGCCGGCGCGCATCGAAACGCTGGATCGCTTTGACGCCGTGCTGATGCGCAAAGACCCTCCATTCGACATGGAATATGTGACGGCGACCTGGATGCTTGAGCATGCAGAGCGGCATGGCGCACGTGTCTTCAACAAGCCGCGCGCGATTCGCGATCACTCCGAAAAACTGGCCATCGCCGAATTTTCGCAATTTGTTACGCCAACGCTGGTCACGCGTGATGTGCAGCGTCTGCGCGCGTTTCAGGAAACCCATGGCGACGTGATACTGAAGCCGCTCGACGGGATGGGCGGCATGGGTGTGTTCCGCGTGCGCGCCGATGGCATGAACCTGGGATCCATCATCGAGACACTGAGCGACAATGGCGCGAGCAGTGTGATGGCGCAAAAATTCATTCCGGCGATCAGCGATGGCGACAAGCGGATTCTGCTGATCGGCGGACAGCCGGTGCCCTATGCGCTGGCGCGGATTCCGCAAGGCAATGAGGTGCGCGGCAATCTGGCCGCCGGCGGTCTGGGTGTCGCGCGCGAACTGACTGCATACGACCGCAAGATTGCCGATACCCTGGCGCCGGTGCTGTTCGCGCGCGGCTTGCTGCTGGTCGGGTTGGATGTGATCGGCGAGTCATTGACCGAAGTCAATGTGACCAGCCCGACCTGTTTCCGGGAAATTACCGAGCAGACCGGGTTCGACGTGCCTGCGATGTTTATCGACGCGCTCGAAAGTGCCGTGGCGCAGGCATAAGGCACAGACTGGGCGGCAACGCAACGGTGCCGTATAGCAGGGGGTTGGACAGGAAAGGGTTGCTGATACAATCGGACAACGCGTGGCGAATTCGGCCCGCCGGTGCGCACAATCGGTACAATCGGTGCGATGCGCCGGTACCGGTTGCGCCGCATTCCGCTGCATTTCCCGATTGCACCGCCTATCGCACCAGGGTTGGTGCGAAAGAAGAAGCTGATATGGCTGGTATTCTGATTATTGCGCATGCACCGTTTGCCACGGCATTGCGCGATTGCATTTCCCACATTTACGGCGGGTTGCCGGCGCGCATCGGTGTGATCGACATCACGCCCGATTGCGACCCGGCGCAACTGGTCGCGACGGCCGAGTCCGAGTTGCAGCGTCTGGCCGAGGAAAACGGCGCACTGGTGCTGACCGACTTGTACGGTGCGACGCCCTCGAATATTGCCGCCCGGCTCGCTTCTCTGCCCAACGTCAGGGTGCTGGCGGGCGTCAATTTGCCTATGCTGGTGCGCGCGGTTTGTTACCGCTCAATACCGCTCGATACCCTGGTCGACAAGGCGTTGTCCGGCGGCGTCAAGGGTATACAGGCGGTCGGTGCGCCGGCCGATCCGGCCGCCAGTGATATGACGAAAAACTCCTCTTTGCTCTGTCCTCCGGATCATCATGCTGCAACGTGAAACGACTATCGTCAATAAACTAGGATTGCATGCGCGCGCTTCGGCCAAATTGACGCAATTGGCAGGGCGTTTTCAATGTGAAATCTGGATGACGCGCAATGCGCGGCGCATCAACGCCAAGAGCATCATGGGTGTGATGATGCTGGCTGCCGGTATCGGTTCCACCGTACTGATCGAAACCGACGGCGAAGACGAAAGTCAGGCCATGGACGAACTACTCGCACTGATTGCGAACAAATTCGGCGAAGGCGAATAGCGTACCTTAAAGCGTCTTGCTGCCGCCGCGGATGGATCGAACCTAATCGTGATCGGCAGGTCTGATGGCTGATTCGTGCGGCGGCGGAATAACCCCACGCACCTTGAGGCAACCGATGACATCCGGTTGCCACGCTAAATACAGATTCAAGGAGACGCGCTTGTCATTCACGCTGCATGGAATCCCGGTCTCTCGCGGCATTGCGATCGGCCGCGCGTACCTGATTGCACCGGCCGCGCTGGATGTCGATCACTATCTCGTTGCGCCCGAAGAAATCGACGCTGAGGTCGCGCGTTTTTGCGCCGCCCAGGATGTGGTGCACAACGAACTCGAAACGCTGCGCACCGAATTACCTATCGATGCGCCGGGCGAGATGAGCGCTTTTCTGAACGTCCATATGCTGATCTTGCGCGATGCCATGCTGGCCGAGGCCGCAGTCGACTTGATCCGCACAAGGCGCTATAACGCAGAGTGGGCGCTGACCGAGCAGCTCGAACAGCTGGCCAAGCATTTCGATGAGGTAGAGGACGAGTATCTGCGCGAACGCAAGGCCGATCTGGAGCAGGTGGTCGAGCGGGTCTTGAAAGCCCTGGCCGGCGCCATTACTGCAGACGGACTGGTTGACGGTGCCGGCCATCACGGTACGGAAGAGATGATTGTGGTGGCGCACGACATCGCGCCGGCCGATATGATGCAGTTCAAGACGCAAACCTTCCGTGGTTTCGTGACCGACCTGGGCGGGCGCACCTCGCACACCGCGATCGTGGCCCGCAGTCTGGGTATTCCAGCGGCCGTCGGCGTGCAGCAGGCAAGCGCTCTGATTCGACAGGATGATCTGATCATCGTCGACGGCGACGCGGGGATTGTCATCGTCGACCCGGCGCCTATCGTGCTGGAGGAGTATTCCTATCGCCAAAGCGAGAAGGCGCTGGAACAGCGCAAGCTGCAACGGCTGAAATTCTCGCCCACGCAGACGGTCGACGGCACCAAAATCGACCTGTTGGCCAATATCGAATTGCCCGGCGACGCGGTCACCGCACTCCAATCCGGCGCGGTCGGCATCGGCTTGTTCCGCACTGAGTTTCTGTTCATGGGGCAGGACGAGCAACCGGAAGAGGAAGCGCAATTCGCCGCCTACAAGCAGGTGGTCGAAAGTATGCAAGGCCTGCCCGTGACCATCCGCACCATCGATGTCGGCGCCGACAAGCCGCTGGATACGCGCGCGAGCGATGGTTACGAGACTGCCTCCAATCCAGCGCTGGGTTTGCGCGCGATCCGCTGGAGCCTGTCCGAGCCGCAGATGTTCCTGACGCAATTGCGTGCGATCTTGCGCGCATCCGCATTCGGCCCGGTCAAGATTCTGATCCCCATGCTGGCGCATGCTCAGGAAATCGACCAGACTCTCGATCTGATCAACGAGGCCAAGTTGCAGTGCGATGACGCCGGTCTCGCGTACGACCCCAACGTCAAAATCGGTGCCATGATCGAAATTCCCGCCGCGGCGCTGGCGGTGCAGATGTTCCTGAAGCGGCTCGATTTCCTGTCGATCGGCACCAACGATCTGATCCAGTACACGCTCGCCATCGATCGCGCCGACAATGCGGTCGCGCATCTATACGATCCACTGCATCCGGCCGTACTCGGTTTGATTGCGCACACGCTGCGAGAAGCGCATCGCGCCGGCGTGCCGGTTTCGGTGTGCGGTGAAATGGCAGGTGACCCAACCCTGACGCGCTTGCTGCTCGGCATGGGCTTGACCGAGTTTTCGATGCATCCGAGTCAGTTGCTGTCGGTCAAGCAGGAGGTGCTACGCGCCCATTTGCCCAACCTTGAAAAGCCGGTCCAAGATGTCCTGGCGGCTTACGAGCCCGCTGAACTACAGGCTTCCCTGGTTCGTCTTGCCCAGTGTTGAGCGCAGGTACTGGGCTCGACCAGATCGTAGAGGGGGCGTTGCGGGGGGGCGCTCGTGGTGAGAATGTTGCGCGGCTCAGTGTGCCGGATGCGTTTTGCCGCATACCGGGCAGTCCGCTTGGCGATCTACCCGCATCGTATTCCATTCGGCGCGTAAAGCGTCGTACATCTGCAGCCGGCCGGTCAGCGTCTTTCCGACTGCGCCGATCAACTTAAGGGCTTCCGCGGCCTGCAAGGCGCCGATAATACCGACCAGCGGTGCAAAGACGCCCATGGTGGAGCAGGCGACCTCCTCAAAGGCCTGATCCGGCGGAAAAATGCAGGCATAACAGGGCGAGTCCGGATCGCGCGCATCGAAGGTGGCGATCTGTCCATCGAAGCGCAAGGCGGCACCCGATACCAATGGCACTTGGTAGGCGACGCAGGCGCGATTGACCGCATGCCGAGTGTCAAAATTATCCGAGCAATCGAGTACCACGCTGGCGAGCGGCACCTGTTGTGCCAGCAATGCCTGATCGGCGCGCGCTTGCAGTGCATGGACCACGACCTCGGGATTCAAGCCTTGCAGGGTTGTGCGTGCGGATGCCACTTTGGGCTGTCCGATCGATGCAGTCGTGTGAATGATCTGGCGCTGCAGATTGGTCAGATCGACCTGGTCGGGATCGATCACGGTTAGCGTGCCGACCCCGGCTGCCGCCAGGTACATACAGACCGGGGCACCCAGCCCGCCAGCACCGATCACCAGGACGTGGGCATCGAGGAAGCGCTGCTGCGCTTCAATGCCCAGTTCGTCGAGGAGGATATGGCGCGAATAGCGCAGCAGTTGGTCGTCATGCATAAGAGTGCACCGGCCGAGGTAACTCGGCCAGCCCAGGTCAAATCGAGCTGCGGCGGAGGGGAATCCGCCGCTCGCCTTACTTCGCTGCGGCCGATGCCGGGGCGCTGACTGCGGCGGCGCTGGCGGCCTTGGCGCCGGAAGCGGCACCGTCGATCTTGTCGATCAAAGGATCGTCAACCGTTTCCAGTTGCTTGGACAGCACAACCGGTTGACCTTCCAGCTCATGCAGTGCCTGCTGGGCCATAAAGTCGTCGTTGCTGCCGGGTTCCGGCGGCACGCGGTTGCGGTCTTTTTCGCGCTGTTCCGGTGTTTTCTTGGCGTTGGCGGCTTCCAGATTGCGCAGCAGCTTCAAATGCGCAGCCTGACGGTCCTCGGCTTCCTTTTTCTCGTCCGGATCCTGCAGATTCGCCAAGTGGTTCTGATAGTCGGCCTCACGCGTCACCAAGGCATCATCCGGATCGCCATCGGCGTATTGATCGACCAGGAAGTCCGGCGTAATGCCCTTGTTCTGGATCGAGCGGCCGCTCGGGGTGTAGTAGTACGCCGTGGTCAGGCGCAGCGCGGTATCGGCCGTTAGCGGACGCACCGTTTGCACCGAGCCCTTACCGAAGGTCGGCTTACCCATCAGTTGCGCGCGGTGATAATCCTGCAGCGCGCCAGCGACGATTTCCGAGGCCGATGCGGTATAGGCGTTGGTCAGCACGACGATGGGCACGGTTTTGTAGATGGCCGGCAGATCCTTCAGGGGATCGCTGTCGAAAGACGGCAGGCGATAGTTGCTGAAGGTGTCGCGGTAGGTCTGCTTGGAATCGGCAATCTGGCCGTTGGTCGACACCACCACCGAATTCGGCGGCAGGAACGCGCCAGCGACACCGACCGCGCTTTGCAGCAGGCCACCGCCGTTATTACGCAGATCGAGTATCAAGCCTTTCATCTGCGGGTTGGTGCGAGCCAATTCCGTCAGTTTTTCGGCCAGATCCGGTACCGTGCGCTCCTGGAAGCTGGTGATGCGCACCCACGCATACCCGGGGGCGATCATCTTGGTCTTGACGCTTTGCACTTTGATCACGGCGCGCGTGACCGTGACCGGGAACGAGCGTTCGTCGGTCTTGCGGTAGATCGTCAGCGTGACTTTTGTGCCCGGGTCGCCGCGCATCATCTTGACCGATGCATCCAGCGTCATGCCGCGCACCTGTTTGTCATCGATGCGGGTGATCAGGTCGCCCGGACGGATGCCGGCGCGAAATGCCGGGGAGTCTTCGATCGGCGAGATGACCTTGATCAGGCCGTCTTCCTGCGAGATTTCAATGCCCAAGCCGGCAAACTGGCCGCGCGTCTGCTCCTGCAGCTCGGCGTAGTCGGTCTTGTCCAGGTAGGACGAATGCGGATCCAGACTGGCGACCATGCCCTTGATGGCGGCGGTCAACAGCTTTTTGTCGTCGACTGGCTCGACGTAATCACTCTTGATTTGACCGAAAACTTCGGCAAATAGCTTGAGCTGATCCAGGGGCAGAGGCGAGAGGTCGTTGGGTTGCGCGGCGGCGGAGAGCTGAAGGGTGGCGAACATGCCGGTCAGCAAGCCGGCGGCGACCAGGCCGGCGTATTTCAATTGTATGCGCATAGATCAGTCAGTGAATGGCTTCGTCAACCAGTAAGCGTGGGTGTGATGAGTATAACTGGTTTGTCTGGCGGCACGAGCGTGGACATCGTGCCGCAAACCGGGGTTCGACAGCGGAACACGGCGAAGGTTCGTGGGTAGGCGCGGGCGGGATGGCGGCGCCGCTCGCCAACTGCCAGTCGGCGTTGCAATCGACGGCGGCGGGCGACGGACGCTCGCTTAGCCCGCCTTGCCTTGCTTCGCGACGGCTGCCTGGGCCTGGGCGATGGCTTGCTCATCGCCCAGATAGGCGCGCTTGATCGGTTTCAGGTCGGCGTCCAGTTCATACACAATGGGGATGCCGTTGGGGATATTGAGACCCACGATGTCATCGTCTGAAATATTGTCCAGATATTTGATCAGGGCGCGCAGCGAGTTACCGTGGGCGGCAATCAGCACACGCTTGCCGGCCTTGATGGCTGGGGCGATCGATTCGTTCCAGATGGGCAACACGCGAGCGACGGTATCCTTCAGGCACTCGGTGAGAGGCAATTGATCGTGTGCCACTTTGGCATAACGGGGATCGCCGAAGGGCGCGCGCGCATCGTCCGTGCTCAGTGCGGGCGGCGGCGTGTCATAGCTGCGACGCCAGATCAGTACCTGTTCGTCTCCGTATTGAGCCGCAGTCTCGGCTTTGTTCAGACCGGCCAGCGCGCCGTAGTGTCGCTCGTTCAGACGCCAGGCGTGGACCACCGGTATCCACATCAAATCCATTTCGTCCTGCACGTGCCACAGAGTGCGGATCGCGCGTTTCAGCACCGAGGTATAGGCCAGGTCGAAGTCGAAGCCGGCTTCCTTCAACAGGCGACCGGCTGCCCGGGCTTCGCTCACACCTTGCTCGGTCAGGTCGACGTCGACCCATCCAGTGAAGCGGTTTTCCTTGTTCCAGGTCGATTCGCCGTGGCGGATCAGGACGAGTTTGTACATAAGGGCGGTGCTCAGAGTGGAGAAAAATGGAAAGCCGACACGACGATCATATCAGCGCCGCTAAAGCGCGCTTTGCGTGTACGATTCCGTGCCGTAAAGCGAGTATTTTATAATGCTTGGATTCCAACCACCATTTGGCGGATTTTTCGTGAAGTTTTTCACCGAGTACACCAATCTTGTCCTGATCGCGCTGGCCGCGATTTCCGGCGCCATGCTCCTCTGGCCGACCCTGCGCCGTGGCGGCGGCATTTCGACGGCTGATGCGACCCTATTGATCAATCGCCAAAATGCGGTCATTGTCGATCTGCGCAGCGCGGCAGAATTTGCCGCAGGTCACCTGCCGCAGGCACGTCACTGCGACGCGGGCGAGCTGGAAGCGCGCGCGCCGCAGTTGAACAAAAACAAAAAGACCCCATTGTTGTTGGTGTGCCAGACCGGCCAGCGGGCGCAGAAGGCGCAAGCGATCCTCAGCGCTGCCGGTTATGCCGATGTACAGGTGCTGCAAGGTGGCCTGCGCGCATGGCAACAGGCCGGCATGCCGGTCGTCAAAGACGGAGCCGTCAAATGAGCAAGGTCGTGATGTACAGCACGCAAGTTTGCCCTTATTGCCAAATGGCCGAGCGTTTGCTGAAATCCCGCGGCGTCGAGCATGTCGAAAAGATCCTGATCGACAAAGAACCCGCTCGACGCGAGGAAATGATGTCCCGTACCGGGCGTCGCACGGTGCCCCAGGTTTTCATCGGCGACACCCACGTCGGCGGCTACGACGACTTGTCTGCGCTGGATCGCGCGGGCGGTTTGATGGCTTTGTTGCAAACCGCGTGAGCTCGGGCCGGGCGGGCGGCATGCGCCTGTCGGTCGGCCCGATAAATTTGAAACATCGACGCAATCATCGCCGCGCAGTGTAAGCTGCGCAGCCTTCCGCTATTTTCAGGAAATTCTCATGTCTGATCAGAACAACCAGCCGTTTTTTAACATTCAGCGCGTCTATCTGAAAGACGCTTCCCTTGAGCAGCCGAACTCGCCCGCCATTTTCCTGGAAACGGAAATCCCGTCGGTCGAAGTGGAGGTGGATGTGCAGGCGCTCAAGCTGGCCGAAGGCGTGTTCGAAGGCGCGGTAACGGGTACGGTGACGGCCAAGGTGAAGGACAAAGTTGCCTTCCTGATCGAAGCCAAGCAAGCCGGTATTTTCGATATCCGTAACATTCCGGCGGAACAACTGGATCCGTTGCTCGGGATTGCCTGCCCGACCATCCTGTTTCCATATCTACGCGCCAATATCGCCGATCTGGTCACGCGTGCCGGCTTCCCGCCCATCCATCTGACCGAGATCAACTTCCAGGCCCTGTATGAACAGCGTCTGGCGCAGATGGCTGCGCAGCAAGGCAACGGCGCGGCCAGCAATGACGCGAGCAGCGCGACGCAGCACTGAGCTGCGTGACGACATCAGACGCCGCTCAGATGAAAGTCTCGGTCTTGGGCGCGGGTGCTTGGGGGACGGCACTCGCCAGTCATCTCGCTGCCCGCCACGACACCGTGCTGTGGGCGCGCGATGCCGGTTTGCTGGCGCAGATCGAACTCAATCACGTCAATCCGACCTATCTGCCGCGGGTGCCGTTGCATCCCGCTTTGCGGGTGGAGCCCAGTCTTGCTGCGGCGCTCGCGCACGGTGGGGCCACGGCTGACTTATGCGTGGTGGCTGCGCCGGTCGCAGGGTTGCGCGCGTTGTGCGTGGCGATGCGCGATGCCGGGGCGGTACCGGCGCAGTTGATATGGTTGTGCAAGGGTTTCGAAGCCGATACGCAAAGCCTGCCGCATCAGATCGTGGCTGAGGTGTTGGGCAATCATCCTCACAGTGGCGCCTTGTCGGGACCCAGTTTTGCCAAAGAGGTGGCGGCCGGCTTGCCGGTGGCCCTCACCATCGCCAGTGCTTCGGCGCAGTGCCGCGATCTCACTGTGCAGGCTTTCCACCATGGCGCGATGCGCATCTATACCGGTGACGACGTGATCGGTGTGGAAGTCGGGGGCGCGGTCAAGAATGTGCTGGCCATCGCAACCGGGATAGCCGACGGTTTGGGGCTGGGCTTGAACGCGCGCGCGGCGCTGATCACTCGCGGTCTGGCTGAAATGACCCGTTTGGGCGTGGCATTGGGCGGCAGCGCCCATACGTTGACCGGACTGACCGGTTTGGGCGACCTGATTCTGACTGCCACCGGCGATCTGTCGCGTAACCGCACGGTCGGAATCCAGCTGGCTGAGGGGCGCTCCCTGAGCGATATTCTTGAGCGTCTCGGGCACGTCGCCGAAGGTGTGCGCTGCGCGCGAGCCGTGCTGCAACTGGCGCGTCGTCTGGGTGTGGAAATGCCGATTTCCGAGGCCGTCTGTGCCGTACTGTTCGAAGACCGTGCGCCACGCGACGCGGTCGGCGCGCTGCTGCGCCGCGATGCCCGCGCCGAGGCGCATACGCCGGATTGAGCCGCATCGCCACGGCCGTCGCCGTGGCGTACCCGGGTTCTTGAGGTCAGGCGCCGCCTTCGAAATCATGTTGACGCCAGGCCTCGAACACCACCACGGCCACCGTATTCGATAGATTCATGCTGCGGTTCTCGGGCCGCATCGGCAGGCGCACACGTTGCTGCGCGCCGAATTGCTCCAATACCGCGTCGGCCAGGCCGCGCGTCTCCGAACCAAAAATAAACCAATCGTTGGGTTCAAAACGCTGCTCGAAAAAGCGGCCAGCCCCTCGCGTCGTAAACGCAAACATGCGCGCCGGGTCTGGACGCTCGCGCTGCAAAAAAGCTTGCCAGTTCGGGTGCACCTGCATGGCCGCATATTCGTGATAATCAAGGCCGGCACGCTTGAGCTTGGCGTCCTCAAGTGGAAAGCCGAGTGGCTCGATCAGATGCAGGCGTGCGCCGGTGTTTGCACACAGGCGTATGACATTGCCGGTGTTCGGGGGGATTTCCGGTTCTACCAGGACGACATTGAACATGAGGCGGATCTTAGAGCGTTATCGGTGGAGCGGTGTGTGCGGCGCGTGACGGCGGCGGTGTCCGCAGCGCAACCAGATTGGTCACACGCGCCGCGCCGGCCTGCTTGAGCAACCGTGCTATTTCGTTCAGGGTGGCGCCTGAGGTCATGACATCGTCGACCACGGCGACATGGGCGTCCGCCAGTACGCGTGCCCTCGGGCTTGCGGCGATGGCGAACGCACCCCGCACATTATGCCGCCGTTGCCGCGCATCGCTCAAACCCGTTTGCGGTGGCGTATGCTGGGACCGATACAGCAGCGTCGCGTGACTGGCCGCATTGAGGTGCCGGGCCAGCGGACGGGCGATTTCCCAGGCCTGGTTATAGCCGCGGTACGCGAGCCGGTGGGCGGAGAGCGGCACCGCCAGCACCAGGTCGGGCGCTAGCCTGGCCACTGCTGCCTGAGCTGCCAGTTGAGCCGCGAACCAGCGAGCCAGGCCGAGTTGGGCCGAGAATTTCAGCGCTTGCGCCAAGGCATCGTAGGGCGCGGCATAGTCGGCAAAGGTCAGGGTTGCATCGAAGGCAGGGCTCAGGGCAACGCAACTGGCGCAGCGCGAGGACTGGCGCGCCCCGTCCAGAGGCTCCGCGCAACATGGACACCGCACGCCGGACCGAGGCGCGGCCCTTGCGCAGGGGCTGCACACGGCGTGCTGCGACAAATTGCCGCATAACGCGCAGTGATTGGGCAGCGCCGCTTGGAAAGCGCGCGCGAATCCGGTGCTCAAGGTAGATAACATGTGCGGCCAGCGAGCTGCCGCGAGCGAGGTAAGGCGCATCGCGCTTGACGGAATGCGGGCTCAGCCTGGATTTGCCGGGCTGGCGGCATGCGTGTGCCGCCCGGCGCGCGGCGCGGGCAATCGCTTTGTTCCGGTAAATGGGTGTCAGCGATTATACTTTCACGTTATCCACGCAAACATGCGCCATGCCCGCCGAATCCGTCGTGTCCGACCGCCCTGTGGTTGATTTGCCCCGCTTGCGGCGCATCTTCGATCGTCGTGCGGCCCGATTTGCCGAGGCGGCGTTTCTGCCGCGCGAAATCGCGCAGCGCATGCATGAGCGACTTGAATACATCAAGGTCCAACCGCAGCGCGTGGTGGATCTCGGTTGCGGCCCGGGCGACGATCTGAGCGGTTTGCGTAGACGCTATCCCGACGCATCGGTATACGGTCTGGACTTATCCTCCGGTATGCTGGAAAAAGCGACGACCACGGCGTCAAATACGGCAGCATCGGGCCCGGCGTGGCGCCGCTGGCTGCCGCGCAGTCTGCGCGAGCGGGGCGCCGACCTGGTGCAGGGCGACTATGCGCACTTGCCTTTTGCCGATGGCAGTTTCGATCTGGTGTGGTCGAATCTGGCGCTGCAGTGGCATGCCACGCCGGATCGCATCTTTCCTGAATGGCAGCGGGTCTTGAAAGTAGGCGGGCTGTTGATGTTCAGCACGCTGGGACCCGATACGCTGCGGGAATTACGCGCTGGCGCGGATGAGACGGCAACGCTAAGCTTTGTCGATATGCACGACTTCGGCGATATGCTGGTGGCGAGTGGGTTCGAGACACCGGTGATGGACGCGGAAACGCTGACCATTACCTATGGCTCGCCCGACACGTTGCTGGCGGATGTGCGGCGCTGGGGCGCCGAAGCGCGTTTCGGGCTCGGGCCCCGGGGATTGGCGGGACGCCACCGTAGCGCCGCGAGAGCGGCGGCATTGGAGGCGCAACGCAGGGCGGACGGCAAGATACCGCTGACCTTCGAAGTGATCTACGGGCACGCGTGGAAGGCCCCCGTCAGGACGACGCCGGAAGGATATGGGGTGATTCGGCCCGACGAGATCGGGCGGGGTGGTGCGTACCGGCGGTAGGCCTGGCCAGTCGGTGTTCGGGTCTGGCCTGACTCGGATCCGATACCAGGGACGGAGCCGCCAGCCCCACGTGGTGCGCCTGAAGGCCCGTCGGTTGCTTGTGGCGGTGGGGCATCCCGCCTATAATGCCGGGGCTTTCGGCCTTTGCTGAGGCGCGCCCTGGTGGCGCGTGGCAGAGCGGGTATGCGGCCAAGGAGCAGTGATGGAAGCGGGCGGCACGGCAGAAGAGACAGTCGTCAAAGACTGGCTTTTAAAGCGTAACTGCGCGGTGACGCCGCGACAGTTCGTCGGCTTTTATCTGTTCTTGTCCGGCATTTCGTTTACGATTGCGGCGATCGTCGCGCTGACCGGCGCGTGGATGGTCCTGATTTTTACCGCGTTGGAAGTGCTGGTGGTGGGCGCGGCGTTTGTCATTTACGCGCGCCATGCGGTGGACTACGAACATATCCGCCTTGAGCCTCATCGGCTTGTGGTGGAGCAGATGTGCGCGTCGCGTAAGACGCGTTATGAATTCAACCCGCGCTGGGTGCGGGTCGAGGTTGAGGCCGTTGCCACGGCGCAGATGGGATTTCCGTGGCGGGCGGCACGGCAAGCGCAGATCACTCTGCATGCGGCCGGACGGGCAGTCGAGATTGGACAGCATCTCGCGCAGGACCGGCGTGCGTCGTTCGCGCAGGACTTACGGGCCTGGATCAGGCGCTGCTCGTGAGCGCGGCTAGGAAAACGAGTTTGAATGGTTATTTTGGGTAAGGAAGCTATGAAATCAATCAAGCGAGCCCTGTTGGGCGGGCTAGCGATCTCCGGCCTGCTTCTGTCCGGCGTGGCCTATGCGGTCGGTGACAGCCCCGGCGGTCCTGCGGTCAATGAGCTGAATTTCCAGCCGCCTGTCACGCGTATCGCCCAGGAGTTGTACGACCTGCATACGCTGATGCTGCTGATCTGCCTGGTAATTTTTATCGGCGTATTCGGCGTGATGTTCTATTCGATTTACGCGCACCGTAAGTCGAAAGGCTATAAAGCCGCGCATTTTCACGAAAGTACTACCGTCGAAATCATCTGGACCGTCGTGCCGCTGCTGATCGTCGTGGCGATGGCGCTGCCGGCCACGCGCACCGTGATTGCGATGAAGGACGTGTCGAATTCCGATGTCACGGTCAAGGTTACCGGTTACCAATGGAAGTGGGGTTACGACTACGTCAAGGGTCCCGGCGCCGGTATTTCGCTGATCTCGACCTTGTCGACGCCGCGTGCCGAAGTCGAAGGCCAGGCCCCCATTTCCGACACCTACCTGCAGGAAGTCGATCATCCGCTGGTGGTGCCCGTCAACAAGAAGATCCATATCATCACCACTGCCGCCGACGTGGTGCATTCCTGGTATGTGCCGGCGTTCGGCGTCAAGCAGGATGCTATTCCGGGCTTCACGCGTGATACCTGGTTCAAGGTCGATAAGGTCGGCACCTACCGCGGTTTCTGTACCGAGCTGTGCGGCAAGGACCATGCCTACATGCCCGTCGTGGTGAAGGTTGTATCCGATGACGACTACGCTGCCTGGGTCAAGGCGCATGCGCCGGCACCCGTGGCGGTGGCCGACACGGTCGCTCCCGCACACGGCACCTACAGCCAGGCTGATCTGATGGCGCACGGTCAGCAAGTGTTTGCCGCCAACTGCGCGGCCTGCCACATGGTCAATGGCCAGGGAGCCGGTCCGTTCCCGTCGCTGATCGGCTCCAAGGTCGTCACCGGCCCGCTCGCCGCGAACATCGATCTGGTACTGCACGGCAAAGGCCAAATGCCGGCCTGGGGTACCATGCTGAATGACTACGATATTGCGGCTGCCATTACGTACATCCGCAATTCCTGGGGTAACCA
>Ga0116226_10002618_pt1 | contig 15734 bp, 8 predicted proteins | sample S1TSphfallax_FD_89692 | JGI IMG/M metagenome (GOLD analysis project Ga0116226, IMG submission 89692) | Host-associated microbial communities from peat moss isolated from Minnesota, USA - S1T2_Fa - Sphagnum fallax MG | ecosystem: Host-associated > Plants > Peat moss > Unclassified | place: USA...
ACTCTAATGCAAAAGATGTGATAATTAGAGAATAATAAAATTATCTAACTTTTTATCAAATGAAAAGAGAGATTATGTCACTATTTCTAGTGTTGGCTAGATATTGATTTTTCAAATAACCAATCAAGTAAAGTACTATTAAATAGAATTTTTTTTAATGTGACACAAGGTATCAAATAACTGGATTTTGAAAATTCAATGGATTTGCCTAGTGTCATCAAATCATAAACAATACCCCCAATCATCAATTTAGTTGGGTATTATTTTTGGCAATATTTTTCTATTATGCATAAGGTTTGATTTTTCAAATAGCTAACCTTATAACCTCCTAACACTCACCCATTATAAAAAAAAAAAGAAGGTTAGTTTTCAAAAAACTCAATTTGAAAAACACCTAATATTATGTCAAGGTAAGTTTTCATTTATTTTGTTGTACTTAAAGGCAAATGAAAAAATATTGAACTACCTCGTTTGGTAAGTAAAAAACACATAAGGTGTTTAGACACATGTTGTTGGACATAAATTAAAGGAAGCTATAGCAACAACTTGAATAGCCATAGAACTTTCCCCTCATTGCAATTGAAAATGAAAATTTTAAAAATTATGAATTATATTCAAAAAAGGTCTCCATATAAATAACCTACCTAGTTTTTAAATGGGTCTTCACACCCTGATATAGGCAAGGTATCATTTTTTTTCTCAAAGTGATACTAGACCAATGGGAATGGGTAATTATTTTCAAACTTAATATTAGGCAATAGGATCTATAGTCAATTTTTCAAATGATAATCCAACAAGTCGGTTTTCAATACCTTGCCCTAAACTTGGCTAACCACTTAGGTCAAATTTCAATCATGTGTAGCCAACATCTATTATTTATTCTAGAATCAATTATAACAAATGATTCCTAAACCTTTATAAATGTAAATTTAGGTGATTTTGGGTGATTTTTTTCATGTAAATTTGGTTTATTTGAGTCAAAATCCTATTATTGAAATCAAAATAATGTGAATATCCATAAAGAAACAAAAAAATTAGGATTTGATATCCATTTATCAATCAACAAGTGTTGGGCAAGTACAAACTTTAGTCTAAAATTGAGCCAATTCTTAACTAATTATCAACCAAAGAACTAACTAAATATCATCTAGGGTGCAATTCAAATTGATACCTTAATTTTCAAATATTAAATTTGAGATATTGATTCATTAATAATTGGGCCTTTTTTTAAATCTAAATTTTTGATATTTAGGTAGGTTATATGAATAAGTCCCAAGTCCAGTTCTTAAGGCTTTAGGAATAGGGAGTCTACAATTAATCAAGTTTTAAGGTGGAGGTGGGGTTTAGGTTTAAGGTTAAGGGAATGTCATTTTTTTCATGTGGGAAATGAAATTATATCCATGTTTGTTGTCACATTTCCCATCACCTTTTTTAGGTACGTTTGTTTTTTATTTTTTTATTGTTATTGTTCATTGTGTTGTTGTAGTTGTTGTTTACCTTGTTGTAAATGCAAATAATGTTATTAATGTTCATTGTGTTGTTGGTTCACATTGTGTTGTTGTAGGTGTTCATCATATTGTTGTTGAGTTTTTTTTGTTGTTGGTGTTCACATGTTGTTACAAATGTTTGTTGTGTTTTTGGTGTTCATCATGTTGCTACAAATGTTCATTGTGTTATTACAAGTGTTCATCATGTTGTAACGTTTGTCATATTCCTAATGTTCATCATGTTATTAATGTTTGTTGTGTTTTTTAAGTTTGTCATGTTGATGCAAGTGTTCATTGTGTTCCTAGTGCTCATCATATTACTACAAAATGTTTTTTGTGTTGTTAGTGTTCATCATGTTGTTGATGTTCATTATGTTGTTGCTAATGTTAATTGTGGTGTTCATCATGTTGTTATAAGTGTTCATTGTATTGTTGGTGTTCATCATTTTTGTTGATTTTTTCTAGTATTGCCATTGTTATTTATTGTGTTATTACTAGTGTTATTGTTTTTGTTTTCCCCTTTTTATGGTTGATACTACCCTAACATTGTATTATCCTACACATTGAAGTTTCATTGGCGATGGAAGGTTGTTGGTTGCTTACAACTTTCAACAAAAACCTTCTACATTTTACGTATCTTGTTTTCTCCATCAAATTTGTGTGAATTTTGTTTTTCTTTCCCCTTGTATTGAAAGTAATGTGTTGATAATATGTTTGGATTTGTTTATGCAAGAATAGTTTGCAAATTGAAGACATTGTTTGCAAACTTGAAATTCTACATAATGTCTTTTGTGAAAAGTGAACCCTTTCTCACATTATATAAAACTGAAATAAATGTAATTGTTTAGTTTTCTCAACTTTGATTTATTAACACATCCTGACAATGGAACCAATTTTTTTAGATGAGGGATGTGATGTGTTCATGAATGAGAATTAGATAAAAATGGAAGGAGGAATTCAAGGTGAAAGGTTTGACAAAATTCCAAGTTCTCAATTCAAAAATGATAATACAATGCAATTAATTATGAAAATTTTGTATGAACAAAGGTTAAATAGGAGACCACTTGGTAGATGTTTTCTAACTTGGGCATTTTTTTGTGTCAATGATGAATCACCAATTGATGTTAAGGTTCCAAAAGTCATGCATTATATTCTAGGTTACAATAAACGAATAGGTTATGTAATATTGGAATAGAAAACAATGTTAAGGAAAGGTTTTATTTCATATTTCAAGGTAATGGGATAATTGCATTAAATTTTTGGTTAAATATCTTATTATTTTTAATTACATTAATGTATTTGAATGATTTAAAATTCCAAATTCAAAAATACCATTTATTTTTGTGATTAATAGTAATTAATAATGATTCAATTTCTAATGATGATGATGTGGCATGCATTGTATTAACAAGGTATTACAACTAATAGTCAACCTCATGATTCATGACACTAATTTTATTAAATTTTCGTTTATCAATTGGTCAAAAATGTTTATAATGCCAAAACATGTTTTTTATGACTTGTCTTATGCAATTGTAATGTCCAACATGATTAAGGAAATGACTAAAAATGTCTTTGGTAATTCATAATCAACCGAATGACTCATGACGCTAATTTTAATAAAATTGCATTTATTGATTGGTCAAAATTGTTCATAATGCTAAAACATGTATTTTTCAACTTATGGATTATGCAACTACAATGTCTAACACGATTATAGAAAGGACTAAAAATGTCTTTAGCAACTAATAGTGAACTTTATTTTGATTTTCCAAATGTAGCCAAATACAATTTAAATATTCAAATTTAGCTTAATTTATCATTATTTACCATGCAATGATAAATGGTTTAACCTAAATATTCAAATTTAGTTTCATGTATCATTGTTTAGCATAGGGAGGCCTAGGTTAACTTAGGCTAGGTTTATAACTATTTTAAGTTGACCTAATTCATCCTAAATCAACCTAAAGGGAAGCCTAAGTTAACCTAGGCTAGGTTGGTAAGTAGTAGGTACTAAATTGGCCTATGTCAACAGAATGGCCTAATAATTTAAGGCAAAAAATATTGATCTTTATAATTTTGTGTTTAATAGGCTTAATATAAAAAAATGTGGTAGTGCAATGGATGAGAACTTGAACCCCAAAGTGGAGGTGAAGGTTTCAAGTCCTTGTTCATGTAACTTATGAAACCTAAACCACTTAACCTAAGTTAAGTAACTTAGTCTAGGCTACCTAGGCTAGGATGTCAATGTTTGTTTTTAACCTAGGCCACCTAGTTTAGGTTAGCTGGTAGCATAGTTTAGCTAAGTTAAGCTAAGCTGGCTTTTGGTTAGGCTAGTTATTTATGCTACCTAGGCTAAATAAACTTTTCTTCAATATGTGTGATGATTTTTATAGATATTTAACACATATCATCCATCTATCAAAGTGTCTTTTGTAACTTTTAATTTAGTAAAACGACTAGGTTGACATGGCATGCACTTTACACATCAAACCAAGGTCAATGATGACATGGAATTTTAGTATTATAAGAAAGAAAATCCTAATTGATAAGATAACCAAGCTTTGCAATTATATGTCTTTTGTGATTAAATGGGTGAATTGACATGGGTTTAGTAACTCAATAGTCATTAATCACAAATGTCTTTTCTAACTAATACATAATCATAAATGTAACTTGCAAAACCCAAATGTGTTATTGTGGTAGATGGCTTATCTTATATGACTAATTTGACTAATGTTAACTAACAATTGTGCCAATGTAAAAGTGCCACATGGCTTGTGTGACATGACTAATTTGACCAATTCTTACTAAAATGTGTGTTAATGTGAAAATGCCCAATGGTTTGTTGGGCCTTACTCCCACAAGGAGAAGGGCTATCACATTGGATCCAACTTTTGGAAGTTTTACCTTATTAGAACTAGTTTCACATTAAATGAACTAGTTTCTTTGGTGAAAGTGTTTAGACTATTTAAACAAAAATAGATTGTTTTAGTGTTCAAAGTGTGGACATAGTAGGTAGATGCACAACATCTTGTTTATTGGTAGGGCCAACATGTTTTTGATGCCTTGTTTTAAATTATTAACTTGACCAATGCAAATTAACAAGTGTGCCAATGTGGAAGTGCCACATGAATTGTTTAATATGAGTAACATGACTAATCGTGACTATATGTGTATGATTACATTTCATGTATTATTAAATTATATTATTTATCTACATATTTTTACAATTAATTCCTACATTCATGTACTACATATATATTTTTGTACACATGTATATTAGCTGAAGTGTTGTTGGTTATTCTAGGTTTTTTATCATAAGTTATTTTTGGCTATTCTATTATAGGTTATTATTAGTTAGATTTTAGGCTATTTTACCATAGGCTATTGTTTGTTATTCTATTGCATGTTACTATTGGTTATTCTAAGTTAATTTCACCCTAACCTATTTTTGTTTATTCTATCATAGGATATTGTTGGTTATTTTAGATTATTTATTATAAGTTATTTTTGGTTATTTTATTGTAAATTATCAATGGCTATTTTATCTTAGGTTATTATTGGTTATTCTATTGTAGATTTTTTTTAAATTATTTTTATCATAAAATATTCTAAGCTATTATTGGTTATTTTATATCATTCCACCTTAAGTTATTATATATTTTTTTTAAATGTTATTTTTTAAAAAGTTGTTCTATTTTATTTAAGGTTATTTAAAGTTATTATACCTTAAAATAAAATGACTTTTAATAATATAAAGTAGAATGACCTTGAATAGTTAAAAATATAACTTGAAATTACACACAATAGTTTAAAATAAAATAACTTAAGGTATAGCCTAGGGCTAGTTAAATAATTTAACTTAAATAACCTAAAATAGAAAACATATAATAAGTTAAGTTATAACGTATGATATTTAAAAATATAATAACTTATAACGATTTAATGCATAACTTAAACGAACTTAAAGTTGCCTAAAATAACATAAGGTATAGCTTAAAGTAGCTTAAGGTATTTAAAATTTGACAACATAATGATAAACCTATTTACCATAATAAATTATAATAGTGAATTATGTCAACTAGTGTTGAAACATGATGTTTACTTAGTGACCATATAGTGAAATAATTTTAACTAGGGTGAAATCACTAAGTTGCAATGAACCTATTTCATTTTAAAGGTCCCATAGTGATTTAAACTAGTGAAATTGCACCCCATTTTTGTATTAATGCAAGTAAAACCATAAATTGTCCAACAAGCTAATAGTTGTCATTAACCTCACTATTAAATGGGTGGGGTAGGATGTAGGAATATACCACATTCTCAATGCACTTCTAAGGGCAATCATCTATCAATAGGGTGTTTTGTGGACCTAGTTTTCTAAACCTTGGACTAATCTCCTCAAACATTATATTCATCTTTTTCAAAATTAAATTTTGGTTTGGATTCAAAGGACGGGGAATTAATGTATATTACACATTTCTCAATGCCCCACATAAATATAGTTTGGGCCATTTTCTTCCGCAATTTTTTTTGAAACATTAGCTTCAAATTTGGTTATGTTGTTGAAGAAAAATCCCAATATCAAACTTGGAACTACACAACTCCAAGAGCTCCTAAATGTGTGGTCATGGGCTTACAAGCTTGTTTCCATACCACATGGGTGGAATTATTGGGTTCCATTTTTCACTAGATCTCAAATGAGTTGTTTCACATAACATCCCATTCACATCTAACATTAACAAATGTTGTTTCTTGCCAACTACCAAAATCTTCTTGCTTGGGTATTAAATATTCTCAACGCCCATTAACATACTAAATCTCACCCCTTTTGGGGCCATCGCTTTGTGATCATTCTTTGAAACATCTAAATCATTGGCCTTTTCTCACCATATTCCACCTCCTTTTAGGCTTGTGTAATTGATCATGTTTGTCTCTCAAAACTCACCATATGATCATCATATGCAAAAGAAATATTAATTTGCACCATTGCTAGATTTGTATTAATTTGCTTCTTGGGAGCTAGCACATCACATGAAACTATTATCCCTATATGTAAAGCACCAAAACCTTGAAACCCATGATCCTCTTCCTAGTCCTTAATGTTTCTTCTCATGGACCTCAATAATGTGTTTTGGTGATGTAATCACATGATATGCTTAATCACAACCTCCCACCAAAGGGCAATCAATTTCAAAACCATTTGAATGCTAAATTAAAGGAAGATAAAATTGGAATTTGAAACTAGTAGAATTATTACATTATTAATAAATTGCACCCAAAATTAAAACCCAACCCAAATATATGTCAAATATTATTGCTACAAACTATGCAATTTTAATATAAGGTAATGAATTTGATTGAGAATCAAGTTTAACCTAATTAACATATTAGGTCAAACTTAATTAGGTATCATACCACTCCCAAACTACCATCATTTTTAGTTAATTATTTGAAAGCATTTGAATCTTTCATTGCTTCAGATTTAATAAGACTACCAAATTTCAAACTAGTTGATGATTTCACCATGCCATATATCTCTTGCATCATAACATATTATTTATTCTAGTCGTCCGATAATTGTTGTGTGATAGATTGATCTTATTTTGGTCATCAACTAATTGATCCATAATACATTTGAACTTATTCCACCCACATATTAATGGGTAGATCTCAAATCTTTAATCACATTGATAATTTATTCATGGATTTTTTTTCCATTGCCTCCAATTGCATCTTGAGCTCTAATGTCAACTCTTCTTGTAATCAAATTGAACAAAACACATTACATCAAATGGGGAATTTTTTATATCCCTAATGGCCAAGATAGATTAATGGATCAAACAAATTGTGCCCAATGTTTTTGATATAATGAGCAATGACAAAGCTCAATTTGTAGATTAAAGAGACAATAATCAAGAACAAACATTAAAGAAAATATTCAACATTTTTGAAATGGCTACCACATACTTGTAACTACCAAGAAATCAACATTTTAATCAAAAGTGTAGTTGGCCATACGTAAAATAAATTTCAATTGAGGATATAGACCTAATGGTTAATATCTCCTAATGGATAAGATAAAATACAATTGAACATAACATAATTGAAAACTTTGGAACAATTTTTTAAAACATGGGATAAAATGCAAATTATGGGGACAACTTGTTTTGCTCTTACTTCATCCACCTCCCACCTCTTACCTTTTCCACTTGTAAGTTTTTTCCTTTTCAACTTCTAGATATCATCTAATGTAGGTGGTATGCTTAATTTTGCCTCCTAAATCACACACAAAAACAACACACAACTAATCATAATAACTTGATATTAGATGAAGAAATATGGAAATGTTTTGTTTGATAAATGTTATGTTCTAGAAATGATAAATTAAGTATCATCAAATTAAAAGTCAAATGCATTCAAGATGAATCCAAATTTGGAAATCAAGTTTGGGTGCGAATACAGATATAGGAGCCAAAAACCATGTCAAATAGTGGTGAAAACTATGAACTTTTTTACAAATGTTCAAAAGACACTCACAATTCAAAAGATATGGAATTAATTTTTTTCAAAATTTTAAATTTTCAAAAATCCTTTACCACATGTAATGGGGTGTAATGTGGATGACATACAAAACAAAGTTGTAATTTATGATATTTTTTAAAAACCCTAAAGTAGTTAGTATATTTTGGTATGATTCAAAATTATGATAAAATTTCAAAATGAAATGTAAAATTTCACATAATTACAAACTTTGAGAAAATCATATTTATTCAACAATAATTAACACAAAACATGTGATCTATTGGGGCAACTATATGTATTTTTAATAACAAGTTGCAAAAGATTTCATTCAAAAATTCTTTGATATGAAAAAATGAGAAAGGACTAAAAAAAGACTCAAAGTCCTTTTATAAAGTAATTCCATTGGCTCCTATCTACATACTTGCACCAATGTGTGAAAATCTAATAATGTTTTGTTTTTTCGGTTAACACAAGAAAATAAAGGTTATGACAAATCATGCAACTTACCATCCATTCCTCCAATTTAAAATCACCTGATCATCCTACACAACTTGTAATCTTTTGAACTATTTGATTTTTTTCCATCCATGTAACCCTTTGAACTTTCTCTTCTTGCCCCAACATTGTTTTCAATTGGTCCCAATGTGCTCTAGGGCAATTCCATGGTCTTACTTCACCCTTTCCATTTTTCTTTTAAAGTAGGGGCTATATTGTGGTTGTTTGAGAACCTTCGTTAGCCTGGCCCCATGATTTAATAAATACTAAATAATAGCATCAAGGTCTGAACCAATTTGAGCAAAAGCGTCTACTTCACAATATTGCGCCAATTCTATTTTTAAGCTACCACATACTTATTTCATAGCTTTCAACTATCAGTCTTCACATTTTTCCCCCTTTAAAGGAGTGGCCATCATCAAAATTTATAAACCTATCCTACACAAAACATTTTCCTGACTCTGCAGCATTGAAGTAAATGAGAGTTGAATTATCGTCTAAAACCTCAACAAAGTGTTTTCACCATTGAGTAGTGGGCATGAACTCCACACGTAAATGAAATATACAAATTTCCTTTATGAATAGTGCATTGCAATTTCAAGAGTTTTTTGCCTTTCAACAAGACCACTATTAAATCTTTCACATGTTTGAAGGCAAGGGGATGATATATGTATCCAAAGCTTAAAATTATTCAAATGCAAGACCCATTCAATATTCAAGAATGAATGGGTCTTGTCAACATTTGACCATATGGAATTCCTGTTGATTGGCACTTGTTGGTAGGCAACATATGTGGTTGATGCTTCCGTAGGTGTATGTACCAACATTGACCAATTGGTAGGCCATTGTTAACCAAGAGGCAATGTGGGATTTCATTAAAATCTATGTTGACCTTTTAACTTTTTGTTTGATTCCAAAGCTTTTATTCATTTGTTTTCTTCAGAAGTATTACTATCAGCCACCACCCACACACCCTTGCGAAGTTGAACACTTTGTCAAGGCTTGAAATTTGTCTTATTAATAAGAATTAACTTCAACTTGCAATTTGGATAACATTATTAACAATTTTTTTTTCTGCAATAAATTTATAAAAGGAAAACAAATGAATGAAAATAATAATAAAAACACACATGTAGCAAAGGTGAGAACAAATTTAATGGCATACAAAAACAAATGTAAGAAGACTTGTGAGAAATGAGAAAAGTCAGACAAAGAACCTATAGCGAATGACTAGAGGCAAGTTGAAATTTGAATTTCTAAGGTTTGGATGGTTCAAAGATGGTATCCAATCAAAAAAATTCATCCAAATATCTAAGACCTAAATTGAACCTTTTGCAACATTCACTTTTTGTAATCATGATGTAACATGTCAAGTAGTGCAAAAACACAAAAGGAAATGTAAAACTAGAACATAACATATTTCCAACCTTTACAAATATTGATGTCCACTTGCAACCATTGATTGAAAGATTTCAACTATTGTGGAATGGGGTACACGCTTTTGATGCATATTTAAGAGCAACATTCACTTTAACCCTTAAGTGTTACAACAAACCAATTTGGCATACTTTTCAATGTATTTTGGTTTGTCCTTAACATTTTGGGGTTAATAGCCATGTGTGTGTGGTCCCTTCATGATTATCCAACTTATGGGTTATTTGCAAGTTGTGTAACCAAAAGGCATGTGGGATGCTCAACATGTGAACCAACTATTGAATCCTGGTTTCCAAGGAAAATGATGAAAATATAAAATATTGTGGGAATCAATGTTATTCACCTAGAAGCCATCCTTATTGGAGAGCTTGCATTGCCTTCAATGGGGAAACAAAATTCCGCCTAAATTGTTTGAAATATTATATAACAGGGGATTGAATAAGAATCGTGGTTACAAATTCGAAGAAATAGATTTGATGCCAAACTTGATCGTATACATAAACTTGGCATTAAGTGAGTCAACGTCATGCTCAAACTACCTTTTTGGGATATACAAGTAATTAATTTAATGTTGAAGTAATTTTTGTTGTAATTATTTAGTCACAAAATGTAGTTATATATTAGTTGTAACTATAACATGACAAATTATTCAACCATTGGTATCTTCTCATGATCCTTTGTTATTTCGCATTGTGTATCATGATCCATAGGCCTTGGAACCACAAACAACAATAGTTGTTGCTAGAGGCCTTCAATTAAACCATACATAGTTGTTGTCCATGCCATAGGTCTTCAAAGCCATATACTTGAAGGTCCAACTACATTATAAGGAGCCACACATGCCCCCTTAGACCATTATTTTTTAAAAGAATATTCTTAGAATTTAAAAATTACATCTTTCAAAAAAAATTTAAAAATCTTTAAATTTTTCTTGATACTATTATGTTAAGGTGTATTTTTAAAAAATCCCAAAACATGTCATAAAAATATATTTTCAAATTGTGCTTTTAATGTCAAACTACTTTTAAATAGAGGTTACAAGTCTTTAAAAATGTAAATTACATACTTTTTACTCATTATATTGATTCCAAATTTTTAAGGTATGTACATAATGTATTCACAATGACATTTTTTTTAAAAAAATTCTTTTTATAATTCTATTTTTATAATCCAAAATTCAAAAAATTAAGTAGTAGTTACGACTATTAATCGTACATGTTAGTATGACTGCACCCTTGAATGACTAAGTCCAAACCGTAAGCTTTCAAAACCATAAACAATTATAATCTTTTGTTTGTTGGTTTGGATTGGGCATACATTTTGCCATGATTTAAACTAGGATGGTGATGTTGACATTTTAGTTTAACTAATATAGTTTTCCACTTCCTTGTTGAATATGCCTTATTAGTAATTTGCAACACATTGGATGTGGTGCACTGGGAAAAAATAAAAATGAAAATGTCATGAACATAATTTTTGGCACAAGGACATAATAACTATATGTGAAAACTTTAAAGAATGTGGCATATGGCCACATTTGTGGCTACAAAATGTTGTAGGTAAGGTGATTAAAAGTGTCATTTCATTTGTGCTAATATATGAAGAAAAGGAAAGGTTTACACAAATTTGAAAACACCATCTCACTATGTGTCTTCATTAAGAAAGAAAATCCACAAGGATGGAGAAATGAAAGGGATGAAATCACATGATTATGACATCATGATGCAAGAAGAACCTTTATGCATGTGACACTTTATCGAATAGGGTTGTAGGATGGCCATTATTCAATTGACATGGGTTTTCAAAAAGTTGTGTGCAAAAATTGTGGACCCAACGGCAATGGGGGACCTTAAACAAGATGTGGTTTTAACATTAATACTATTGGAATGGGAATTACCCCCTTCAATGCAATTATGCACCAATAACATGCTTTGCCCTTATTCAAGCCTTCTAATAAGTATGAATAAAAAAAACAAAAAACAATGTGCCCTAGCCCAATAATTAAGGAAGGGTGCCCAATTTAGTTCTTGCATGAAAAATTGTACTGTCCAAATATGTACAAAAGGCATTGCGCGCCACTCATTTAATACGGTAACAAACATGTAGACCAAAGCATGTGCAAGAAGCTTCCTTCAGGGGAGGAGGGAAAGGTTACCATCTTGAAAGTAAATAACTCAACAACATAGAGCAAGCTTTCTTCCCCTATTAAGATGATTTGATGTTCTAGCAAATTATAAAATATTTTAGGGCCTTTTACCTAGCAACTAAGCATTGACATTTTTTGATGTAATGACACCTTTCTTAGTTCATTTAATGGAGGAATTAGAATTTTGTGGTCTAGTCCACACATTATGGATGTACCCCATTGAATGTTACTTCAAAGCTTTGAAAAGATTTGTGAAAAATAAAGTTAGGCCAAAAGGAAACATGGCAAAAGGTTATGCACTAAATTAGGGTTTTGTACAAAATATTTATAAGATTTTGTAATCACTCAACAAAAAGTGTGGGATGATAAAAAAATGCCTCTATGAGTGATGAAGTGTTTAAAGGAAATGGTTGTGCACAAATCATGAATGTAGACCTTTGAGACATGGCACATTCATTTGTGTTACAAAATGTGAAATTGATGTCAACATGGTGTGCACAATTTCTTACATGTTCATGTTTCCTTTGTGATCATATTTAGTTGATATGTTGATACTATCCCTAATGAAACAAAAACATCATAATTTTTTAAGAAATGACTTTTAGTGATTGAATGTAGATTGACATGTTGGCATGGAATTATTTGTAAGGACCAGAACCCTACAAGTTGGCAATGCAAATTGCGGTAGGAAATATGTTAAAGAAGTACAACAACATAATCAAGAGAGGAATGTTTTTTTATTTATGCTAGGTCGATCTTGGGCAAGGGTTGTTGTGTTACTAGATCACCTAAAGGAATTGCCCCCATTTCCAATGTGGATAAGATGTTCAATTGTTGTAGTTATGAAAGAAGCAAATGCAATTGAAAAAGATGTGGGGCACTTGAAAATCATATTAATGTTTCAAGTGTTGATGAACATTTGACAACATGTGATAGAGGTGTAATGACCAGATTTGAACATGAATGTGTGTTAGGACCAAATGATCAATGCCCAATTCTTGTGAAATTGGAACCTGTAGGATGGGTGGAAAAGATATTAACATTAAACGATGGGCTATTAAACATTGTTGTTTTGTTGTGTAGTTGGGCAAAAGCAAATTATGTTAGGATTAACACAATGGTGAAACAAAATGAATATGGATTCGTTCTTTTGAACTTTGTTTTCCTAATTCCCATTTTGGACCAATCCTTTGTTTTCCCCCTACATGTAGATTGTTTTTTTTTTTGAAGTGTCCCCAAGGAAAAAGGATGGAAAATGGTTTTGTGGAAGGAACCATGTAGGAGACGAGTAACTGATAATGTTCAAACTAACCTTACAAAGTTTGATATGTTTGTGTCACAAAATGATGATGCATATGCACATCTACAAACTCCATTATCTATTGACAAATCAATTCAACTTGTTTTCATTGGTGAACGTTCTAAAGTTGTTGTAGAAGATTTAATTCTTGATGTGCCTAATGGAACATCAAATCATGGAGTTGATAATGCAAAGGAATATGAGTTTAGTTTTAATAATGATGGTTAGTTAATTTAACGAAATTAATAGTGTTCTTATTGAAAGTTCAAACAATGATGGTTAGTTTAGGCCTTTAGGGTGAATGTGGTTATTGATGTTTAGTTTAGTTTGGAGATAGTTTAAATTATTGGAGTTAGTAGACATACATATATTTATTCAATTTTGGATTAATATTTCATTTTTGGCTTGCATTTTGCTATTGAATTTCATTCTAATTGTTACCCCCATTGATAAATTATTTATTTATTCTGTTCATCATCAATAAACATTGAAAACAAACTCAAATTATATTAGTTTGCTATCATTTATTTTTCATAATTTCGATAACATATAATAACATAATATGTTTTTTCAAATTTTTTATTGTCACATCACAAAAAAATAAGACTACATTCACCTTACAATCACATGTGTCATGCTTTTATGACTAGTTTTAATCATAATAGTCATATTGGTCAACATAAACAATTCCATGTGGGTAAGCATGTTGTTTGATTTGATTATATTGTTAAGTTTTTTAGTCATAATTGACATTGTTAATTTTGATGTCAATCATAATGGACATTATTAGTCATTTTAAATTAGTAGTCTTGATTATAATTGTGATACTATTAATTTAAAAACCATGTTTTTGTGATGGTGAATTCTCACCAATTTGAAGAGATGTCGCTTACAATTAAATAACCTTGAGAAATTAATCTTTGTGAGTAAGATTTGACCAAATGATGCAAGGGTGGATTACAAGGCTCCTAGTAATTTGGTCAAATGATTAGATTTTGAATTAGATTTAAACCAAGAATTCGACGAGTTTGAAAATTCATTTGAGCAAGATGAATTGAAAGAGACCTAATTCAATGTTTTTTGTCTTATATATCTTTGAAATATGATCACATATTTTTGTTTAGATATTAGAACTTTGTAATGAACCTTGCTATTTTTTTTTTGGCATACAAAAATTTGAAAAAACTAAAAGATCTTAATCCTAAAATCTTAAAATGAAGTTAGAGAATTGGCTTAATATAATTGACCAATCTAAATAAGTTAAGAACCAATTGTGAAAGAACTAGTTGGGCACGAGGAAAAATAAAAATAAAGAACTGGATGAAGTATGAATTTAAAAAAAAAAAAGTGAAAACCATTTTGGTTCTTAAATTAAAATAATTTTGAGAAACAAAACAAGCAGTTATGAAAAAAAGTTAATAACAACCCAACATTGCAACCAACCCTCTTTTTCGATGGGGTATGTACCAATATTGTGTGGGTATAATATTCTAAGTTCAAAGGTTTTCCTAATATTCATTCTCATTCCACATACTATTTGAATTTGAAATGAAGAGGTGAAAGTTCAATAAGCTATTCAATTAGATCCATATTCTTGGTGTATTACATAACCATCCCATTAAAATCTCCTCAAATCATCAAGAAAACAAAATTTCCATGGTTTTAATCATTTTCCCAATATCAATTGAAGTACACTTTGGCCACAAACTTTGAAAGTTAAAAAAAACCCATTTCCAAATTTATTCTTCAGTATTACAATCTCTTACACAAGAACTGTCAATGCTATTAGATAACTTTGGTTTATATAAGCAATTGGACCAGAATGATCTCTTTGTTCCATACCCCCAGTTTTAAACTGACCTAAGTTCATTTCTGTAAATCCAAATGATGGATTTCAAAGTAATTCTAATAACTTCAAACAAGCCATGGTTTCCAAGATAAGTTAGCACACATTGTTGGTGATGAACATAATGCTGACATTAATTTGAGGTTTCTGTGATATTGTAATCCTGTAGGAACACAATTTCAGCAAATTTGGCACCTATCAGACCTTTTATTCATGTTCCCAGTCAAAAATAATTCGCAAGAGGGAGAATCAGAAAAGATAAAACTATTGATGTGATCCTGCCTGATTTCCCAAGAACTGATCTCTGAACCTGCTGAATATTGGACACCATCCAAGTCCACTGGGTTACAGAAAATCCTCACCAGGGTTAGCCATGCGAAATACCACTTACCACTATACATTCAAAATTCTCTGTGGGGTCTTGTGTGCTTATACTCAATTGTCAAAATTCTGGAATATTCAAATGGGGTTGCCAGACCCATTTTTGTAATAATTAAA
>Ga0116226_10002619_pt1 | contig 15728 bp, 11 predicted proteins | sample S1TSphfallax_FD_89692 | JGI IMG/M metagenome (GOLD analysis project Ga0116226, IMG submission 89692) | Host-associated microbial communities from peat moss isolated from Minnesota, USA - S1T2_Fa - Sphagnum fallax MG | ecosystem: Host-associated > Plants > Peat moss > Unclassified | place: USA...
CGCGTACCCCAACATGCCGCGACCCCAGTGGCACAGGCTGTTGGTCGGATTGTTGGTTCCGTATGCGTAATCTCAGCTAAACAAGGAGAAGTGTCTACCGGAATGCTAGGCGCTTGGGTTTCTCAAGCCACCTTCAACCCACCGGGAATAAGTATTGCGATCGCCAAAGACCGAGCGATCGAATCTTTGATGTATCCAGGCGGTAAGTTTGCCTTAAATATCCTACCTGAAGGTCATCATCAAGATTACATGAAGCATTTCCGTAAATCTTTCGCGCCTGGGGAAGACCGATTTGCCAACTTTAGTACAGCACTTGCAGATAACGGTTGTACCGTCCTTACGGATGCATCAGCATATTTGGAATGCTCAGTCAACCAACGTCTAGAATGTGGCGATCACTGGGTTGTGTATGCAACTGTAGATGAAGGTAAATTACTCAAGCCTGATGCCATTACTGCCATTAACCATCGCAAAACCGGCACTCATTATTAATGAATGTAGAGACGTTACAATGTAACGTCTCTACATTAGATAGCTAGCTAAAGTGAAATTGAACCCTAACAAAACTGCCTTAGTTAAAATATAGCTAAGGCAGTTTGTGCGATCGCTTGGATGCAAGAGAGTATAAGCACGTCGTCCTGGGGCTGATTTTTCGCAAATATATTTCCGATGCCTTTAGTGAACTTGACGATATCCTTCCTGATAAAATCCGCGTCAAAGAAGCGGAAAAAATAGCAGCAAAGGCAATGTAAACTCAAAATGGTATAAAAACTAAATTCAATTCTTAGTGGACATCAATCAACAGAAAGAACAATTTAGCAACGCATATCTCCAAGCCATCACCAGTGTTGCAGGTTATTCTCTCTACAAACCAGCTGTAGACGACGACAGCGTAGACTGGGGAATAGCAGTTACAGGTATTATGGGACGTATCCGTGCGCCTCGCTTGGAATTACAGCTAAAATCAACATCAAGGGATGTCCTCAACGATAACGCTATCCGCTACCCTCTCAACCTGAAAAACTACAATGATTTACGAATGATTGACTTTGCCGTTCCTAGAATCTTAATTGTAGTTTTACTTCCTAACAACTTAAGCGAGTGGGTGCAACAATCAGAACAAGAACTTTGTATGAGGTATTGCGGTTATTGGTTATCGCTCTTCGTCATGCCAGAAATAGAAAACACATCGACTGTAACTGTCACCATACCAAAAAATAATCAATTTACAGTCGCTGCTCTCCAATCAATTATGCAAGGTATCGGTCAAGGAGTACAACCATGAAAGTTACAGTGCAAGATGCGGAAATTATCAAAAATATAGAACCACAACAACTCAAAGAGTATTTGCAATCTCACGGTTGGCACAAAGACCGACCATTTCTTGATAATGCGACAATCTGGCACAAACAAGCAGAAAAAGGAGAATTTGAAATCTTACTACCAAGCACAAAAGATTTAGGAGATTATCTTCCGAGAATTCGTGAACTTATCGAAACAATAGCAGACTCCGAAAATCTTTCTCCCCTTGAATTATTAAGTGAATTTATTAATAATTATCCCCATCTCAAAATTCAAGGCTTTGTCACCCAAATTGCAACTCCCAATGCCGATAAATTCAGTGGTGAGATTACCATTGTTTGTCCAGTGTTTGATAAATTACGCAAAATAAAAACAGAATTTATCGACCATGATTATATTTTGGCAATCAAAGCTTATCAAGAACGCTTACCTATAGGATGTACGGGTGATTTAGTTAAAGAAAATGATATTTTTATTTTGAAAAATCCACGAAAATTTCAAATTGAGAATATTTGAATATCATTAATTCCCCTCCTGCTTGTATTGGAGAGGTAGTGGTTTTGGATTGGAGGCTGGACAACAATTAATTTTTACCAGATGTCTAATGTCCAAACTCCTTTTATACCACCGACGAAAAATTTTGATTACAATGCAGATGTCTACTAGGCAGCGTGCTGTCTATCCACGTAAATCCAGAAGATAATCGATGAGTAATCAACTACAAGACTACAATCCTAGCGGCGTAGGTGAAATAAACGGCAACCTTTTAGGTTTGCCCTGCGATTATGAATCTGCTAATCTGATTGTCTTTGGTGTGCCGTGGGAAGTCACTGTTTCCTATGGCGCAGGCACAGCTAATGGCCCACAGCGAATTCTAGATGCTTCGACTCAACTAGATTTGTTCGATTTTGATAACCCTAATGGTTGGAAGCAGGGAATTTTTATGGTGGAAATTCCCCAGGATATTTTAGAGAAGAATTCATACTATCGCGCCTTGGCAGCAAAAATTATTCAGCGATTAGCCCAAGGTAAAGAACTGTCAGATACACCAGATTTAACACCTGTCCTCACAGAAATTAATCAGGCTTGTCAAGAGGTTAATCAATGGCTGTTGGAAAATTGTCGCCAAGCAATTAATCATGGTAAACGGGTTGCGGTGATTGGTGGAGATCACAGTTCGCCGTTAGGTTATTTGCAAGCATTAGCAGCTAAGTACGCAAACTATGGTATTTTGCACATTGATGCCCACGCAGATTTACGCGATGGCTATGAGGGATTTGAGTTTTCTCATGCATCTATTATGTTTAATGCGATGAAAATACCGCAAATTTCCAAGCTAGTGCAGGTGGGTTTGCGTGATATTAGTCATGATGAAGTGGAAATGATTGACCAATCTAGCGATCGCATTATTGCTTATTACGACCCAGCTATTAAACAAAAGCTTTATTCTGGAACAACTTGGATTGATTTATGCCGAGAAATTATCAGTCATTTACCTGAGTATGTTTACATTAGCTTTGATGTAGATGATCTAGATCCAAAACTCTGTCCCAGTACAGGTACTCCGGTTCCAGGTGGACTGGAATTAGAGCAAACTTTTTGTCTGTTCCGTGAATTGGTCAATAGTGGAAGAAAAATTATTGGTTTTGATATCTGTGAAGTCGGTGATGCTGAGTGGGATGGTAATGTCGGGGCGCGGGTAGTTTACAAACTGGCAAACTTGATGGATTTGTCATTAAATAATTCGTAATTCGTAATTCGTAATTCGTAATTATGTTTTGTAATGGGGATTTCAACCCCAACACAAAACAATCATGCCCTCTGGGAATGGGGACTTGACCCCTTTATTGGTTAAAATACACTTAATTTAGATGTATTCTAAACCTTTTACCTTTGCCTGAATTGCATTGCTCAATACCCCATTTAATTGCCAATAATTGTTGGTACTTGCTGCAAATTTGTCTGATAAATCTTCACTAATCTATCAATACCTTTGAAACGATAATCTCCCATTTCTTGAAAGTCTGAAGGCAGTGAAAGCATTTTATGAGTGGCTTGACTAATCACGCATTCGCTAGGGGGACAAACTGCTTCCATACGAGCTGCAAGATTAATAGTCGCGCCTAATGCAGTATAATCCACCCTTTGGGAACTACCGACATCTCCGACGACAGCCTTACCACTATTGATGGCAATGCGTAATTGTAGCGGTTCGTACCAAAAACCATTGGCATTGAGATGTTCGAGACGAGTGAGCATTCCTTTGGCAGCAGTAACAGCACGGTCGGCGTGATCTGCTTGCGGTTCTGGAGCGCCAAAAAATGCCATAATACAATCACCAATATACTTATCTAAAGTGCCACCGCAAGTAAACACTTCTTTGAGCATTTCTTCAAATAAATTATTTAATAGTTGAGCGATCGCAGTTGGTGTTAACCGTTCAGAAATTGCCGTGAAACCAACTAAATCAGCAAATAAAATACTAATTTCGCTCTCGGCTGGCGCTAAACGACCACCCGGTAATCCGCCTACAGAGATCAACTGCTGCACAACTGCTGGAGAATGATAGCGTTCTAGTCGGTGACGAATCATCTCTTCAGTTTTGAGTTTCTCTACCAGTAGCCAACGCTGCACACTAGAAGCTACAAGGTTTGCTAAAGCTGAAAAAAAGCTGAGTTCTTCCTCGCCTTCATTTGCCCAATGGTAAGAAGAAAGATTGGCATCGGCATAGAGTACGCCCACAACTTTATTTTCATCCCATAAAGGCACTGCCATCGCGCTACGAATGCCTTTGACTAAAATACTTTGTTCACTAGCAAACCGTTCATCCTGATGGGTATCGGCGGTTTGAATGACAACTTTTTCGTCAAATACCTTTTGACAGATACTCCGGCTAATCCAACTGCCATCTGAGGGGAGATATTTTTGTTGAGATGTATTTCTAGTAGCAGCATTCATTAACTCTAATTGACCGCAACTATTAACATCAATTAATAATGCCAAGCGGTCAATACTATCAAGGTAACGAAAAACTACTTGCTGTACTTGAGAAAAAATCTCTTCTATAGATGCCGCGGCACAGAGATTTTTAGCTATATCCACTAAGTCTTTAAGACGGGCAATAGTTTTGTCTTTATTGCTGATGTTGTCATCCTTGCTATCAGCTGCGATCCATTGCTGTTGTAATTGTTCGACATTGTGCAGGATTGTTCTCTGCTCATTATTTTCCTGACTTCCGGGATCGGGTGTCGGTTGGTAAACAGGGTTTGTGAGCAGCACTACCAGGCTAACATTGCCCAGCCAAACAATATCACCGTGATGTAACTCTTGGGGACAGTTAATCAGATACTTATTGACTTGCGTCCCGTTTTTGCTGCCCAGATCCTCAATAGTCCACACACCGTCAACCGTTTTCACCAGGCGAGCATGGTTACGGGATACCCCAGCAAAAGGCAAGTACAAGTTACATTCCGGTAAACGACCAATTGTGAATATATCTTGACCAACTGCGATCGTTGTCTCGGTATTTCCCTCTTTTAGGCGTAGCGTGAGTTCAGTCATGAGTATGATCCATCGAAGCTAGAGGTGCAAGCAGCTCTAAGGTAAGTTATACACTACAGGTTAACCTTCGCCTTTTCTTTATGACACTGTTAACTACATTCCGACAACTGTATGTGACGGATCTTACATTGAAAGAGGCTATTTTGCTGGAAGTTTATAGCGATAGTATGATTGGCGTGGTAATTTACTTCATATAGTTGAATAAGACAATATGATTAAAATCCTCCACCTCTCCGACATTCACATGGGAAGCGGCTTCTCCCACGGACGAATTAATCCCGCCACAGGATTAAATACACGACTAGAGGATTTTGTCAATACTTTGTCTATATGTATTGACCGAGCATTGACAGATACAGTTGATATGGTGATATTTGGTGGTGATGCTTTCCCTGATGCGACACCACCGCCTTATGTACAACAAGCTTTTGCTAGCCAATTTCGCCGTCTTATGGATGCAAATATTCCAACAGTGCTGTTGGTAGGCAACCACGACCAACATTCCCAAGGCCAGGGAGGAGCGAGTTTAAATATTTACCGCACTTTGGGAGTGCCAGGGTTTGTTGTTGGTGATACATTAACTACTCACTGTATCGAAACCCGCAATGGTAAGGTGCAAGTAATTACCCTCCCTTGGTTGACCCGTTCGACTCTGATGACTCGCCAAGAGACTGAAGGTTCGTCTTTGGCAGAAGTGAACGAACTGTTAACGGAACGCCTGCGAGTTGTTATGGAAGGTGAAATTCGCCGTCTTGACCCCGATGTGCCAACTATCCTTTTGGCTCACTTAATGGCTGATAATGCTACTTTGGGCGCAGAACGCTTTTTGGCAGTGGGGAAAGGCTTTACTTTGCCCCTATCTTTACTGACACGACCTTGTTTTGATTATGTAGCCTTGGGACACGTCCACCGCCACCAAAATCTGAATAAATCTAACAATCCACCAGTGATTTATCCAGGGAGCATTGAGCGGGTAGATTTCAGTGAAGAAAAAGAAGACAAAGGCTATGTGATGCTGGAACTAGAGCGGGGAAGCGCTGAATGGGAATTTTGTCCCTTAACAGTTCGTACCTTCCGCACCATTGAGGTAGATATCTCGAAAGTAGATGAGCCGCAAGCAGTGTTAATGAAAGCGATCGCTAAGTATAATATTCAAGATGCTGTAGTCCGGCTAATTTACAAACTCCACTCCGAACAGATGGATTTAATTGACAGTTCCTGTCTACATACTGCTTTAAGTCCCGCTCACACCTACACCATTCAAGCAGAATTAGTGAGTCAATTAGCCAGGCCTCGCATTCCTGAATTGAGTGCAAGTAGCAGCATTGACCCGATGGAAGCCTTAAAAACTTACTTGAACAACCGCGAAGACCTCAAAGACATAGCAGCATCAATGCTGGATGCGGCACAAAAGTTGCTCGCAGATGAAGTGGAAGTCTGGCTAGAAGCAGCAACTAGCGAGTAGGATAGATGCCATGTCGTATCTGGGATAGCAAATGGTAGTTGGTAATTTCAAAGCCGTTACTAATCAGCGCTTCGCGTACTTGACTGCTTAACAATGCAGCAAGTTCTGCTTCACCTGCCCCTACTGTTCCACTCAAAGGATCGCCATGAATAGCGATCGCCGGATGAGAGTAAATCTCAACCAAGTTTGCCTGGATTTGGGGTATTAATCCAAGCAAGTATTCCTCCGTAATACTACCACTTTGCAATAAACCGTAAACTCTTTGAGTAAAGCTAATGCCTTGAGACTCTAGCATCCTCTCACCATAGCGACGTAGTCTGCCAAATACTCCTGACCAAACTAGCTTTGTCAACAGATGACTGCGATTAACTCTGAGGGTTAACCCCAATTCCTCACTTGGAAGACGAATGGCTTTAATAGCAAATTCTGGCGCTAGGTCAACTAAGATACGTAAGACCACTGGATGCATGTGTAGATGCAAATGTCCATCCACATGAGAGAGAGGCAAACCAGTAGAACGGTATTTTTCCAACTGGGCGCGAATTTCTTGCCGCAGTTCCTTACGGGTTTCCCTGACAAATTGATAGCGCAACCCAGCGATCAATGGACTGTTTGAAAAGTTACCTTCTCTGTCAACTAAATGGGGAATTTGCTCTGGCGGTAACACAGATCGTCCACATACCAACACAAGATGTAAACCAACAGCCAGGTTTGGGTGGACACTTGCCAAGTTGATAGCCTCTTTTGCCGCATCAGCGCTCACCATCAGGCTAGTACTAGTTAGCACTCCTTGTTCATGTGCCTTGATAATTGCTTGATTAACTCCTTCAGAGAAACCAAAGTCATCACCATTGATGATGGCGAATCGCTGTGCTTGCATAAGTTTTGTCTTTTTAAGGTTCCGATAATTGAGCGATTGAGTGAGACTGACGACTAGGTATGAGTCTGAGAGTAGCTAAGGCAATTTTGGCCAGGTTCGGCACCAGTTGCGGTTGGAGTAGTTCTTTGTCAAATACGCCAAGCCGTCGGCTGTTTTCTTGCAAGCAAGTAGATAACAATAGCTCTGGGGTTACATTATCTATGAAGTTGCTAGCACCGGTGGCTGTGAAACCCTCTTGTTGTTCTTCGTTAGAACCACTAAAGGCCCTAATCTTATCTTGTAATGCTCTGCTGTAATGGAAAAGAGCATTGATTCCCCGTAAGCAATTGCTTTTGCCTTCCTGAATTTGTAGGTATGTAACCCAATTAATGAAGAACATGATGTGACGAGCTTCTTCATCCAGAACTGCATCGAAGATATCAAACAATGCTTCTGGGATGTAGCTGATATGACGACGAGCAAGTCCGAACAGACCAAAGGCTAAAAAAGAATCAAGACATTCACCAAAGCCAAAGTCAAGGAAGGCTGTTTTGATATTACTAGGAAGTACAGGTTCAGGAGGTGGGGAAATTTGAATATTGTAATGATTGATGAGAAATTTAATTAGTCTCCCGTGGCGAACTTCCTCCATACCTTGTAGAGCGATCGCTTCTTGCAATAAAGGGTCGCTAATTGAGGCTGCAAAAGCGTTCACCATCATTCCTGCCTCTTGTTCTGTATTGAGTGCTTCTTTCCAAAAAGGAATGCGTCGCAAGCTTTCAAGAGCTACATTGTCCAGAGCCGGCCAAGGAAGTCGTTCTGGCTCATACTCCAAGTGACTTTCCATAAAGCTACGGCAAAAAAGTTCTTTGTGTTCTTTACTTCCTGTTCTCATGGCTGAAGAATTTGGGCTCTACCGATCTCTTGATGCAAAATCCGGTTTAAAATCCTTTAAAGCCTTATTTTGCAGGGGTTTTACTTGAAATAATGACACAATCCATTATAAAGCTTGCCCTGTTAATATTTCACCCTAATCGCTGTTTAAGTGGACATATAACGGTAAAGTGTTGGCTATCTAATACTTGGTTTATTTACGCCGTGATGTACTAGAATAAATCAAACTAGATTAAGTAATGTAAAAATCTTGAGATTAGTTTGTAGTGAGGGCTACCCTACGGGTTCCGCCCTGCGGTACAGCCCTCTCTGCGAGACGCTACGCGAACATTTGAGGACTTTAGTCCTCACTGCAAACCTTTAATTATTTACGCCGCTCTACTTATGTCCTTATCAAATCCCCTAAATTTATTTATGGGGATCATCTTTTTACTTTTTACTTTTTACTTTTTACTTTTTACTTTCCGTTTCTACGGGCGTTGAACCCTCGTAAATTGGCAGAGGTATTGAGCAAAGATTATTGTTTTATTCTCTCGTGAGAGTGATGAAAAAGGGTTACATGCTTTTTTCGGGTCAGAATAAATAGCACTTGTTTGGATAACGCAACGCCCAATAGCCAGCCATAGGTATCGCTAGCCCTAAAATTGTGTTTCCTACTTCCGTTATCAACAAAATTTCGAGTACTATTCCTTATTGACAAATCGTTTGTTACCTGGAAGAGATTGAGAAGTCGAACATATCTATCAAGTCGCCGATCGCTGGACCGTTAATCGGTGCATAAGGATTTTCGCGGCGGGTTTCAGGATTGGGTAGATTGTCACGACTACGATTTGTAATTGGCGACAGTCCCCAATTCTTCTCGATAAACTTCAGAATCGAGACATGGTCATAATACGTATGAACAACACGACCACCGCGAGAGTATGGCGACACCACAATTAAAGGAATCCGTGTTCCGTCGCCGAAGAAGTCGAGGGGCTGAATGTAACCAGAATCGTAATATCCACCACCCTCATCAACTGTGATCAGAATTGCTGTATCCTTCCAGAGTTTTGGCTTGCTTTGAACCTCTTTGATAATCTTCTTAGTAAAAGCTTCAAACAAATCATACTTTGAGGATGCTGGATGACCGTCAAGTAACCCACCAGGCTTAACAAAGGAAACGGCAGGCAGATAATTGTTGTTAATATCGTTATCCAGATCCGTGGTGTCCTTCAAATGCTCCGTCCGTACCTGCTCGTTCGCCATAATTGACGTCACGTACTGGAAGGGGTTGCAAATTTTGCAATAGACGTTGGTTTTACTGGTTGGATTTTTAACGTATTGGTTCCAACCTTCACCGTAGTACCGCCACGAAATATTTTTTTCCAACAAAGAATCACCAATGGTGCGAACAGATGACGGTGGGATAACAAAGCCACTGTTAGTGATGCCATTGTCAACAGTTCCGTCACCCAAATAGCCAGGATCGTAGTTGTTCAGGAGATAGTAGGTATTCGGTGCACAGTTGGACTTTGGTTTGTAAGGGAGGGAATGCAGATAATGCAAAATAGGTTTAACCCCTGGCTGACTGGGGTCAGAACAATTGCTGTAGGTGCCGCCGGAATAGCCATCCTGTGTGTAGAAGTTATTGGTTCCAGGCTGGGGATTGGGATTCTCAATCTCATCTTGAGGTGGTGTGGCTGGATTGCCTTTGCCATCGCTGTACCAAATGGCATCACCAATACCAATCATGACTGAGTTTGCACCGGTGCCACCCATGAAGGGCTGATGGTAGTTGTCGCTGATTGCGTAATCATCAGCCAGAGACTTGAAGTATGGCACGTCTCCGTTATTGACGTTGTAGAAGCCCAGGGCGGTGGAACCCTCCGGATTGGTAAAAGTCGAAAATGGCTTCCCATTGCTGCCTGCGGAGACGCTCACCTCGACCCAAGAGAAAAGATCCTTAAGACAGCCAGTAGGATTTTCTGCACTGGCATGGCTAATGTCGCAATCTGTCTGCTGCCACATCTGATAGAAGCGGTGCACAGGGCTAGCTGCGTAGGCATCATAGGGCACACTAGGCGTCAGTTGGAAAGGACCACTTGGTAAGTTATTCACGTTCTTGATTCGGGTATCCACAGTACCACTAGGCAATCCAGTTGCCCCAGTAAGTAGCAGCCCGAAATCCTCCGATAGCAGCGCCGGATTGGCAGCTTGGACAGCAGCCAATGTCTGAAAGGGAGGCGGATTCGTATCACTTGCAGCTTCTGGACCGCCAGCTTTAGGCGGTGGTAGCGTTGTATAAGGTTGTTTGTTAGCAGGACTCAACGAGAAGGTATTGGTGATGGAAGCTTGGTATTGAGTTGCTGCTTGGAAGTTACGTCCAGGTGTCCCATCAGCATGGATAATGCCCTTGGATAACAGATTAGACACTGTCTGACCCGCTCGCGGTTGGTAAACACCGAAGAGATGATCAAAGGTTCGGTTCTCACCAACAATGACAATGACGTGCTTGATAGGGGTGAGGGTCTTAGTCTCCTCAGCCTTGGCAATGACGTGCTTGATATGAGTGACGCTCTTAGTCTCCTCAGCCTGGGCAAGAGTGGAGACTATAGGGCCTCCAGTCAGCCCCATAATAACTGCACCAATTGATGTATAGTTTAAACATTTTCTTCTAAGAGGTTTGTTCAACATACCACTGACCACAAGGAAGTACTAGGATTTAAGATTAGTGGTGCAATATTAAAATATGATTATGCTTTTAGTAATTATTCTTTAACAGAATCCTCTCAATAAGTTAAGTCGGCACGATAAAACCTATGTATGTTTAGTTTTGTAAAAATTATGGAATGACCAATTTATTAAGCTATTCACTGATTTTACATTTCGTCACATAGCTTGATTTTTTAACGCCGACTTACTTAAATCGGAGCGGACTACCAGTTAGGGGACGATTTTACGCCATTTGAGGCTTTTAAAAAGTAAAAAATGAAGAAGGGGAAAGGGGAAAGGGAACCCCATACTTAAAAGCAGGGGTTTCAAATAAAGACCGGAGGCGGAGCGGCTCGCCTGGGCGCTGATTTTTCTCGCACTACGTGGCGGGTATTATCTTCTTTTTTTTTCGACCTATTTAAAAACAGGGGCTTTATACCTTGTGGGGAAAAGTTCTAAATTCTGTGCCCTTTCCCCCTTCTTGGTAAAAAGATAATCCCCATAAAATTCTTGTAGGGTGTGTTAGGCGCATACTTCGATATGATTTGTCACGATAAATACAAGATGAGCGCCTAACGCACCGTTATGTAAGGGACTTGCAAAAAATAAATTATCCCAAATTATTTCTAGTAGGGGCGCAAGACCTTGCGCCCCTACGCCCCTACGATGGGATATTTTTTTAACTGGAAGTCCCTAACACGATGCGTTAGGCTAAAGCCGTAACACACCCTACTTTTTGATTTACTTTATAAATGGTCTCTGAAACTTCCTAGTCGGGAAGCACAGGAGCGCTCACGAGATATTTTATTGTGTTGATACTTACAGCATTTTTAGATTTTATATATTCACCAACTACGAGATTAAGTCTTTCAATAGTAGCTGGAGTTTTCACCCGTGTAAAGATAACACTTAATTTTGGTGTTGTCTTTGCATAAATTCTAAAGAGTGACTGACCTGTTTCACCTCGATTATTTTTAGTAAATAAAACTGAACTCGCTACATAAGAAAGACCATTACTATCAATCAAAGTGGTCTTTCCAAATGAATTTAAAGATATGTTAGGTATTCCAACGTGCTGTTGATATCCCACAAAAATAGTTCGATCTAATGAAGTCCCGTTGACAACTATTAAATCACATTGAACTCTATCTTTTGAGGACTTGCAGCCTAATAGTTTAAACTTGAAATTTCCTGTATCAACAACAGTAGGCTTTGGATTTTGAAAAACTGAAGTAGAAGAACTTGCTTCTGAATCAACGGAGGAAACACCTATATTACAAGTGCCAGTGCAGTCATATATATGTCCACTATTATTACAAACGCCGCCAGTGTTTACTGAAGAGCAATCAGCATTATTTTGATTTGCTCGAACAAATTGAAAAGTGCTAAATAAAAACAGCACGTTTATAGAATATACAATGCACTTAAATAGTTTTCTTTTCATAATTTATGCTTTATTTACTCTTACTTTCAGAGATTTATTTGTCGTGATATCTATATGTTTACTGTTTCAGTATTAGTAAAAGTAGCACTATTGTCAACAGTGCTGCATTGGTTATATAGCAATCCTAAGTGAATCATGATAAAACACCATGCTCATCTTCTTCTAAGAGGCTATGTCCAACATGAAATCACTACAATGAACTACTGAAACCTAAGATTAGTGATCCTTTGTTAAGTTCTGATTATGTTTTGAATAAATATTCTTTAACAATACCTTATAGCGGTTCTTACAGCAGTTTTCATGTATTTAGACCACAATTCTGAGACCTAACCCCCAGCCCCTTCCCTACAAGGGAAGGGGGTTAGGGGGTTAGGTCTACTTGTATACCTGTTTACTTCTGCCTTGTTGTACTAGTCCTAAAAATGTCTTTGTGATCCAAAAATAATATTTTCAGCACAAAGACACTATATCTTTGCGATGCTTAAATAATGCCAAATACCGACTCGACAGTTGACTTAATAGAATCTCTTGCATCCTTGAAAGTTTGGCTAATGGGATGTTTTGCCTGCAAAAATACCCGTGCACAATTACGTCCCGGCATTCCCGAAATCGAACCACCTGGATGAGTCCCCGCACCAGTCAAAAATAGATTATCAATTGGCGTTTTGTAGTTCGCTATTTCCGGTAAGGGACGGAAAAATATCATCTGATCTAAAGTCATGTCAACATGGTAATAATTTCCTTTGTAAGCACCTAATCTTTCTCCGAGTTCTGCTGGACTTTCTACACGACGGGCGATAGTTGCATTCTTGACATTCGGTGCATAGTCTGCCAACTTATCAATCACTCTATCTGCAACTTTGTTTTTCAATTCATCTGTCCAACCAGTACCTTTTAAACCAGTGCCTTCTGCACCAGCAATTTGATAAGGGGCAAAAAACTCAATCCATACGGTATGCTTACCTGGTGGTGCTAATGTGGGATCTAAGTAGCTAGGCATCACCACATACATTGAGGGGTCAGCATCAGGAATCTCTCCCAAAGTACATTTACTATGAGCCTGTTCTACATGAGCCACGGAATCAGCAATTAAGATAGAACCAACAAGATATTCGTCTTTGTGGGCGTGGTATGGAAAGCGCAGTGGTTCGTCTAAAGCCAAATCTATCTTGAGGATGGTTTCGTTATTGTTAACGATGCGCCGTTCTAATCTTTCCCATAAATTTGGGTCGGCTGCATTAACATCGCTTTTATCAGTCATTTGCAAAAATAACCGCTTGGCATCAATATTAGAAATAACTCCATACTTAGCGCGATATTCTGTACCACCAGCCACTCGCACACCAACAGCTTTTCCATCATCAATCAAAACTTTTTCAACATGCTGATCTGTCAGAATAACGCCACCTTTACTTGTGACTAAATTCACCAAAGCTTGCACAAGTGCGCCAGTTCCACCGCGAGGTCTGGCCATTCCAGGCTTGTGACGCATTGCCATCATAATTGCACCAATGGCAAGAGTTTTTTGCGATGGCGGCGCACCAAGTTCTGATGCTAGTCTGGCTAATGGCGCTTTCAGAAATTCCTCATCAAACCACTCGTTAAGTAAATCCTCAGCGCTGGTTAACATAGTGCGAATAAAGTCCAGCGTTTTGTTTGGGGAACCAATGACAGAAAATAAATCTTTCAGTTTGGTGATGTCGTAGTTACCAAGGATGTCTATAATTGACTTTGGTGGTGCATTAAACATGGGAATCATTGCACCTAGCGATCGCTGCCAAAAGTCTACAAATTCAGCATATTTTTTGGCATCACGTTCGCTGTAACGGGCAATTTCTGCACACGTCTTTTCCACTGACTTATGTCCTAAGAAATACTTGCCATCAGGATGAGGACAAAAAACAACTGGATCGCATTCCAGATAATGCAAGCCATATTTTTCTAGTTCTAATTCTTCAACAACTGGCCCCAAGTGAATAAATTCATGGTCAATAGCACATAAGTTAAATTTAAACCCAGGAGCTTCTTGGGGTAAACATTCTTCAGTTGTTGCTGCACCACCTGGAACAGAACGCTTTTCTAGTAACAGGACGCTATAACCAGCTTTTAGAAGATAAGCTGCACAAACTAGCCCATTGTGTCCAGCACCGATCAGCACAACATCATACTCTTGCATAATTATTATTTGGGAATTAAGTAGCTTTCCAAATAATAGAGATATTTTATTAACTTTACATCACCCGTCAGTAACAAAAATTATCTTTTCTTGCTGTCAATACTACTAAAGAGATAATATATCTGAGGATGATGGTATTTGCCTCATCTGAGTTTCTACCAGAAGTATTAAACTACCAATTTCTAATTTTATATCTTTAATATTTAACACCATATCTTCCCATTTCAAATATGGTATATTCATCAGTTCTTTGGCTTTCTGCATGAAAGCTGTAATTAATTCTATTGAAATACCGCCTCCCTCAGTGCAGTTAAAACTCTCCAGCATCGCGGGTTGGGAATGAGTGCGTGGTCGTGCGATCGCAGTATAAGCTAAAGGGCGAGTATTTCCCTTTTCTTTTAACAGTACTCTTCCCCTACATTCTATTTTGCCATCACCAGGTAAAAATACTTGAATTTGTTGCGGCTCAAAACTGACAATTTCGCCATCGACATCCAAATCAAAGTTTTGCATTTTGCTGCGAACAAAATCTGATGCCAATGCGCGGTTAATATCTACTTCTGTGAGTATAATCCGAACAATAGTATTTACTGGCTCATTGAGTTCTATTTGACCAAAAAGAGCGCTGAAGGGATTGATGGCAATACTATCAGTTTGCAGTTTTATTTCCTGTACGCGGATGTCTTTTTGGATCACTAATCCTTGGCCTGCAACCGAAACTCCATCCACCTGCCCCTGAACTATTTTCAGGAGATCGGTTTGTACATCTATTTCTATTTTTTCTACTTTATCTAACTTTTCGGATATTCTTTTTTCCGCTTCTTGGGATAGAAGTTTCTCTTCAAATCGATGCTCATCAGGCATGAATTATTAATCTCATATATGTCCTCTTGTTATTTACTCTAAAGGCTAGTTTGGAAGAAGAAATCTATATTTAGGTATATGTAATCTGGAGGATTAAAGTAATTCGTAAACAGGATTTTTATCACTATTTACTGATTATAAACCCTTTGAATTAAGTAAGTAGGTGAGAAAAAATCAAGGTATATTAAGGAATGTAAATTAAATTGGAATTAGCTCGTAGTGAGGGCTACCCTACGGGTTCCGCCCTGCGGTACAGCCCTATCTGCGAGACGCTGTTCGCGTTCAAATGAGGACTAAAGTCCTCTCTACGAGACGTTGTTAGCGAACACTACAAACCTTTTAAACCAATACAGTTCAGTTAAGCATTTCTTTGTTCTCTCTGTGTTCTCTGCGCCTCTGTGGTACCCTGCGGTCAGCCGAAGCGTCTACGTTAAAAAAATTGACTTTGGCAAAAGGTTTTAACCTTAAC
>Ga0116226_10002620_pt1 | contig 15728 bp, 10 predicted proteins | sample S1TSphfallax_FD_89692 | JGI IMG/M metagenome (GOLD analysis project Ga0116226, IMG submission 89692) | Host-associated microbial communities from peat moss isolated from Minnesota, USA - S1T2_Fa - Sphagnum fallax MG | ecosystem: Host-associated > Plants > Peat moss > Unclassified | place: USA...
TCGTGCGGAACTGCACCAGATTGCAATGGTCGCAACGCAGGACCTCACGCTGTTCGACGGGTGCCATCATAGTTGCCATAGTTGTCAGTTGCGGGAGGATCCAGAGCAAGAACCTCAGCGCACTCCGTGTCTGATAACTCGAAGATGCGATGTGCCTAGAGTGACACTGGGTAACCGATGAGTCAAGGGGAAAGCCGTCGATAGACCGAAAAAACAGGTATAAATACCGAAGTGGACTCAAGATAGTAACTTGCGCGGAGGCGATCGATGGCGAACGGATTTACGCGGGAGCGGGCATGGGAACTGTTGCAGGAGTGGACAGCTTCGCCGTCGCTGGTCAAACATGGCCTTGCCGTGGAGGCCTGCAGACGCTCCTACGGCTTGCGGGAGGCGGCTCGGCTTGAGCTTGAGGGCAGGGAAGCCGACGACTTCATCGAACTCTACGCGATCGCCGGTCTGCTGCACGACTTCGACTACGATAAATATCCGTCGCTTGAAGAGCACCCCTTCGTCGGCGTGAAATTTCTTCGCGAACAGGGCTGGCCGGAGGTCGTGCTGCACGCCATCCTCGCCCATGCCGACTACTCGGGAACGCCAAGGGAGACCCATCTCGACAAAGCGCTCTTCGCCTGCGACGAACTCGCCGGCTTCCTGACGGCGTGCGCGTTGGTGAAGCCTTCGAAGTCCATTCATGAGGTGGAAGTCCCGGGCGTGAAGAAAAAGATGAAGGACAAAGCCTTCGCCCGCGCCGTGTTACGCGAGGACATCGTCAATGGCGCGGAACTGTTGGGACTGTCTCTCGACGATCATATTGGGAACTGCATGAAGGCGATGCAGGAGCGGGCTGCGCTGCTGGGGCTGGAGCCTCAGGGCTGAGCCTGTTTTTCAGCTGCAACCTTCAGCGCATTCAGCCACGCCTGATCCGAATCAGCAAGCTCCTTCGAGGTAAGTGGCAGTGGTGTGCCGTCCATTGACTCGGCGGAGGTGATGCGCGTCTTGTTCCCGGACAGCGCTTCGAGCGTCCAGACGTGAATCGACTGCCGCGAGTCAGTGAAGCTGATCCACGCGAGGCGGTGCCCAGCGTCGATGAGTTCAACCCGCGAGTGAACCGGGCTGCCGTCGATGGCCCAGTCAAAATCGCTGCCGACGGCAAGCGGCGTCGGAGCATTTACGCGGCCGATGCCGGATTGCCACCGAGGCCAGCCATGGATATCGGCCAGCAGCTTCCAGACAAGCCCGCTAGGCGCATTGGCGACAACCTCAACGACGGCTTTGACCGGAGCTGTCTTATGAATCTGCCCCGCGCGCGCGAGCGATTCGAACTGCTTCGCAGGCGACGCGCTGAGTCCCGCCTGCGGCAGGATGCAAACGCAGAGCGCAACAAAGAAGCGAAGGCGGCGACGATCAGACATCGAATCGCTCCCGCCTGATACCCGCCTCGGCGAAGGCTGCGTTCGTACCATCCACCGACCCTGGCAGTCCCACGGCACGACTCGCGTCTTCGATCACGATGCACTCAAATCCTAGCGCCGTACCGTCGATGGCCGAGAACCGCACGCAGAAGTCATACGCCAGCCCACAGATGTAGAGCCGCTTCAGCCCCCGCTCTCGCAGATAGCCTGCAAGTCCGGTCGGCGTCACATGGTCGTTCTCAAGGAAGGCCGAATACGAATCGATCTCGCGACGAAAGCCCTTGCGGACGATCAGTTCGGCGTGGGGAAGATCGAGCGCCGGATGAAATGCCGCGCCGGACGATCCCTTCAGACAGTGATCCGGCCAAAGCGTCTGCGCCCCATAGGCCACTTCGGTCACGGTGTACGGCTGCAGGCCGGGATGTGCACTGGCGAAGGAGATGTGGCCTTCGGGATGCCAGTCCTGCGTCAGGATGACGTGCTCGAACCGGCTACCGAGCTTGTTGATCAGCGGAACGATCACATCGCCCTCTCCGACCGCGAGGGCACCGCCGGGGCAGAAGTCGTTCTGCATATCGATGACGAGCAGAGCGTCAGTGGCAAGTGGTTTCATCTCTCAGAGAGATTACAGGAGGCGTTGAGGAACCCACATCTCAGATTCGAGATGTGGGGCTCCCGATTGGTTGCTACTTCAACTCCAGCGCAGGCAGCTCCGCATCCGGCAGCTTCGCGCCAAGCACCTTCGCAAGCGTAGGCGCAATGTTTCGCATGTCAATCTGATTGACCGATCTGCCATGCGGGATTGAAGGTCCGACCAGGAAGAACGACGACTTCATCTCCGGATACTCCGGAGGATATCCGTGCATACCGCCGCTCGTTCCGGCTGTCACAAGCGGCGGGACGAACTGATAGCCCAGCTCATAACCCACGGTGAAGGCGATCATCGACTCCGCATTCGGTAAGCCTCTACCCGCGACGACTTCGTCGTGAGTGAGAATCCGGGCGATGCCATTGGCCGGATCAGTGGCAAGCTTGGCCAGTATGGAATCGACCTGCGCCTTCGTGGCTGCATCGTTGGGGGCGGCGACGAGGACGGCCGCCGATCCGCCCATCGGCCACAGCATCGCCTTCCAGCTTGCGATCTTGTGCTGCGCATCCAGCGTGAAGAGGCCGTTCGCGAGGAACGTTCCGTAGAGATTCACGTCATGCTGAACGCTGGCGAAGCCGTGGTCGGAGATGACGGAGACGTATGCGTGGCCGGGCTTTTCTTTCTCGGCGGCTGCGCGTACCTGTCCTACAAGAGCATCGATGCGTTCGAGCACGGCATTCGCCGCTGGACTGAATGGCCCGCTCTTGTGCTGCTCCGTGTCGAGCCCCGTGAAGTATACCGTCATGAAGTCAGGATGCTTTAATGCAAGCAGTTCGACCGCATACTTCGCGCGCGTCTCGTCTTCCGCGACCGTCTCTTCCTCGCCGTTGGGATAGTGTCCGGGAGCAGCGTCCATGGCGGCGACATCAGGCGCGCCCGCGACGCCCAGCTTCGTCTCCAGCTCCGCAATCAGACCGGGTGTCGAGATCGCCCGTTGCAGCTTCAGATCGTCCGGCGTGTTCACGCGCCAGATCTGGGCGAGGTTGTAGTCGATGTGCGCCCCTACGCTGACCGGCCAGTACACATTCGCCGTCTTTAGTCCTGCCGCATGGGCAGCGTCCCACAACGTGGGAACTTTGACGTCCTCCGCGTACCAGTACCATCCCTGCTCGTTCTTGTTCAAGGGATCGAAGGTCGTGTTCGAGTAGATGCCGTGCTTCGCGGGCGAAACACCGGTCATGATCGTCGTATGGCTGGGGTAGGTGAGCGTAGGCAGCACGCCCGTCACTCCCTCTGCGTAGACGCCGTCGTGCATCATCTGCGTCAGGTTGGGCAGCTTTAGCGCGTGCGCGGCTGCGTCGAGCACCGCCTCCGGCTTCATGCCGTCGATCGAGATCAGGATGACCAGCGGCTTCTTGTTCGCGGTGGGCTTCTGTGCGATCGCAGCAATGGAAAATGTAACCAATACAGTTGCAAACAGCCGAGAGAGCTTCAAGGGCATAAGGCGATCTCTTTCTTGAGTCATGTCCGAGGTGATGTCGATGGATTTGTGGCAGTCCCACTCATCGCGATAGGACTGCGATGAATGGGGCACAGAGTGTCTTTCATTCCGTTGGCATGGCTTTCTTGAGGTGATGCAGATAGTGCTTCAGCGGGGGTGTAGGAAGATCTTCGACCTTGGCTTCGTCGTCCCATCGCCTGAGTCGAATGGCCGCCTTTGCAAAGGGCGACGCGAGGAAGGCTTCGGTCTCTAGCTCAGACATCGGGCCGCCCTGCAGCGCGAGCGACTTCACGGACGACTCCGAGAGCTGTGCCAAGTACGCTGCATCGATAGCGCAGAGGTAGCGCTTCGCTGCCACATGCAGCCGCACTGGCTCGATCACGGAGTCGTCGAACCATTGGCGAAGATACTCGCAGCCGATCTCTTCGTGCTTCGCGTCGAGGTTATGGTCGGCCGCGTCTTCACCCTCGTCATGCAGCAGATGGCCAATGTCGTGAAGCAGCGCAGCGGTCACCTCAGCGCACGGCGCCTTGGCCTTCTCGGCAAAGTGCGCTGCCTGCACGCTGTGTTCGAGCACAGAGACGCGCTCGCCGAAGTAGGATTCAGTGCCACGTGTCTCGAGGAGATCGAGGAGGAGTTGGACGTCTGCTGTCATGGTGGCCCTCATGCGGTTGCCATTTGAAGAGCGTGGGCGCGCTTCCGCTGCTCCCACACGGAGACGGCGGCCACGGCGCTCGAGAGCGCTGCGACCGCGGCGAGTACGACCCACATCGTCTGCCAGCCGAAGCTGACGGCGATGTGCGCCATGCTGTTGCCGGAGAGCACTCCAGCGAGATAGCCCACCCCGTCGATCATGCCGGAGGCGGTCGCGCAGCCCTGCTTGCCGCCAAAGTCCAGCGACATCGCTCCGGCAAGATACGAGTACGGCCCAATCAGAAGAAAAGCGACGAGAGCGACCAGGCCGACGGGAACGAAGACCGGCCCATGCGCCTTCACCTGGGCGAGGCAGCCGAGCGCGACCGCAGTGAGCAGCAACCCGATGTATAGAATCCGCCCGCGTCCAAGCGGGCCGAGTTTATCGCTCAGCACGCCAGCGAGCAGCACCGCGACCCCGCCCGCAAGAGGGAAGAGCGCGCTGCTACTAGCCGCCGCGGAGTTCGAGAGGCCAACCACTTGAGTGAAGTAAGTCGGTGTCCACAGGTTGAAGGTCTCGCGCAGCAGCGTGGTGCATAGTGAGAGGATGCAGACCAGCCAGAAGCTGGCGGACGAGAGCAGGGGCCGCAGGATGGCGAACATTCCCTTCTGACCCGTCTCTTCGTTCGTTTCATCTGCATAGACATTCAGCGGATTCTCTTCGACGCTCGCGAGCCCAAGGCCTTCAGGGGATTCGCGAAGGAAGACAAGACTGGCAACAAAGAGGATAGCGAGTAGTCCAGCGCCCACCAGGAAGAGTCCCCGCCAGCCCATCCCATGTGCGAGCAGCACCGACATCAACTCCCTTGAGGCCGCGTCGCCGAAGAGATAGCTCAGGCTGAGGATTGCCATCACCGTTCCATAGCTTGAGAACGAGAACCAGCGCGAGGTCACCTTTACCAGCCCCGCCCATCCCAGCGACTGCACAAAGCGGTTGCCGATCCACGCGAGAGTAAACAGCGGGAAGCCTCCGCCCATCATGAACAGGATCGTAAACAGGATCGATCCGGCCATGCCGCCAAGGAAGTTGCGCTTGCCGCCGAAGAGGTCCGCGAGTCCACCCGAAGGAAACTTACCTACGGCATACGCAAGCACGCCCAGCGATGCGATGGAGCCAAGGCGAATCTGTGCAACGGATGCCGGAACGCCGCGGCTGACCTGCTCGGCAAGGATGAGCGGAAGAGCGACCGAGTAGTCCGACCTGCAGAAGTAGTACCCCGTGTAGCCCAGGCCAAGCAGCGCCACGGTAGCGACGTGCCAGCGTGTGATGCCGGCCGTCTCACGCTCGATGGGCGGCATCGTCGCCGGTGTTGCCGCGAGGCTCAAGGCCGCTCTCCGCTTGCAAGGCGCACTTCAATCTCATCGAGGAGAGGCAGCGAGTCGGCGGTGGCATCGACGACGTAGTGAGCACCTGCGGCGAGCAGCTTTGCGGCAGCCACCTCACGAAGCGCAGACTGCGCGACCGGATTCAGCGTGAGCCACTCCGCGTGCGAGAGGCCGACCTCGTTACCCGTAGTCGTCACGCCGATCGTCCACATGCCGGCGTTCAGGCCTTCGGCGATGTCGCTGGGCGTGTCGCCGATCTTGACCGCAGCGGCCATCGAGGTAACGCGAAGCTCGATGGCAAGCCTGCAGCACATCCATGGATGTGGCCGGCCTCCGCCCACGTCTTCGGGGCATAGCGAGATCTCCGGCGCGTAGCCCTGCGCTGCGGCGCCAATCATCAGGCGCTCCATCATCACACGGGTGTAGCCGGTGGTCGCGCCATGGCGCAGACCGCGCGCGCGGATCGCCTCAGCGAACTCTGCGATACCCGGGATCAGCGTGGCCGAAGCGGCGATCTCGTCCATCATGCGCGGTGTGAAGTCGGCGTAAATCGCGTCGATGTCGGCTTCCGTGTGCGGCTCGCCAAATCGCGACAGCCACTGCTCTGCGATCTCTGGGATTGCAAGCACTTCGCGGATATGATCTCTCTTTGCCAAGCCCATCGAGAGCCGCAGCAGTGGGCGCGTCACAACGATTCCCTTGGCCGCAAAGGCAGTCTCCAGCGCGACGATGGGAGCGACACTACCAAAGTCAACAGCCGTTCCGGCCCAGTCTGTGACGACCATCTCCAGCTTCATAGCAGTCCCATCTCCTTGAGTGAGTGTTCGCCGACGCCCATCGAAAGTGTCATTCCGGAGCCGCCCGGCGAGGCTACGATGCGTACGCGCTTCTCCGGCGACATCGTGACCAGAGGCTTCGTGGGGTGCTTGGCGTAGACGCCGTACCAGCGCTCGGCGATCTCCAGATCGGGCGCTTTGAGGAAGCCGAGCGTGTACTCAAGAATGAGATCGTCGATCTCCTGCTTGTTGAAGATGTCGACGGCGAGACCATACTCATGCGAGTCGCCAAGTGTCAGCGCCCCATCGGCGGTCTGCGAGACCAGAGCGTGGATGGCCCAGCGATCAAACTGCGGCGTCTCGGTCGCAATGCGTTGCGCGAGCGCAGGCAGCGACTTGCAGATCTGAAACGCTGGATAGAAGCGCAGCGTAAGCCCCGCGGCGAGCGACGGGCCAAGCTGCCATCCCGCGGGCTGCGACGCAGTGCGCATCATCTGCAGCTTGCAGCGCGTCAGGCCGCTGGCGGCGAAGTGCTCGGGGTAGAGCGACTCAAAGTCCTCACCGCTGCAGACGAAGACGGTCTCGGCGTGCAGGAGCCCGGCGGCACTCGATACGACGCTCCCCGTCGAAGTGGGTTCAATGGCGCGGACTTGTGTCGAGAAGTGGAACTTCACGCCGTATCGCTCCGTCAGAAATGCGGGCAGTTCAGCGATGATCTGACGTGGGTCAACCGTCAATTCGGTATCGCTCCAGAGCCCACCTCGCAGCGTGCCCAGCGAGCCCTCTTCGACGACAGCCTCGGACTTAGCGAGCACCTGTGCCGCATCGAGCCACGAGCAGCTATAGCCCATCGCGGGAGCAACGGTCGAAAACTCCTCGCAGACTGCGGCCTCATCCTCCGCGTAGGCAAGGTGCAGCGATCCGGTGTTCCTGAACGGCAGCTTCGCGGCAGTCAGGAGTTCGATCCAAAGTTCACGGCTACGCAGCGAAAGCGCGAGCATCTCGCCATGCGGCTGGCCGATCGGCCACACCATGCCGAAGTTGCGAATGGACGCGCCGGCCGACTTTGGCGACTTTTCGAAGACGGCAACGGACTTGCCCGCCTTCGCTGCGGCATAAGCGTGCGCCAGCCCAAGGATGCCTGCGCCAACGATCGCGATATCTGTATGCGCCATATGGCCTGAGTGTAGAGCGGCTTCATTGCGGTGCGCTTAAAACAAAGCTGCGGAGAAGGGATTGGCCTTCTCCGCAGCTTTGTTCATCCGAGTTAGAACGCCAGACGGAGCGACATCTGGATGGTGCGCGGACCAGCCTGTTCCTGGTTGACCACCGACGAGACCACGCCGAAGTTGCCGCTGGTGATGCTGGTGTTGGGGTTGGCGAGGTTCTTCACGTTTAAGAGGTTGGAGAAGTCGGCCTCGTAACGAAGCTTGAAGCGCTCCGTAAAGTCGAAGTTCTTGCCCAGCGAAGAGGAGAAGACCGCTAGCCCAGGGCCACGCAGCATGCCGACCCAGGCGTCGCCGAAACGTCCGATGTCCGGGCCGGGGATGGAGAATGCGGCGGGGTTGAAGAACTGGTTGAAGCCCGGCTTTGGATTCGGGTTGACGCCCGGGACGAAGTCGGGACGCTGATAGCTGCCGGCGCTGCGCTGTCCGGGGTTGGTGCCGGAGGGGTCGTCGCCGGTGGGGGTGAAGGTCGGCGTGAGAAACGCGCCCGACTGCCACACGGTAATGCCGGTCATGTTCCAGCCGCCGACAAGAAGGTTCGCGGTGCGGCTGATGTTCGAGGCGTACATCTGGCCGCGGCCGAAGGGAAGCGCGTAGTTGAAGGTATTCACGAAGCGGTTGCGGCGGGTGAAGATGACGTTGCCGTAGTCGCGGTGGATGTCGTAGTAGTCGAGCGTGTTCGGGCCGTTGTCGCCCTGGCCACCGTCGCCGATGAGGCTCGAAGGGGCGGAGCCGAGAGCGTTCGAGGCGTTGTGGGCCCAGTTATAGGAAGCGTCGAAGGTAAGGCCCCTGCCGAACTTCCGTTCCACTTCAACCGTCAACGCATCGTACTTGGCGCTGGGGCCGTTATCGCGGGTGAGGACCTCGGCGAAGTTGGGATACTTCAGGTTCTGCTGGCGAAGGGCCGGGGTCGCTGTCAGCGCAGCATAGCCGACCGTGTTGGGCTGTACCTGGTTCAGGTCCGGGCTGTAGATGAGCTGCGTGGTGTGCGATCCCGTGTACTGCAGGCGAAGCACCGTGCTGTGCGTGAACTCCTGCTCGACCGAGGCGTTCCACTGAATCACGCGCGGGTCCTTCAGGTTTTCGTCGTTGGCGCGGCGGTAACCGGGGCAACTGGCGGAACCAGCAGTAGCTCCAGCGGGAAGCGTCGAGGGACTGTTGCAGTTGATCGGATAGGTGCCGGATGCACCGAAGACGTTCGGGAAGGTCAGGGGATTGGCCGCCGAGGTGATGAACTCCGGGAAGTTGCTGGTGTTCACCCCGAGCAGCGAGTAGAGCACGGCACCCAGGACGGGAACCGAGTAGCTTCCTACGTGAGCCTTAGCGACCGTCTTGCCGTCGCCGTAGACGTCATAGGCGAGACCGAGCCGCGGCTGATAGTTGCCGTAGTAGGTGTTGCGCAGCGTGATGGGAAGGCCGACCGCATCATTGGTCACAAAGGGCGTGTTGCCAACCTGGGCGCGCCAGCTTGGCGAGACGAGTGCGAGGCCCTTGGCTCCCTGCGTGATCAGACGTCCACCGGGGAAGTTGCGGTCGAACTGGCCAAGCTGATTGGTCTTGTCGTTGAAGGGCGGATTGATCTCATAGCGGAATCCGTAGCTGATAGTGAGCTTCTTGGTGGCCTTCCAGTCGTCCTGCGCGAAGAAGCCGTAGTGCGAGGCGAAGGGCTCTCCGTCAGGACCGTTCTGCGCGTAGTCGGCTTCGGTGACGACGCCGGTAAGGAAGTCCGCGAGCGGGTCGCCGAGCAGGCCGGCGTAGTAGTAGTCGCCGAACTCGTCGCCGTTAGTGAACGTGATCTGGTCGACATAGGAGTTGCACACGTAGCTGAAGCCGGCCTTCAGGCTGTGAGTCCCTTCGAGCAGCGTGACGTTGTCGCCGAGCTCATAGATGTGCTGCTGCACGTGGCGCGGGCGTCCGACGCCATTGGTGCCGGCGTTTCCGGCGACTCCGCCGTTGGGGTCCACGTAGTTGCCCACCTGGAAGTTGGACGCTCCTCCGCTTGAAGGTACCGGCGGCAGGTTGGCGATGCCAATGCTGACGTCGGTGGCTCCGCCCTGCGCGGCGGCGGGATAGACGGCGGCGGTGTTGACGAAGGTGAAGCCGGCGCGGAACTCGTTGACGATCTTCGGTGTGACGATGTAGTTCCACGATCCGGCGAGGTTCTTCAGATCTTCGGTGTTGGTGAAGAGACCGAGCTGCGGATTGTAGTTGCTGTCTCCGTCGTTGCCCGAGTTGGTGATCTTCTTGTACGTGTAGCGTGCGTAGACCTTCTGTCTGGAGTTGACCACCTGATCGCCGCGGATGTCGAAGCCGTTCTGGTTATAGTCGCCAGGCAAGGTGAACTGGCTGATGGCGTCGTTACCCGTCACGTTGGCGTTGGGCAGCGGGAAGTAAGCGGCAAGCGCTTTCGCCGACGCAGGATTGATGCAGTTGCTCACGTCGTTGGTGATAGCCCCTGTGCAGGGGTTCAAGACCGGCCCGGCGAGGTGACCCGCCCGCTGCGCGAGCGAGGGCAGAATCTCGAAGCTGGCGACTGACTGGGGACGGCGGACGCCCTCATAGTCGAAGAAGAAGAATGTCTTGTCCTTGCCGTTGTAGAAGTGGGGAATGGAGACCGGGCCGCCGAGGACGCCGCCGAAGTCGTTCGCAACGACGGGCAGAACCTGGTGGACGTAGGGGTCAGCCGCGTTGAAGGCCGCATTCTGGGTGAAGTAGAACGCCGCCCCGTGGTACTGGTTCGATCCCTGCTTTGAGATGACGGTAAGGTCGGAGACCTGGCCAAACTCAGCGTTATTGCTGCCGGAGTTTACTTTGAACTCCGCGATCGATTCGACCGAAGGGAAGAGATCCTTGTTCGGGCCGCCGTTGCGCACGTTCTGCGTCGAGATGCCGTCGAGCGAGAACGATGTCTCGTTGGGCAGACCGCCCGCAATGGAGATGTTGCCGCTCTGGTCCGGCTGCACCTGAGGCGCGAGGTTCGCCACGATGATCGGGCTGGGGGTGTTGGAGGCGCGGAAGTTCAGCGCCAGTTCATTGATCTGCTGCCCGGACTTCGAGTCCGAAAGGGTGAGGTCGACATCGATCGGCTGAGCGCCCGCGGTCACCTCGACCGCCTGCGTGTCGGTGCTGATCTTCAGCGAAGGGTCGACCCGGACCGTCTCGCGAGCCAACAGGTGGACTTCGTCGAAGCGGCGCGCTTCAAAGCCCGGCGATGTGACCGTCACTGTGTAGACGCCGGCATCGAGATTGACCAGCGAGAAGTCGCCGTGGCCGTCCGTCATCGAGGAGCGGACGACGCCGGTGGTGGTCGCCTTCGCCTCGACCTGGGCGCCGACGATGACTGCGCCCTTTGAGTCCGTTACCGTGCCGATGATCGAACCGAAGGTCGACTGGGCGACCGAGACCCGGCCCGTGAAGAGCGAGGCGGCAAAGAGTACGAGAGCTGCGTAGAGGGGGAAGGAAGCTGATTTTGCGCGCGCAACGATGTGACTTGGCATGATGGACCTCTCGGAAGTGCTTCGATCTGGCGTGGCGTCGTTTTAGGTCTTGAACGGTTCTGGCACGGAATCGTGGAAGACGAGACACACGTATGGCCTATCGGCCCGGTGTCTGGAGGAAGAGGCTGCTTCGTAGTGAATGGAGTCTACTTGCGGAGTTGTGAATGGGAGGTGAACTGGAGGTTACAATCGCGCTTTTCAGGCGCAATTTCGCACCTCTCGCTGTTGAATCTTGGCTCTGTTGATCCGCTGAAAGCGGATCGCAGGTCGTATTCAGATCGCGAAACCCTTGTTGCTCCGAACGCACCTGTACCGCGTGCCGCTGCCGGTCGAACGGCAGACGCACGACGCGCGAGCCTGCCCGTTAGGTCATGAAGTTCATGTAAGGGTTGGAGCCAAAGTTACCGAAGTTCGGGAATACGGATCGTACCTGGCCGTCGGAGAGTCCAAACCACTTCGCCAGCGTCCCGGCGTACTCCTCGATCGAGACGGTTGGGATTAAACGTCCTGCGCCCATATCGTTGGCCTGGTTCGATCCGACGACCGGGTATTGGCCATACATGTCCTGCCCGTTCACCGCGCCGCCGGTAACGAAGTGGTGACTGCCCCAGCCATGGTCGGTGCCGTCGCTGTTCGCGGTCAGCGTGCGTCCGAAGTCCGATGCGGTGAAGGCGGTCACGTTGTTCGAAAGACCAGCGGTGGTCATCACGGAGTCGAAGTATTCCAGCGCCGATCCAAGCTGCGTAAGCAGCGTTGCGTGCTGCGGCGCCTGGTTGTCGTGCATATCGAAACCGCCCAGCTGCACGTAGAAGATCTGCCGCGTCACACCGAGGCCAGCTCGTCCGCCGATGATGCGCGCGACCGTCTGCAGCGAACTGGCAAGGGGGTTGTCCGTCAACTTCATCGTAGTCGGATCGAGATACTGCGGAGGATTGGCCACGCCCGTCGGTCCGGCAGGAAGCATGCAAGTGGCAAGCGTCGCCTGCGCTGCAATCGACCGTTGTACGACCGCCTCGTACTCCTTGGCGAAGAGGTTCGTTTCATCCGCGGTCAGGATCGACGAGAGCGCCGACGTTCCCGCAGAGGTACCGAAGATGGGGTTCGAAAGCCCGTAGATCGGAATCGGTCCAGCCGAGGTGACGTTCAGCTGATAGGTGTTCTCGCCGGAGAGAAAGAGCGCGGTGCCGGCGGTGGAGATGCAGGTGAAGGCAGCATTGGAGTTTGCGTTCTGGCTGCCGAGGATGTCGGCGATAGCTCCGCCCCAGCCCTCATGCACAGCGCTGCCGCTGGTGGCCGTGATGGCCTGCCATGCCGCCGACTGGTCGAAGTGTGAGTAGAGCGATGCGGGCAGCGGCACGGAGTTCGCCTGGATCTGCGCCTTCGTGACCGGAGCGATCAGCGTGCCGGTGTTCGAGATGATGGCGGCTCGTCCCGCGTTGAAGAGGTTCTGCACGCCGGTAAGGTTGGGGTTCAGTCCGAAGGTGCGACCGCTCTGCGGCGTCTTCAACGTGACCGGCAGCAGGCTGCTTTGCGGATAAGCGAGTCCCGGAGCCCCGGAGCGCGCCTGGGTAAACGACGCAAAGGATTCAGCGTCCGTCGCGATGACCGTTCCGTGCCCATCGTTGCCGCCCGACAGGAAGATGCAGACCAGTGCCTTATAGTCCGGCGTGCCCGACTGCTGCGCCATCGCCGCGACCGAGTTCAACTCAAGCAGGAACGGGCTGACGGTAAGGCCAGCCATCGATGCCATGGAGGCGGTGCGGAGGAACTGCCGTCTTGATTGCTGCCGCTTATTCATCATCTTCATATCCTGTCTCCGCTATCCGCTAAGTGCTGTCTTCCGCTAACTCGCTATCAGCTCATTTGCTGCTTCACTAAAACTGCGCATTGAACGCCGGCGACGACATCGTCAGATAAACCGCCAGCTTCACCCGATTCAGCAGCGCCGCATCGATCGCTGCCTGGTCGCCGCTCGGTATGTTGATCGACGAGATTGCGCCGATGATCGTGCTGCGCAGCGAGCTGTCCATCTGCCCGGCCATCAGCAGCAGGTTCAGCCGGTCCATCAGCGCATCGGGTGTAGCAGCGAGCCCAACTTCGGTCGAGTAGCTCGAATAGACATCGACACCGTTGTGCGCATCCGCGCTGATCGCCGACTGCATGAAGTTCATGTAGCCAACGACGGTGGAGACGTTCGTGATCTCCATCTCCGGAGCTACCAGACCAGCCTTCACGATGCTGGTGCCAGGAGGCGAGAAGCCCGGGGCAAACCAGTTGAAGACGCTCGGCGAACGCAGCGTCATCTGCCCGATGCCGTAGACGGGATCTTCCACGTCGCCCATGTTGTAGACGCCGTCGCGCGACTGCGCCGTGAAGGCGCGCGCCCACTCGATGTACTTCAGCATCGGCTCGCGGAGCTTGCCGTAGCCGACGTTGTCCGCCACAGTAGTGGCATTCCGCGCCTCATCGTCCAGCAGGATCGCCTGGATGACGGCCTTCATATCGCCGCGCACGCCTTGTCCGTTATCCATAAAGACAGCCGCAACCCGTCCCACATATGCTGGGCTTGGATTGCTCGTCACCAGGTGCTGGATCATCTGCTTGGCGAAGAACGGCGGCAGGTTCGGATGGTTGAAAAGCGTATCCAGCGCGATCTTCAGGTCGCCCACAGGATCGGGGTTCGAGCTGGCCGCGATGTTTACGCCTAAGAAGCTCTTGGCATCCGTCGAATGATGGTCGGGGAACGGCTGCATAGGCAGGATGTCTTCACCGAAGCCTGGACCTACGTAGTAGCAGCAGTTGGACCAGGCTTTATCGCTGGAGTCGCTCGGCACGTTCCAGCTCCATCCGGTAAACACCTTGGCCAGCCCCATGACATCCACGTTCGAGTAGGTTGGGATCGTATTGCCCGTCGCATCGAGCTTCTGCGTCCCATCCGGATTCAACTGATACAGCCCGATCGTCAGTAGCTGCATGACCTCGCGCGCATAGTTCTCGTCGGGGTCGCGATTCGCATCGCCCTTGTCGTTGCCCTGCATGGAGAGGAACTCTCCCATCATCGGGTGCAGGGTCACGTCTTCGAGAAGCTGGCGGAAGTTCCCGAAGGCGTCCCTGCCAAGCATGTCGTAGTAATCAGCGGTGCCGCGCGGCATGTTGCCCACGGCACCGTTGGTGCTGGAGATCACGAACATCTCCGAGAGAGAGTACTTCACACGCTGACGAAGCTGGTCGTTACCGGCCATCGCCTGCTGGTAGAACGATTGCGCGACATAGTTCTGTCCATTGCCGTTCTGCGTGAAGAGCGCAGCGTTGCACGTTACATCGTTGGCCGCGCATGCGGGATTGTTGATCATCAGCTTCTCTTCAACGTCGGTCATGTGCAGCGTAGGTTGGGTCAGGAACTGTTCACTGAACCATTCCAGGTAGCCGACCTTCGAGAGGTGATGAATGTCGCCATCGGTCGCTCCAAACGTCGCTTGCTCGAGGAAGCGCGAGGCGTCGGTAGACGAGACGGCGAGCGTCGAAGGCGTGCCATTGATCTGCGCGATCAGGTCGGTCGAGGTCGCTGGCCCAGGGCTTGGGTTCAGCACTTGTAGGTCGAGGTTGCCGGGATCGGTGAGGTTCAGGCTTGCGGTGAGTTGGTTGCCACTGTTGAACGTCGTCGGCACCGGCACGCCATTTGCAAGCACAGTCGCTCCGGTGATGAATGCGCTGCCTTGCAGTACCACCGTGGCGGGGCCGGGGTCGAAGGCCATCGGCGTCGCCGAATTGAGAATCGGGACCGGATTGAACACGGAGATGTTCTGGCTGATCGAGACAGTTGGGTCGTCGACACTGGTTGCCGTCAACTGGACGACATTGTTGGGCGTAGGAACCACCGAGGGGGCGGTGTACATCACGCCGCCAGACTGGCCCGGAGCGATCGTGCCGATCACCGCGTTGCCCTGCGCCATGCCGTTGATCTTCCACGTAAGCCCGGTATTGCTCGTTCCGTTCACCGACACGCCAAGGTAGAGGCTGTTGGTGACGCGGACCGTGGTCTCGTTGGTTTGCACGGCCAGCGTTACCTGGCCCGGCTTCACCAGTTCTGAAAGCTCATACGAGCTTGCGGAGCCGGGATCTGGGTTGGTGACGTGGATGCCGTAGTTGCCTGGTGTCGGCGCGGCCAGCGTCGCGGCAAGCTCAGTCGATGAAACATAGGTCGTGGGTACCGCGACGCCATTCCAATAGATCTGCGAGCCGTAGACGAACTGCGAGCCGGTGACCGTGACGAGCTGAGTGCCCTCTGCAAAGTTGGCGGGCGTGGCCGAGCCAATAATCGGGATAGGGTTCCATACATTCAGCGTGACCGAGCCCGGCGTGTCCTTCGGATAGTTCGTCGCCTGCGCCGTGATCACCACGGTATTGCTGGGGACTGGAACGATCGCGGGAGCGGTATAGACCCCGTTGCTATCCACCGTCCCGAGCTTGTCGTTCCCGCCGACAACGCCATTGACTGAATAGACCATGGGCGACCCCGTAAAGGCCGCGTTATTCGCAAGCTGTACGGTCTGGTTGACGCGCAGAGTATTCGTGGGGGAAGCGATATACGATGCAAAGCCGGGAGCGAGCCCTGTGGCACAGCCGCTGAGTGAAAGCGCGGCGATCAGAAGCATGCAGGCGATCAGATGAGGTTGCAGTGATCGAATCTTGAGGTTCCGTTGCAGCA
>Ga0116226_10002621_pt1 | contig 15728 bp, 13 predicted proteins | sample S1TSphfallax_FD_89692 | JGI IMG/M metagenome (GOLD analysis project Ga0116226, IMG submission 89692) | Host-associated microbial communities from peat moss isolated from Minnesota, USA - S1T2_Fa - Sphagnum fallax MG | ecosystem: Host-associated > Plants > Peat moss > Unclassified | place: USA...
AGCGTGGAGAAGAAGCTGACGCCGTCGCCCGCATCCATGTAGGTGTACTGCCATTTCCACTGGTAGCCGGTGACTCGAATCGACAATCCCGAATCGCGCATGTCCTCTTGTTTCAGAATGAGGTCGGCGGCCGGCACGGCCATCACCACCAGGATGATCACCGGCACGATGGTCCAGATGACCTCGACCTTGGTGCTGTGGACCATGCTGGTATCGGGCACCGCGCCCTGTGAGTGGCGGAACTTGATGAGCGAATAGATCATCGCGCCGAACACCACCACGGCGATGCCGACGCAGATCCAGAACACTTCCATGTGCAGCGCGTACATTCCCTGACTCAACGGCGTGACGCCGACCGGCAGGTTGTAGCCGTTCGACGTATTCGCGGCCGCGCTGGCAGCCCAGCCGAAGGCGCCGAGTGCGGCTGTCAAGGCGTTTGCCCTCGTGACTCTCATCTCAACAGATCCCCTTGTCGTTTCAATCGATTTCAAGCGGTGGTGACTCGTTGATGCCACCCACCAAGTACCTCAAGCGCTTGGCGAGACGGCAGCGTTCCTCCTCGGAGAGGAAACTGCCGACCTCAAAGGCCCGCCCACTCGTCTCGATCGTCAATCGGCTCGGATACGGGCGGGTGCGCGGACTCGCCAGTCTAACCTTCGCCCAATGCCGCGCAAACTCTTGTTTCGCCTCGCCATGACGAGTGCGGGTGACCAGACTGATCTGCGACTCCGTGATCGTCACCGTTTGGGTGTAGCGGCGCCGCTGCATGCTCGCATGGAGTGCAAGCCCGAGGGCGAGCATTTCGAGGGCCCAAAAGGGCAGCACCGGCCAGAACCCGAAAAATACGAAAATGGAACAAAAGGCTAGTGAAAACAGGCAGGTACCGCCAAAGAACAGCTTCGCGGTCGCCGGCGTGAGCGAGCAATTCGGCGCAAGTTCGATACGCTCTTCCATGACCTCAAGAATAACTCACTGACAGATCGCCAAATCCATAATCAGTCCATTTTTAGCAAAGTCCCAGCGAATTCATTCGCAAGCGCGCTCGAATCGGATTCTGGCGAATACGCAAATTCGCCCAAGCACGGCGCCGCGATCCGTGCATGGAGTGTCGCCAGGTTCTCGGCCCGACGTTCGAAGGCGGCATCGACCGAGTTGCCGATCCAGCCGCAGAGCTTAAGACCCCGGCGCTCCACCGCCTCCACCGTCAGGAGCGCCGTGTTCAAGCAACCCAAGCGCAGACCCACGACCAGCACCACCTCCAAGTTCCAGCGCACCGCGAGATCGGCGAAGGTATGGCGGTCGTCGAGCGGCACGAGCCAGCCGCCGGCCCCCTCCACGACGATGACGTCGCTTTGCCGTTGGAGTCGCTGGTAACAGCGGTCGAGCACGGTCAAATCGATGCTCCGATTGGCTTCCCGCGCCGCGATGTGCGGGGCGATCGCGGGCTCGAAGGCATACGGGTTGACCTCGTCATAGGCTGCCCGCACCGTCATCGCCGCCATCAGCGCCAGCGCATCGGCGTTGCGCAGTCCAGCGGGCGTGACGTCGCAGCCGGAGGCCACCGGTTTCATCGCGGCCACGCGGCTGCCGGTGGCCGCAAAGGCGCGGCAGCAGGCGGCGGCCATGCGGGTCTTACCCACCCCCGTATCGGTGCCGGTGATAAAGAGCGCGCGTGGTCTCATGCACACACCATCAAGAGTTCCGCCGCCGCGGTAACTGGCGCTTCAATTCCTCGAGCGACACGTGCGCGTCTGACGTCCCGGACGGTCGCGCCGACTCGGGTGCCCACGCCTGGCCGAATACCACCTCGTAGGTGGCCGGCAGCCGACCCGCGCTGCGGTAGCGCTCGTAGGCCGCCGCCAGCGCGCCGAATTTTCTCCGCCCCGTAAGTCCGCGTGGGCGGTCGGGGGCCGCATTGCGCACGCCGGTGGCCTTGAGGTCAGCCGCCAAGGATTTCAGGTCTCGATATTCGAGCGTATAGCGTTCCACGTCGAGAACCGGGGCAGCGAAGCCGGCGCGCACCAGTCCGTCGCCGAGGTCGTGCATATCGAGCAATGCGAGGTCGTGCGTCGCAGCCGCGCCAGCCCCCGCCTCGAGCCAGGCTCTGCGCAACTCTTTCAGCGTGTCGGGTCCCGCGCTCGTGAAGGTCAATAACCCGCGCGGCGCGAGCACGCGCCGCCATTCCGCGAACACCGTATCGGGGTCGGTCCACGGCAGCATGAAGTTGCTGAGGATCAGGTCGACGCTGCCGTCGGCCAGCGGTAGGCACTCGGCGTCCGCACACAGACGCTGCACGGGGCGCAACCAGGATTGCTGGCGTCCCGCCGCCCGCAACATGCCATAGGAGGCGTCGAGCGCTACCACCAACGCGGCCGGGTAGCGGCGTTTCAGCGCACGGCTCGCGTGGCCGGTGCCCGCGCCGGCGTCCAGCACGACGCGCGGCGCGAGCGCCGTGAGTTGCAGACGGTCGAGCAACAGCGTGCGCACTTCGGCGTGCAGCACGGCCGCCGCATCGTAGCCGCTGCTCGCCCGATCGAACGATCGCCTGACCCGGGGCTTGTCGATCATGGCCGGCGCCGTCAACCGGCGGCGGCTGGGGGTTCGGCGACGATCTGCAAGCGCTCGAACAAGCGGCGATCGTGGGCGGTGTCGGGATTGCCGGTGGTCAGCAGCTTCTCGCCGTAGAACAGGGAGTTCGCTCCGGCCATGAAACACAGGGCCTGAAGCTCGTCGGACAGCTCGCCGCGTCCGGCCGACAAGCGAACGTGAGACTCGGGCATCAAGATGCGCGCCACGGCAATCGTGCGCACGAAATCGAACGGATCGAGCGCGGCCACGTCGGCCAGCGGCGTCCCCTCGACCCGCACCAGCTGATTGATCGGCACGCTCTCGGGATGCTGTGGCAGCGTTGCCAGTGTATGCAGCAGGGCCGCTCGATCGCGGGGCTCCTCACCCATGCCGACGATACCGCCACAGCACACGCGCATGCCGGCGGCGCGCACCGCGGTGAGCGTATCGAGCCGGTCTTGGTAGGTGCGTGTGGTGATGATCTTGGCGTAATAGTCCTTCGACGTGTCGAGGTTGTGATTGTAGTAATCCAAGCCCGCGGCCTTCAGTTCCAGCGCCTGCTCGCCCGTCACCATCCCGAGTGTGGCGCAGGTTTCGAGCCCCAGCGATTTCACTTCGCGGATCATCGCCAGCACCTTGCGCAAGTCCTTGGGCTTCGGTGTTCGATAGGCCGCTCCCATGCAGAAGCGGGTCGCCCCGGCGGCTTTGGCCGCGCGCGCGCGCGTCGTCACGGCGGAGAGTTCCAACAAGTCCTCGGCCGCGAGGCCGGTGTCGTAGCGCACGCTCTGCGGGCAGTAGGCACAGTCCTCGGGACAGGCACCGGTCTTGATGCTGAGCAGCGTGCTGATCTGGACGGTGTTGGTCGCGTGGTGATGACGATGGACCTGCTGGGCGCGGTACATCAAATCCATGAAGGGCAGAGCGAACAGCGCCTCCACTTCGGCCAGCGACCAGTCGTTGCGCGCGTGCATCGTAAATTCCCGTAAGGCGCCGCCCCGCGACAGCTTTGGCGCGGGAGTATTGTGGGGCGTCGGCCCGGAAGTCAAACCGAGCGCGCTTAAGCCGCAGCCCGGCCGCGAGCTTGCCGTGTGGTGGTGCTGATCCGGTAGCGCTCGATGAGTTGCATGAGATTGGCCGCCTGTTCGGTCAGGGCCTCGGCCGCGGCGGTGGCTTGTTCCACCAGCGCGGCGTTTTGCTGGGTCGCTTCATCCATCGAGTTCACGGCCTTGTTGACCTGTTCGATGCCGGACGCCTGCTCATGGCTGGAGGCGGCGATCTCCGCGACGACGTCGGTGACCTTCTTGACGCCGTCGATGATGTCTTGAAAAACCTGGCCTGACGCGTCGACGAGTCTCGCACCCTCCCTCACCTTGGACACGGAGTCCTCGATGAGCGCACTGATTTCCTTGGCCGCCGCGGAACTACGCGAGGCTAGGTTCCGTACCTCCGAGGCAACCACGGCAAAGCCCCTCCCATGCTCACCGGCCCGCGCCGATTCGACCGCGGCGTTCAATGCGAGCAGATTGGTCTGGAAAGCTATTGCGTCGATAACGCTGATAATATCCGCGATCCTCTTTGAAGAAGTCTCTATTTGGCGCATCGCCGTAACTGCCGAACCGACCACGACACCACCCTGTTCGGCCTGATCGCGCGCGGCCCGGGCTAATTGGTTCGCCTGCGCCGCGTTATCGGCATTGTTCTTGACGATGGAGGTCATCTGACCCATCGACGTGGCGGTTTCCTCCAGGCTCGAGGCCTGTTCCTCGGTGCGCTGGCTCAGGTCGGTATTGCCGCGGGAAATCTCCTTCGCGCCGGTGTCGACCTCGAGCGCCGCCGTGGAGATTGCCGCGAGCACGTCCGCCATGTTCTGAACCAGCCTGTTCATGCCGCCGGCCAGGATCTTGAAGAAGCCGTCCTTGCCGCGTTCCTCGACGCGTGCGGCGAGGTTACCGTCGATGGCGCTGGCAACCGTGGCTTCGAGTTCCTTCTCGGTGGCAGCTTCCAGGGTTCGATCGATCCATTGCACGACGGTACCGAGTCGCACACCTTGCGCATCGGTGACCGCGCTCGCGGTCAAGCGCAGGCTGGCCGCGCCCACGGCCAGATCAGCCGTGTGTGAGCCGCTGACGGTGGCGATCCGGTCGCTCTCTGCCGTGGGTAGCCAGGCGAGGGTGGAGCCGATGATGTGGTGCGCGTCGAAGTGCGGCGCGAGCGTGCGGATGTCGGCCTGGCGGCGTTTGAACAGTTCCAGGCCGAACGGATTGGCATACACCACGGTGCCCTTGAGATCAGACAACGTGACTCCGATCGAAACCCGATCGAGTGCGCTGCGGATCCTGGCGTTTTCCCGGGCGCTCGCGAGCTCGGCGGCAGTGCGCGCGCGCGCCTCGCCCTCGAGTCGCTCCTTCTCGACCAGGCCGTCCCGAAATACCGACAGGGCACGACCCATGTCGCCGAACTCATTGGCAAGCTCGGTGAAGGGAACGGGGGCGGTCGAGTCGCCGGTTGCCAGCTTGCGCATGCGGGCGGTGATGAGCCGTACGGGCTGGGTGATGCTGCGCGACAACGCGACACCGACCGCCGTCGCGAGGGCGGCAATGAGCGCGCACAGTCCGCCGAGCTTCAGGCCCTGCGACCATTTGGTGGCGCCGACGTCATCGAGGTAGGCACCTGTGCCAACGATCCAGCCCCACGGCGCGAAGCCTTTGACGTAGGAAAGCTTGGGCGCGACCGTATCCGAGCCGGGCTTCTGCCAGTGATAGCGCACCGTTCCCGCGCCGTCGCGCTTCACCACCTCGACCATCGCGATGTAGTTCTTGACGCCGAACGGATCCTTGAAGTCGCCGAGGTATTTGCCTTCATTCTCCGGTTTGAAGGGCAGCAACAGCATCGTCGGCGTCATGTCGATCATGAAGAAATAATTCTTCCCGTCATAGCGCATTCCGCGCAGCGTCTCCTTGGCCTGGTATTGCGCCTCGGCGCGCGTCAATCGTCCGGCGCGCTCTTCGGCTTCAAAGTGCGCGAGCACGCTGTAGGCCGATTCGACCTGAGCCTGAATTTTAGCGCCGATGCTGTCCGTCAAGACTCGATTCATCAGCAGCATCGACACCAGCATGACGGCGAGCGGCCCGATGACGCCCAAGGCGGTCAGCACCTGGACGCGGAATCGGACGGAGCTATGTCGCAAGGCCTCTTGCATCGGCAATCGATCCTGGGCGGAGTGGGTACTCGAGTGGGGAAGGTATCGGCCGCCGGCGGTAAAACCTTTGCGGGAGCGCCGGCGGCGAACGGTAGCCGGCGCCGGTCGAGCTCCGAGGGACGGATCAGGCGAACAGGTAGTTGAGCGCAATCCCCAGGAAAACCGCCATGCCCACATAGTTATTGTTCAGAAAGGCCTGCAGGCAGCCGGCCCGGTCGCGGCGCCGGATCAACCACAGCTGGTTCAGGAAGAAGATCGCTGCGCCGATCAAGCCCGCGTGGTACCAGGATCCCATCCGCATGATGCGCCCCACCAGGTAGAGCGCGAGCAGCGTCAGCGCCTGTAGCGAGGCGATGACATGACGATCCGAATCGCCGAACAGGATGGCGGTGGAGCGCACGCCGATCTGCACGTCATCGTCCCGATCCACCATCGCATACATCGTGTCGTAGACCGTCACCCACAGCACATTGGCGAGCAGGAGCAACCACGCCACGCGGGGCGGCAGCTCGTCGAATTGCGCGGTGAATGCCATCGGAATGCCCCAGCCGAAAGTGACCCCAAGATAGAGTTGCGGCACCGACAGAAACCGTTTGACGAAGGGGTAGGTCACGGCCAGTAAGGCGCCGAACACGGCGAACAGCAGCGTCGTCTTGTTGAGCTGCAGCGCCAACCCTAAGGCGGTGAGCGCCAAGCCGGCGAACAACACCAAGGCCTCGACGGTCGAGATGCGGCCTGCCGCGAGCGGCCTCCCCGCCGTGCGCTTGACATGCGGATCGAAGCTGCGGTCGGCGTAGTCGTTGACCGCGCAGCCGGCGGAGCGCATCAGCACTGTCCCCGCCACGAAGATGATGAAAAGCTGTGAGTGAGGCTTCCCGCGGCTCGCAAACCAGATCGCCCAGAGGGTCGGCCACAGCAGCAGCCAAATCCCCACCGGTCGATCCAGGCGGGTGAGCGACACATAGTCGTTGACGGTGGCCACGATGCGCGGCAACTCGTTGGTGGTGAACGGGTGAAAGCGGACGCGGAACGTGAACCAGCGCCAGCGCGCCGCGATCTGTTCAGCGAGTTCAAGACCCGAGTTCGGCAGTCGCACCATCCGCCCATTCTAACCGACGCGCCCGAACTAGCCGACGCGTCCGTACTGCTCCGCGTGACCCACCCAGCGTTTGACCAGGGGCGCGACGTGATCCGGCCACTCGCGCAGCAGGCGCTGCGCCGCGCTCTGCACGGTGGGCAGCAGATCCGCATCCCGGGTGAGATCCGCCACCCGCATTTGGGCAAGTCCGGTCTGACGCGTGCCGAGCAACTCGCCCGGCCCGCGCAATTCGAGATCGCGCCGCGCGACCACGAAGCCATCGTTGGTGTCGCGCATCACGGCCAAGCGTTCCCGCGCCAGCGCCGACAGCGGCGCGCGGTAGAGCAGCAGACAGGAACTCGCGTGATGCCCGCGACCGACGCGGCCGCGCAGCTGGTGCAACTGCGCGAGGCCCAACCGCTCCGCATTCTCGATCACCATCAGCGTGGCGTTCGGTACGTCGACGCCCACCTCGATCACCGTGGTTGCCACCAACAGCTGTATCTCCCCGGCCTTGAAGCGCTGCATCGTCGATTCCTTGGCTGCCGCCGGCATGCGTCCATGGACCAGCCCGACCACGAGTTCCGGTAGCGCAAGCCCAAGCGCGGCGGCGGTCTCGAGAGCCGCTTGATACGGCATCTCCTCCGATTCGTCGATCAACGGGCACACCCAGTAGGCCTGGCGGCCGTCCAGGCACGCGGTACGGATGCGCAGCACCACCTCGTCCCGGCGGGTCTCGGCCAGCACCACCGTCTTCACCGGTGTGCGGCCCGGCGGTAGTTCATCGATGATGGAGACATCGAGATCGGCATAGGCGGTCATGGCTAGCGTGCGCGGAATGGGGGTTGCCGTCATGATGAGCTGGTGCGGCCGACGGCCCTCGATGCCGCCCTTCTCGCGCAGACGCAGGCGTTGCTCGACGCCGAAGCGATGCTGCTCGTCGACGATCACGAGCGCCAGCGATTTGAATTCGACGCTCTCCTGGAACAGCGCATGGGTGCCGATGACGATGGCCGCGTGGCCCTCGCGGATGCCAACGAGCGCAGCGCTCCGCGCCTTGCCGCCGCCGCGCCCGGTGAGCAACGCGACACCGATGCCGAGCGGTTCGAACCAGCGGCGGAAATTCTGTGCGTGCTGGTCGGCGAGCAGTTCGGTGGGCGCCATCAGCGCCACCTGACAGTGCAGTTGCACGGCCGCCGTGGCGGCGAGCGCCGCCACCAGCGTCTTGCCGCAGCCCACGTCGCCTTGAATCAGCCGCAACATCGGCTTGCGGCTCGCGAGGTCGCGTTCGATCTCCACGAGCACACGGCGTTGCGCCGCCGTCAACTGGAACGGCAACTGCGCGAGCAACGCCTGCTTGAGGCTGCCATCGCAGCCCAAGGGCCAGCCCGGATCGCTCTGAATACGCTGCCTCAGCTGCTTCAATGACAGTTGATGCGCGAGCAACTCTTCGAACGCCAGTCGGCGTTGTGCAGGGTGCCGCCAATCGAGTAGCGCATCGACCGGCGCGTCCGCGGGTGGCCGATGCACGTAGGCCAACGCGTCGCGCAACGAAGGCAACGGTGAGTCCGCGAGCAGCGCCGGCGGCAGCCAGTCGGGCAGATCGAGCGCCGACGTTTGGTCCAGCGCCATGCTGACGAGCATGCGCAGGCGCCCCTGCGTCAGGCCTTCGGTGGCGGGATAAATCGGTGTCAGATGATCCTCCGCCGATTTGGCAGCGGCAGAGTCCACGCGCCGATATTCCGGATGCACCATTTCAAACCCTTGCGGGCCGCGTCTGACCTCGCCGAAGCAGCGGATACGCAGCCCCCGGATCAGTCCTTGTTGCTGCTGGGCGGTGAAGTAGAAGAAACGCAGCGTCAGCAGGCCGGAACCATCGCCAATCCGGCATAGCAGCTGGCGGCGGCCGCGGTGGGCGACCTCGGTGAGCAGCACCTCGGCCTCAACCGCGACTCGCTGGCCATGGGAGAGCTCGCCCAAAGGGACCACCCGGGTGCGGTCTTCGTAGCGCAACGGCAAGAGGAACAGGAGGTCCTCCATGCTCTCGACACCGAGAGCACGCAATTTGAGGGCCAGTGTGTCGCCGACGCCGCGCAGCTCGGTGACCGGCATGGCGGGCATCACAAGGCGACGATGCACTCCACTTCCACCTGTGCGCCTCGCGGCAGCGAGGCGACGCCGACGGCAGCGCGTGCCGGATACGGCTCGCGGAAGTATTCCGCCATTACGGCGTTCACCAGCGCGAAGTGGGTGAGGTCGGTCAGAAACACGGTGGCCTTCACGACATCATCGAAGCTCGCCCCGGCGGCCAGCACGATGGCTTTGAGATTCTCGAACACCTGGCGAACCTCCGCCTCGATGCCGCCCGACACCATTTCCTTGGTGTGGGGATTTAACGGGATCTGCCCGGATACCCAGAGGGTGTTACCCACCCGGACGGCCTGCGAGTAGGTGCCGATGGCGGCGGGCGCGTCGGTGGTGGCAATGATGTGTTTGGTCATGGGTTCCGGCTCCGATCTCTAGCCAAAGTCACCGTCACGCCAACGAGCGGAACACGCGCTGCACGTCGGGCATCCGGCGAATTGTACGCAAAACTTCCGCAAGCGCCTTGCGGTCGCGCACCTGCAATTGAATTCTGAGCCAGGAATTGCTCGAGTCGCGCTCTTCGAGCTGTACCTGATCGATGTTGGTTTCGGTGCCGGCGATGCTCGAGGCCACCGCGGCGAGCACGCCGACCCGGTTGTTGATCTCCAGTTGGATCTCCGACGTGAACAAGCGGCCTTGCGTGGCTTCCCAGGCCACCGGCAACCACTTCTCCGGTTGTTTACGATATTCGGCGAGGTTGCCGCAATTCTGACGATGGATCATCACGCCGCGCCCGGTCGACAGGTAGGCCATGATCGGATCGTTCGGAATCGGAAAACAGCAGCGCGCATAGGTGACCAGCAACCCTTCGGTGCCCGCGATCATCAGCGGGCCGCTGGCGGCCGCATGGTGTTCCGACTCGTCATGGGCCGGCTGAAGGCGGCGCGCGACCAACGGCGCCAGACGCTCGCCCAAGCCGATCTTTTCAAAGAGCTCATCGGTATCGCGCAGGTTCAATTCCTTGACCACCGCCTCGAGGTCAGCGGGCGCGATCTTCTTCAACGTCAGCGAGAACTCCTCGAGCGCCGATCCCAACAGACGCCGACCGAGCTCGAGCGCTTCGCCGCGCTTCAGGTTCTTCAAGTATTGTTTGATGGCGGCGCGCGCTTTGGCGGTCACCAGAAAGCCGGACCAGGAGGGATTTGGCGTGGCACCCTTCGCCGTGATGATCTCGACCGTTTGACCGTTTTTCAAGGGGGTACGCAGCGGCACCAGGCGACGATCCACCTTGGCGGCGACGCAGCGGTTACCGATGTCCGTGTGAATGGCGTAAGCGAAATCGACCGCGGTCGCGCCGGTCGGAAGGCGCAGGATCTTGCCCTTGGGCGTGAACACGTACACCTTGTCGGGGAACAGATCGAGCTTGACGCTTTCGAGGAATTCCTCCGAGCTGCCGCCTTCCTGGATCTGAACGAGGCCGGCAAGCCACTCGCGCGCGCGATCGTGTTCCACGCCGCCCAGGGTGTCGCCGCCAATCTTGTACTTCCAATGCGCCGCGATGCCCGATTCGGCCACGCGATGCATCTCCTCGGAGCGAATCTGGACCTCGATGGGCACCCCATTGGGCCCGAACAATGTGGTGTGGAGCGACTGATAGCCGTTGACGCGCGGGATGGCAATGTAGTCCTTGAAACGTCCCGGCATCGGTTTATAGACGCCATGCACCAATCCCAAGACCCGGTAGCAGGTGTCGGGACTGTCGACGATGATGCGGAAACCGTAGACGTCGACCATTTCATTGAGCGAAATGTGCTTGTTCTGCATCTTGCGATAAATGCTGTACAGGTGCTTCTCGCGACCTTCGACGCCGCCCTCGTGCCCGGCCTTCTTCAAGGTGCCCTTGAACGTCTCGGCGATCTTGCCGACGAATTCTTTCTGGTTGCCGCGTGCGCGCTTGAGCTCCCGTTCCAGCACCTTGTAGCGATAGGGATAGAGTGCATGGAAACCGAGATCCTCGAGTTCCAGCTTGACCGTGTACAACCCCAGGCGTTCGGCGATGGGCGCGTAAATCTCCAAGGTCTCGCGCGCGATGCGGCGGCGTTTCAGCGGCGGCATGGCGCCCAAGGTGCGCATGTTGTGCATGCGATCGGCGAGCTTGACCATGATGACGCGGATGTCCCGCACCATGGCGAGCAGCATCTTGCGAAAACTCTCGGCCTGGGCCTCCTCCCGATTCTTGAATTGAATCTGGTCGAGCTTGCTGACCCCGTCCACCAATTCGGCAACCACCTGGCCGAAGATCGACGCGATCTCGGCCTTCGCCGTCGGCGTGTCCTCGATGACGTCATGCAGAATCGCCGCCACCAAGGTATCCGCGTCGAGCCGCAGATCCGCGAGGATGGAGGCCACGGCCACCGGATGCGTGATGTACGGTTCGCCCGACACCCGTTTCTGTCCGTGATGCCGTTCGGCGCCGAATTCGTAGGCTTCCCTAACCCGCTCGATCTGAGCGGGAGGCAGATAGGTCTCGAGCTTGTCTAAAAGCTGACTGATCCCGGTGGATCGTCTTCCACCGGGTAGGAAACCGAGTATGGAAGACGCATAGTCCATCGATACCGTCGCTCTTAAGGTGGCGTCAGTCCCCTAAGCCGAGCTGGGGCGCGCGGAAATCGGACGGAATCTCCATCTCGTTCACCGCTGGCTGGGCGGGCTCTTCCGGTTCCTCCAGCATCTCGAGCGTGATGTTGCCCGCGGCAATCTCGCGCAGCGCCACGACCGTCGGCTTGTCGTTCTCCCACTCCACGGTGGCTTCCGCCCCATTGGCGAGCCGGCGGGCGCGTTTGGCCGCGAGCAGCACCAAGTTGAAGAGGTTGGGTTCGTTCTGAAGGCAGTCTTCGACAGTGATCCGAGCCATGGGTTAGGGTTCCAAATGAAGGATGACCATGATAGCAGAGTGCGCCGCGCACCGGCCACTCAAGGGCTTGCGCTCGCTCACTGACCGCCCGATGCGGGGCGCCCGAGCGGCGATGCGGGGCGGCCGAGCGGCGGCGGTCCCAGCAATCCTTCGGCAAAACGCGCCACCTCGGGCCGGGATGCACGGAACTCGGCGCCGCGCTGATCGACGATGGCGAGAAGGTCCTCCACCGCGCGTTCGAACCGGTCGTTCACCACGACATAATCGAATTCGGACCAATGGCTGAGATCGTCGGCGGCATCCGCGAGGCGGCGCTTTATCACGGCCTCCGAGTCGGTGCTGCGTGCCCGCAGCCGCGCCTCCAGCGCGCTGCGAGTGGGTGGCAGGATGAAGATGCTCGAGGCGGATGGCAGCCGGGTCCTGACCTGTCTCGCGCCCTGCCAGTCGATCTCGAGAAGCAGCCACTCGCCGCGTGCCATACCTTCTTCGACGGTCCGAACGCCCGTGCCGTACTGATTGTCGAAGACCCGGGCATGCTCCAGGAATTCATCGTTCCGGACCATGGCGTCGAATTGCTGGGGCGTCACAAAATGATAATCCTCGCCGTCCGCCTCGGTGGGGCGAGGCTTGCGCGTGGTGTACGACACGGAGAAGCGCAATCGAGGTTCGCGCTGCATGAGCGCTCGCACCAGGCTGGTCTTGCCGGCGCCCGACGGCGCGGCGACGACGAACAGGCGCCCGGTCGGCGGCGGCGGCGCGTAGACCTCGTCGGGCGGTGTGGGGCTCTGCATCCAGCGCGTCTCGGGTGGCGGGCCCTTGGGACCCCGGGCGCGCATTTTAGTCATAAAGGCGGGTGGAAATCCGGACGGGTGCCTCGATGGCGGTTGCGAAGCGCACGAGTGCAAATCGTCGTTGATGTTCGCGACATCCCTCGGTCGCAGAAACGCGGGTTTTCAAAGACCGCCTTGGCGGCTGCTGCGCTGCATGCAGCGGAAATCGAGTATGTTCACATCCGCAGCCTAGGGTGCCCGAAGCCCATTCGCGATCACTATCGAGCCAATGGAGATTGGACTGCCTACACAGCGGCCTTCATGGAGCATCTACAAAAACAAGGCGTCGCCGTCAGCGAATTGGCAACGATATGCACCGGGAGTACCGCGGCGCTACTGTGCGGCCGACGCTCATCGCTGTCACCGTACCTTCGTGGCGCGCGCGACCGCCGAAGTTGCCGGCGGTGGAGTTTTGCACATCGGGGCCGCTGGAGTTACCCCAGATCGAGCGATATTGGCGGCCGGGAGCGACAGCGGGCAGAACATCTGCCAAGAAGTCGCTGATTAACGACATGGATCCAACCTAAATAATTGTTTTATAAGGCTTATTTTGCAGGTCTCCATCCAGGGTACACGTTGGATTACACCGCCGATGAGAGCTGAGGCGAAGGTTGCCCTAGGAATTTCCTTACACCACCACATGCCCATCACTATATTCAACCTAAACGTCGCAATTTGCGTTCGAAGGATTGCCTTCGTGTCTTTTAACCCCAATATTGGAGGTCTCTAGTATTTGTGAAGGAATCGACATTTTCCCCCGTGACTGGTTTTTGTGCCAGAATTCTGTCGCTCTGATTGCAAGGTTCTGAAGTAGCGACCATTGTCATCACACTTTTTGGTTGTGTTTTGGGGTAACGTTTCCCAATCGTTTTTGCTAAGTTGAGTAATGAGCATGGATACCAACTCCGCTAAAGCTGCCGCAACGGCAGGCAGTGCAAAGATGGCTAGCAAGCAGAAGGTGGGCGAGACCCGGGCCAGCTTAGCAGCTCAAATGCAGGCTAACCGCACCACAATGAAGGCTCTCAAGGCGCAGTATGCTAAGCACTATAGCAACGCTGATAAAAAGCACGCTTTGGTATTAGTGAATGGTCAACCAGCCGGAAAGCTCGGTGGGAAATGGAAGCTCGTGAATGTAAAAGCGGTCAAGCCGCTGGTTTCTCTTTGTCGTGGTGCGTCCACCATTCTTGATGTTTCAGGGTCGGGAACAGTACGACACATAGTCAAATTCCAAGCCCCTGACTTTGATAGCTCCTCCAAAAAAATTGGTGAATCTTTTGAGGCAATTGGCAAGGACTTCTACGCTGCTCTTCGGGCGTCCAATCCTCGCCGTTAATTAAGACGATGGGGGCGCCAGACAAGGTTTCTGGCGAGCCGGCTGAATTACCCGCCGAGGGCGCTAGCTCAGACGATCCATCAGCTGATTCTTTGCCCGCTGTTGTTGAGCCGGCTCTTAGGCCGGTCCTCCAAGTCATGGAAAGGGAGGGCGTGCCGGAGCTAGCTCAAGGAAGAATCATTCGAGCGATTCGCGAGTACAGTGGGCCGCTGCCTCCTCCGGAAATGCTAAAAGAATACGCCGAGGCGTGCCCGGGCGGCGCTGAACGCATCATGGCTGCGTTCGAAAGCGAAACTGCTCATAGGCAGGAAATGCAAAAATTGTCGATGGCTATGCAGCAACAAACGCTGACTGCAAATATCGGCTTTGTATCGTCAGACCAACGGCTTGCCAGCCGTGGTCAATGGATCGCTTGTGCGCTTGCGATCGTCTTTGGTGGCTCCGCCTACTCCTTGGGGATGCACGGCCATGATTGGCTAGCTGGAGTTTTGGCTACAACCACGATTGGGGCGATCCTGACTGCGTTTGTAATCGGAGCAAAGAAAAAGGATCTCCCTACCCTCAATAGTGATGACGAAGAAAGCGCTGAAGGTGGGGACTGAGCCCCTCCTGACCCCGCGCCTCCGCTCCGCTCGCCAGGATTTCCGCGGAGGCCACCAACTCACCTACACCCTATTCAAGTTCATCTAATCTTTTAACTTCAATTGAGCGATGTATCTCTTTCCAGACCATATTGCGGACTGCATCAGCGCGGCTTGCGAGTTTGAGGTATTGCATCCCATTTCAGCCTGAACCTACTCGATGTTCTGCACCTGTTCGCGCGTGGCGCGCGCAAGCGATTGATGAATAACTGATATTGCCAGCATGCCTTTTGCCTAGCTACACGTCTAGCTACAGGCGCCGTGGCCAGGAATTCCGCAGACCCACGCCCACGAAGTTCGCCTTGGTGCCACCGCGCCCCGGCAGCCCCTTCGCTCGTCAGTTTACTCAATACGCTGAGTAAAAATACTCAACGACATGAGTAAACCGTCGCTGATCGCCGCCGCGGAAGTAAATGCACCAGCGCCAGGGAACACGCTACGCTCAGGTTTTCGCTGCCGTGAGTATGCCGATGTCAGAACTAATCAAGGTCCGTGATGAGTTACGCGCCTTCGCTGCCGAGCGGGACTGGGACCAGTTTCACTCGCCGAAAAATCTGGCCTCAGCCCTCGCCGTGGAGGCGGCCGAGCTGCTGGAACCCTTTCAGTGGCTGACAGAGGATCAGAGCAGGAACCTGACCGAGAAGCAGCTCGCGGCGGTAAAGAATGAACTGGCTGACGTGCAGATCTACCTGATCCGTCTTGCAGACAAGCTGGACGTCGATCTGCTGCAGGCGGTGCGCGACAAGATCGTTAGCAACGCTGAGAAATACCCGGTGAATGAGTTCAAGGGATCGGCACGCAAGTACTCGGAAACCTGACGCGCACGCCCTCCGATGATCATTTATCAATCCACCAAGGCGGGATTTCTCGACGACGCGTTCGGTCACGACATCGAAGCCGTTGTTCTCGGCGCGTACCAGGACCGGACTGGGCGGCGCGTCGCTAAGACTGAAATCCGCGCCTGGAAGGAATCACTGATGGCGATGGCAAAGGTGCTGCGCCACGAGTCCATACCGAATGACTGCGGCATCGCGATCGAGTACGTAATTCCCCAGACGGCCAAGCGCATCGACCTGTTGA
>Ga0116226_10002622_pt1 | contig 15724 bp, 8 predicted proteins | sample S1TSphfallax_FD_89692 | JGI IMG/M metagenome (GOLD analysis project Ga0116226, IMG submission 89692) | Host-associated microbial communities from peat moss isolated from Minnesota, USA - S1T2_Fa - Sphagnum fallax MG | ecosystem: Host-associated > Plants > Peat moss > Unclassified | place: USA...
ACATTGCCATGAACACCTTCTAATATGCATTCTTGGCTTGCAATTTTTGTATTTCCTCCTTTACTTTCTTGTTGTCCATCTTGAGTTTGGTCATTTCCTCCATAATCAGCTACTAATTATAATTATATTATGGCAGTTGTTGTAACATGTCTACACTAACATTCCCAAACTTGGATTAATGGATCCAAGAATAATTGCTCTAGTACTTGAAGAAGTTGGTGAACTTTTACTTGAGTGGTATTGGAATTGTGCAAATTCCTATGCTAGAAATGTGTTATTCCATGCACATGTGATTCCATAGGAAGAATGTTATACATTTCCATGGTCTAATCTATCTCATAAAAGTCTTCGTGACCTTCATACTCTTGTTTTTATGTTGTTCAAGAAAAAGACTTTTCCTAACTCCATGTGTTATTCCTACCTTTTATTGTGGCATGTATGGTTCTAATTCCCCAATTGAACTTATTGTCTTCTTTTTCAAGTTCCACACCAATCCTAATTGTTTTTCTTTTTCTTCTTCATCAAAATGTACCTTAGTATTGGGTTCTATTTAATGCCTTTTCCTAGGAACATATGGTTGTTGAGAAGATTTCCTTTCTTATGTTCGGGAAACATTAGATCCTCTCCATTTGACCAATTTTCTTATTTTTTACAAACACCTCCATTAAACATGCAATACAAATACTTGTTGGTTGTGTTGATGTTGGAATTATTAATTATTATTTTTTCCTCCTATTGTCCAATGAAAACCAATTCTTCAACAACACATCAATGACAAGTGATGAATTGCACCCCTCCTTATCGAGATCCACATTGTTGGATTGTAACATTTTCGTATGTTATTTTGTCCATCTAGCCAATTCCTTGCATAGGCAATTGAACATGTGATGTTGCATCAATTCATTATAATATTGGAAAAATTGTTGCAAATTGGATGTATAGATGGAATTTCTCATTTTCACAACTAATCAATATTCATTGTCCACATAATTTTCTAATTGTGTAATGTGCTAAAACATGGTTTTTACTTTAATTTTGTTGTATTCTTTTCCTTCCTACATCCCCTTGTGCAAAATCTTGAAAACTTTTACTATGAAATGTGGATATATTATGACACTCTCATTTGCTAGTACAACCATAATTTGTTTTAGGTGCCAATTAAATTTCCAAGAGTTCAAAAAGTCCATCAAGAGTTCATGTCTCAAGGCATTGTCTAGTTTATTTCAAATAACTCGACCAAACCTACCTCAGTACTCACCCACATGCACCCATTCCTTTTTAGGTTAAAAAATATTGTGCAATTATATGAGATTATATATTTGTTGTGTTGGTACAAACAACAACTTATTTCCCTCTTCTTCTTATCTCATCATCTACACATCCTTCTTATTCTATGTATTGGGTTCTTTCATCTAAACTTTCTTGAAACATTTAAAAGTTCTAGGAGTATGAATAACCCTAGGTTTTAGGTATAGGTTCATGTTCATGTTCAAGTGTAGGACTCACAAAATATCCTTTTTCAACAAAATACCTATGCCTTACAAGGTTCATGTCTTTTAGAGTTTGTTATTGTGTTTCTTATAGTACATGAGAAGTGTATGAGACCTATTCTTTGTCAACCTCCTCCTATATATACAGTTATGAGGACATGATTTGTTATTCCTCCTTGTCCTCTATATTTGGTAGCACTACAGTCAACATTTCACAAAATTGTAAAGGTCCTTACTCTTCATGGCCATTTTTTTTTAATTCTTGAAATTTTTCATTAGTTCTTTGCAATTTGTTGTAAATTGTTGGTTCATGTTAAACCAACATAGTGATCTTGCCTATGATGGTTACACGTTCAATCCCTATGGTAATAGTTATATGATTCCTCATGTTCTTTGAATAATATTTCTTTTGTTTACTTTTGTTATTCTTCATGCAAGTTCATCTTCTTTTCCTCTTGTTCTTGCCTAATACCATGATGTGTTCTAATTGGCTTTCTTCACTCATGTTTATACACTCTCAAAAACACGACATTAAGTGATAAAGGGAAACGAGTTTCCTATTACCTATTATTACTATTTTTTCATTGTGATATATCCTTGTTTTTAAGGTTAACCCGTAGTTAATAACAAAAGTGGCAAGATCAACCTTTCTTGCAATACATCTTATAGTAATCACTTTCACAATGTTCAACGTGCCACTAAAGGTATAATTTCATTTTCATTATAATTATCATGTAACACAAGTTTTTGAAAGATGGAAATAAAATTACTATTTTTTTCCATAAACATTTGTTTTATATATTTAAGTCTTTCCTATACAACTACTTATAAAGGAATATTCAAAACCATTGGTTTAGCATTGTCTTGTGATTCCTTCAAACCCTATTTGAATTCTTGACATTATTGTTCAAATTTGTGATGTCCCTATTTAGACTCCTAATGTTCCTAAACAACTACACATGATCATCAATAAATGTAATCATTGGTTGGGTTTTAGTAACCACTTCTTCAACATACATGTAAAGCTTTAGTTTGTTAATATTCACAATAATCAAATTTGTCTCAAAATTATTTATTGTTACTATAAACATTGCGTTGTTTAATAAACAATACTAAATTTTGCATGGCCCAAGTTAACCATTGGTTTTTGAATTTTCCAACATGAACTTTGACTATTTTGGGAAACCATATATAAGATGTGATCCCCAAATTGAAACATGTTTTCTAGATGTTGTTGGTTCCCTAAAGACATGTTCCATTAGTTAGAAGTGACATTTTCATATGCTTCTAACTTCTACTCCTATAGTTTCTCTAGATCCAATAATATATTTGTTAACATTTATACCAAATTACATCATGATTGTCCCCGTTGGTAACTAACTTAAAATATTATGTTGGCATCAACATATGCAAATCATAAAATAATTGGTATGGGGTGTACCGTGTAGTTACTTTGTAAGTTGTATGGTACACAACAATAATATGTGCAAATGTTCATCCCAATCCATCCTCTATTCATTTACAAGTTTTTTATCTATTAATTCCACTTCTTCACTACCCTATGAATAATAGATAATGGAACTAGTACGATGTAAGAAAAAATGTTATATTTAATATTGAATTGCATCAATGATGAAATGTGTACCTTAATTAATTTTATTATTATTATTAATCATCTAAATATGGTAAAATTGTGTTCATACAATAATTAAATTGTAAATTTTGCCATATTTGTACATAATTTTTAAATTTTCCACCCATTTGGTCACATAATCTATTGCAACCCACTTGTTACCTATATACCTTTCTACTAGGTTGATGGTCCAACAAAACCTAAACACCATTTGGTGAAATGTTTTTAGGTTAAAAAATGATCAACTTCACCAAGTTTTGTGCAAGTAAGCAACCAATCTATTGATAAACATCACATATTTTGCAAAATTCATTAACATCCTTAAACAATGTTACCCACCAATATGTTGCATCCAACATTTTTCAAATGATAATGTTTGCTGCAAAATGCACGCATGACTCCTTGCAATTCCTTTAAAATAATAACATTTATGCTTCAATCAAACATTGACATAAAGTATTATCTTGTTCCATTTAATACAAAATTCCATCCTTAGGTGTAAAAGGTCATGCTCATTTGACCAATTGTTAATTATGGATCATATTTAATTTCATCAACATTTTTTTGATGCTTGAATCTATGCAACATGTATAGAATTGGGCCATACCATTAAATGCATGTATTTATTATGGGTTGGTAGGCATCGCATGTTAACTATTGCCTTGATTTTCTTCGAATTTAATAATTTGCCTTCTTTTGAAATGATGAACCTTATGATCATTCATGAGTACACCATGAATTTGTCAAGATTTCAACTAATCCCACATTCGCTGCACTTTTAAAAGTAAATTTGAGTTTTTACATATGTGTTTCCATATCAATATAAACAATAAGGTCGTCCATGAATATCATCGTGAATTGGTCTAAATACTCCGTATGAGCCTTGGTCACTATTTTTTCATATGTTAATGGCGCACTTTTTACACTAAATGACATCACCCTCCAAATATAAACACCCCAATCCATCATGAACAATGTCTTGTGCCTACTATCTTCAAGAGCTATGAATATCTAATGATATTTAAAATACATGCATAAAAAGGAATAAGCCTTGTGACCAACTACTATATTCAACATTTCATTAATAAATGGTAATGGTAAAGGTCCTTCATAATAGTTGCATTTATTTATTTTTTAATCTACACGCTTGTAATTTCCCTTTTTTTTTAGGAACTATAACTATAGGTGATAACTAAATAGCTTCTTCCATAGGTTGGATAAAGTAGTTATTAATAATTTATTAATGTATTATCTAATTACTACAACATAGTTAGGGTTTAACGTATACTTCACCCAATGGGTTTAAGTGGTATGGTTGTGTCTAGTTTTAGTTTATGTTAAACAAGTTTTGAAGGTATCCCTTTCAAGTCCTAATATGTCCAAGTAAAAATGTTTTTGACCTCCCATGCACAACAACGATTCCATGGCCATAGTCTATTGTGTGGTCAACTCCACCTTGACTTGTACACATTGAAGGTTATTTTATGTTCCCAAGTTTAGATTATGGACCTACATACATGTTGAGGTGTAGTCCCATTAAAATGAGCCACAACAAGTGTAACCAATGTTTGGTTTTCACGTTTTGAATTGATAGTTTAATTTGTTGGATTTACTTATATAATAACATTCATAATATATCATGGGAACATGTGAAAAAAATTGAAATTAATCTAATGAATTAAAAATACACCAAAGTAATTTCTTACAAATATATATAACTAATTTTTTAAGTAGTAAAAAATATTAAATGAATTGAAAAAATTGAAAATGACATACTTTTGGAAAAACATTTAATATAATTCTTAATATAATATTATAAAAAATTATCGAAATATTTCAAAAACATTCCAAAACTAAGTAGTCTCCAAGGAGGTAATTGTGGCTCCTTTTTATCATGTTTGCATTTGTTGGCATGGTTATTATTTTGTTGTTTCATTTGAGTAGCTCCCATCTTAATCACATGTGGAGCAAAAATGAGCTAGTGTTTTTTTGTTTCATAAATGGCCTCTTCACATAACATAACAACTTCTTTGTGAACTATTGTAAAGTTGCACGTTTTATAATTGCTATAACAATATGCATATACAACTACAATCCAAACCTAAACACTTATGGTAAGAAAATTGTTTAAAATCTTAGTTTGCAAACCATTCGCCGATTTCAATAAATGTTCATAGTAAACCTTCACTTGCTCATTTTTAGCTTACTTTTTGGATAAAAGTGGAGAGATCAAAAAGTAACGAGGGTAAGGCAAGAAGTAGTAATTACAAAGCCATATTTAAAAAGGGGAAATCATTATACAATATCAATTATGCCCTAAGAGGAAAAGACTATAAAGAAGGTTTTTTGCAACTAACTAAACTAGACCCCACAAGGAAAAACAAAGAAGCTATTACCAGGATATTAAAGAGTCCATTGAATGAATTATGACCGATATGGCCTTTAGATGTTTTATTGAATCCTAAAAAGTTAATAGAGTCAAAGAAAACCAAATAACGTTACTACATGTGGAAGAAGTGTTTTGGGAAAGATAATGAACTTGTGAACAAGTAGAATGTTTGACCTAAAGAGATTGCTAAGCAACATAATCAATGCAAAATTGTTATTGAAATATTTGCAAAGTTGCATGAGGTTTGGTTCAAACCCAATACATAAAAGTTTAGTGGCAAAGTAGTATTGAAATTGTTGTGTTATGCTTAAGGTTCAATTATTTGCTTGATATACAAGGAATTGTCATAGCCACCTTACCAACAATATTTTGCGTTTTTATAGGATTGAAAGTTCAATTTGTATAAGGAACAAGTTCTCGATGTTGGAGAGATGAAGCATGAGTGTGAGGCCAACATTAGCACAACTTCTTTGAACACCAAATGAAGAAGGATCAAACTGGTGGAAGAGTTGATAATTGTGGCTGAACCAGGGAAAATGGCTTTCTTGGGATGCACCCATGGTAGTTTTTGGGCTTTAGACATTCAAGAAGAAGCATGGGCTAAGAAGGTGGGTCTTGTGTCATTGAAGAAATTCAACTATACTCACATCAAGGAACCCCTAGTGAAAGAATTGATTTGTAACTTCAATTATGACAACCGGTATGTCAAGTTGGAGAGACGACATATCAACATAGGTGAGGAAGGCATAACGAAGGTATTCAAATTACCTTGTGAAGGATTGACGGCAGGAGCACGATAAGGGTACAATGGGGTTGTTGCCACTTATTTTGTAAGAACACAACATGATCATTATGTTTTCAAGTTAGGGTATTAGATTGCCCAAGCCAATGGGAAGGCAAAAGTTAGAAGATTGGAAACATTGATGGAGATTCTGACATTTCAACAAGGCAACAAAACGCCTTTGGTTCTTTAATTTCTATGATGGTAGTTGCTTAAAAGGAGCCAGTTAACTTAACAACACAATTTTATCAAAAATTGCATAATGAATTAGTAACAATTCAGTGTAAGGCTAGAAAATCGACTATTACCTTAGTCAAACCCATTTTGACAGTAAATGCGTATTACTATTGAGAGCAATTTACCAAGGTGACGCACCCCTAAACTCCTTGAAAGACTCAAATGCAAGTCTGAAACTAAAAACAATGGAAGGAGTTGGGGTCTGTTCCTTAGCTTGTAACACTTTGGAGGTAAGAGGGGTGTGTTGGAGTTCCACGATGGGGATTATGACAAGTGACAAGCGGGTCAATTATTCATATGGACCTTCACAAACTAAACAACAAGTTGGTTAGTGCATAATTGGAGCATTTTGGTGCACGAATGAACCATGGGCATAGACAAATTCACAAAACTCACCATAACATGGACTTGGGGGAAGTCACCAACTTCCCCCTTATAGTATTTTCTATGATTAGCCATGGGGTTGCGTCCAAATGTCATTTTTTCTCGAGACTCCCAAGTCAAGAGTCTTGAAATTCCCAAAATGGAAATTCCCACCACTTTGGAAACCCATGATTTCTTGTTTAAACCTTTGATTGAAGCGAGGTCTAAAGCAAATTTGTAGCCGTCATTGAGAAATTTCCAAAAATATGTGGCATGCCACCTACACACGTAATTCAAGGCAATTCTTGACTTTTAGTAGTCGAAAGTCAAATTGACACTTTCTTTTGGCCAGAATTTATGTTGTAAATAATCAAATGGATCATGCGAGGCCATTTTAAATATCTAAATTTCAAGATTTTTTCAATGGTATAATAAAAATTTCAATCCAATATATTTTAACCCTTCAAATTACTGTTTGAAAATTTGGGATTCCATAGGGACTCCAACTCCCAAAGTGAGAGTCCAATTGGGAGTGTGTGGGCTCATTCCCTCACACTCTTTCGCACTCCTAGGAATGTGAGTGTGATTCCTAGGTTGCACTCCTAGCTCGCACCTTTTCATGCCCTTGCATTGGTTGCAAACCCAAGGCTAGGGTCATGACACAAGGGGTAAAGAAGTTTTGTAGGAAAAAAGAAACTCTACAAGTGGAAGGAGAAAATCATTATGGATGTCAAAGCATAATGTTGGAGAACATGAAAAAAAGGAAAGGATCATCATTAGTAACCTTAAACAAAATGATTATAGAGGTATCATTACATCAAGAAGAGGATACTAATGAAACTATTGATGAGATTATTGTAAATATCGATAAGCCTATTATAGATGTTAGTTAACGTGTTGTCACATCTAGTGTTATGAATAAAGTTGTATAATTAGTGGTTGAAGAAGAACAAAGTTTAAAGAATGTTGATATAAAACAAACTTTTGAAGTAGAAATGGTACAGGAAAAAATGGTTGAAAATCAAATTATGGAAAAAAAGACTTCATATGTTAGAGGACAATATGGTGCTGATCATCAACCAACAAAGAAAAATGGTACACCAATAGAAAGAAAATTTGTAGTAGGAAATGGAAGAAGAAATTCTAGAACAACAACCATTGGAAATTGTGCAACAGAATGACCAAGGGAATTTACAACCACCAAAAAAGGAAATTATACAATAGAATGAACATAGGTTCTTACCACAACAAGTAGAAAAAAACTAGTTGCATCATGACTCGGGAATAAATGTTGTTGCCATATCAAACAAAACAAAACAATTAGGAGAGGTGAACGACATTAATGTTGATGATTAATTGAACTATGTTATTGATCAATTCAAGGATATAGTTTTCAAAGTTAAAAGTAGGAAGTGTGCTATGACAACACAAATCACAAAGTTGCAAAAAGAGAAGGAAACCTTGGCAAAGTGATTGGAGGAAGTAAAACGTCAATTGTTGAACCAAGCATAGAAACAAAACTTGGAGCAACAATAGAAGTACATGGAAGAGAAGGTACTGAAGCTCACAATTCATAATGAATCTCTGATTAAATAAAAACAACAATCTAGAGTGAAAATTATTGAATTAAAAAAGAGAAACAATCTATTAAATGCATTTAACACACAGAGAGTTGGCCAGAGTGGAAACAAAACAAAATATGGATGAAATAACCAAAAGACTAAAAGTAATGGAAGAAAAGAACTTGGAATTGCACATTGTAATTTATGAAATAGATTGTTAGGGAGAGGAATTACAAAATGTGATTTGTGTGGAGAGGAAATTTATAGAAGAATAAGAAGACCTTTTGTTGAGGTTTTTGTTAAGGCTTAAGTAATGGAGTATGGAGGAAAAATTAAAGGAGATGGAGAAGACAATGCAAGAATAGGAAAGTGAATTAGCTTCTTAGAAGGGGTTGATTGAATGAGCTCAACAAATTGATTACCAAGACCAGGAAATGCTTATGGAAAAAACAAACAAACTTCAAAGGGAAGTACAAATGGTTCAAATTAAAGTGTAGAAGTTTCAGTTGCAAGTTAACACAAATTTTGAAGTTATAGCTATGACAAATCAAGCTAAGGTAAATTATATGACTAGTTGATTGAAGGAAGTCTTGTGGAATTAAGAGAAACTTTAAAGAAGGATGAAGCTAAATTTAAAAGATGGCATTTTGAGCAAGTTAGGAACTACGTCAATGCTTTGGATGTGGCATATCAACAAATAACACCAAATGAAGAAATTGAAGATGTTACCATAGAGGAATAAACTACGAAAATCAAGGAGCAAGGCGAATTGACTAAAGAAGTAAAAAAAATGGAAACATATTCACTATGAGAAAAAAAATGTTTTGCAACTAGCCTTCCAATTCAATTTTTGAATTGCAAAGGACGTTTGCCAACTCACTGTATTTATATGTTATGAATGCTAACGAACAAGTTGCATGAGTTGCAAAGTTGCAATTCACCGTATATACAATGCAATTCATTTCAATTCAATTGCAATTTCATCAAAATAACTCGTTTTCAACTACTATGCAACTCTAATATAACTACACACATGATATCATGCTAACATCATTAATTGTCATCCATTTATTAAAATTTGACACATGGCATTATGAAGATATTTAGACATAAATATTTTTCAAAATATTAATTTCCATCATCCATTATGACATGTAGAACTTCAAGTGGCACTCCTATTACATTTTAAATTGTTTAAAATGAATAACAAATATGAAAGTTATGAGGTTTGAAAGTAGGAGGGGTCAAAAGAGAAAAAAAGGGAAAAAAAATGTTTTGTAAATTGGAAAGTTGATTTCTTTTCTTGTTATTTTATCATTACTTGTTTTCCTTTGCACTTAAAAGATAATTTCTAAAACTCGAGATAACATTCCCATAACAGTTTAAATCACTCAAAGTGAAACACATATATTGAAAATATAAATAACTGATGAATATGTATCCTTATTAAGTTATAAGTAGTTGTATTATAAACATAACTGAACAATAGTACTTTAGTAGGGGTGCACTAGTGGCCATACTAATTGTATCAATGGGGATCATAATCGAAAATTAGTTGCAAAATGTATCCCATAATGAATGGTGGAAACGTGGACATGTGGCATGATCGCATGTATGTACATTATACATTAGTTACAACATATTTGTTGCTTTAGTGACACATTTATAATAGTTTAAAAATAGTTGTCACATGTAATTACAGTGCAACTCTTGAAAAAATCAAGCATGGTTGATTACATATGTATGTATGATGCATATAAATTGTCATATAAAATACCCATTTTCAACTCACTTGCAACTATAATATAATTGATTTATTTTTTGATGTGGAGATTTATTTTTTAATACACCATATTTATAAGGGGATAATTGCATAATAATTGTAATACATAAGGGATAGTTGCAGAATGATTGTATATGAATTATTTTTTGAGTTTTAGTTGCAATGTAGTGTGGTTTTGGCAAACACAATTTCTTATAATGATCCTTAGATATGTAGAAATAATGGATATATTTAATGAAGATGAGATAACTCCACTATCACAATTATATTTCTAAGGTGCAATCAAGAAAGAGCTTATTAATGCGAAAACATGTACAAATCAAGTGAAAACTATTAAAGAACCAATCAATGGACTTCAGGGATTGAAAGTTGGTACATGAGGAAAGGGAGTGGAGACTTGGTTCAAGAAGCTTATTTTTGGAACTATGCCACCATAGGTAGAACATTTTACTAATATAAAAAGCAAGTAATAAACCTTATACCAAGAATGATATGTTCCATATGATGTTAAAAATGGAGTATATCATGCCATTGATTCTTGCTTCTGAGATGTACTACTTGATGCATCATTTCCAAATCTATCTACGGGTAGGAGTAACACTTCCTATGATGGGAATGCACATCACATATATTCAATTTCTTTCTATGTGGGTCATAGATGATCTAGAGTGGAAAGAATATTTAACATATAACATTGTGTGTTACTACATTCAGTAGCACTAGCCTAGAGGATATGATGCTCTAAAGTTTGAGGTAGCTTGCTTAGGATTTTACACACTACAACATTATTATAAGATGGAGATTGCATATGAGGACTACTATTGTCGCCATCAAACTTCTGCATCTAGCAAACCCACTTTCATTATGACACAAATGGAGGCTATTTTAGGTCATGTGGAAAGCAAGGCCAAGACCCAACATGAGAAGTGGAAGTAAATCCTAGATGATTTACCAAGAGTTAGTTTGCCTCACTAACATTATAGATCATGCCATAACTTTTATCATTTGGAGGACTACTAAGAATGAACAAACTAAATATTTTGTTCAAGAACAACGTTTGAGAACAAACAAATTATCCCTATGGACAACCATTTTGAGAACAAGACACTTGTTGGAAAACTGTCCAAACGACCACATGTTGGTGAGCTCACTCACTACCAACAATGTTTACCATACCTTGTGAAGATTGAACAGATTGGCAAGTATCTTTGAAGGCAACATATGACACATACCAAGGAAGGAACAAAGTTTTCTAATAGTGATATTGATGACTTCTTCACTCTAGCACAACTGATACTTTATGCCAAAGTAAGATGTTATAGGAGGTAAGAACTTGTAATAAAATAAGAATAATTTTATAATATGTGTAACTAGAATGTGTGCAACTATTTGGGGACACTACAACATTAAGAGGGGGATAATGTAAGGGAAATACTTAGGCATGTCAACAGAAAGTATAAATATTAGACAAATTTAATCAAAGTCTCTTTTGGGAAATGTCAAACCGTACCATGTTGATAAGACAATAGATAGTAAGTCCACTGTGACAATATGATAGACAAATAGTGGTAATAGATAGTAAGTTCATTATGTTGACATGACATACAAACAAGATAACTACTTACTGATATGACACGAAGTGGTTACAATTGTTTCTTGTAATTGCCAGAAGGTGTATTGGTATAAGGGTAAAATTGTCACATGAGACTTAGAAAGGGGATGATGAAGACATTATTTAAACAACGGTAGTGGTGTTTATGAGTGAAAATACTACTTTGTGAAATAAACATGGCATGTATGTTTTATGATTTATTAAACTTGATTATTTTTTCAATTGTTGTTGATAGTCTTGATTCAATAATGGCATAATGATAAAATGTAGTTTTTCAACAATAACAAGGAATTCTCCAGCAATAATTCAGATGTCTTAATTAATATTTTTACATGGTATTTATATTAATGGAGTAGGACAAGAATCCAAAGCGGTCCAAAAATGTATCGCTAACACCCCTACTTTGGGATAAATCTTCTTTATTGCAAACCCAAATGGAGGTATGTAAATGGCTATGGGAACATTAAATGAAAGGCTACCTAGATTTTTTGAACATCCAAGCTTCAAAGTGATAGGGGATTGAGTGCATGTTTTTTGAAAGCTTAAATGTTAATTCATCATCCTATCTACCCTATCTACTACATTTCATGGTTTTAATGGTTGAATTTGTATATTCACCATTTTCTTTGATATAAAAGATCATAATGAGTGTAGATATATTTTTCACCCATATATTCCTTATAACATCACCATGTTTCCAATTTTTTAAAAAATTGTAATTAACATTTGAAATTTGATTGATAAAAAGGATGTTAAAATTCCATAAACAATTCAAAAGTCCTTGGATATTATACTCAATGCATGATTTGTACATTGTGTGTGTGCATTCTAACATATGCCAATTAAATCTTTTGTTTTTTTACATCCTAACATCACGATTATTAAGAATGTCTATTTGGAAATCAAATGGTAAACTAAATAATGCGAAAAAAATCAAATTGGATTTGGGGTTTTTAATTATTTGAGCAAGTCCAAAATTCACACATTTTTTCATTATGTAACTAGAATTTATAAATATCCATGATATGTGCCCTAAAATAAGGTATAAAATGGTGAATACCTATACCTTATTTGAATCTTATAATTGATTTTTTAGACCTAAATCCTTCCACCTTATAGGAGAAATGAATTAAATGCATATTGGTTGATGATGCCCTTTGACTGTTAGGTTTGCTAATTTTAACGCCTTAACCCCAACTGGTAATGACCCAATTATTGATGTTAATTCTTTCAACCAATGAATTAAGAATACATAATTCATAATAGAAGGGGAATAATGTTAAGGCTATAGATGGAGCTAGTAAGAGGGGGTAAAGTGGCAAGATGTGTTGCATAGGACAAAGGTTAGGTAGATGGGATTAAGGTGTGGTAAGAACCACATGTGGATGATAATTGTAGGGTGTGATAAATAAGGTTCACATTTTTTTCATTACTTAGGATATCTTGTCCATACCAACTTATGTGTTCATGATTAGTGTACAAATCAATTGAATTTGCAATTATAATTTTTGTAAGTCAATTATAACATGTCACCAAATCATAGGTGCAACAAAATTGTAATATGTGTCAATTTGTAATCAAATTATTTAATGTGATTGTTATGCATTATGGATGGAAAGGTGCATGAGTTCACTTCTCATGTCTATAGTTTATCACATCCAATGATATATTATAAACAAGTTGTTTTTGCAATTATTTTATGTATTGTTGAACTTGTGTGTCAAATTGTAGTTGTAAATGTGGTTATTTATTGTGGCCAAATTATACATTTGGATGAACAAATGGATGAAAAGTGAACTTACCTATGTACAATTTGCCTACATATTATCTACCTACCTATCATGAACCTTTTACATATTATTTATCTACTTATTATTGAACTCAACCTATCTATCATCCATTGTTGGATGTGACAAAATTGGATAAACATTTTTCATAATAACAATGATGATATGTTTACCAAAATTATTATTTTGTGAAGGTGTGGTGCATTAGTTAACGATTTGATCTTTCAACATGGAGGTGAGGGATTCAATTCCTTATCAAATTAGATAGGGTCAATTAAGTTAGTTAGGTTATACTTATCTTTCTTTTAACCTACATAATAGGTAAATGTGCATATCTACATCACAAACATGCATGATTGGACAGATGTCATCATATGTTTATGCACACATCTTTATTTTTGGGCAAAGGTGATTACAATCTTAATGCAATTGAACCTATGATCCAATAAGACAATGAATGAAATACCATGGTCAAGTTGAATGGAAGATGCAACTATGTTGTAACTAGGTGCCATGATGTGATGTTTTTTGCGACTTGTTTCAAACAACTAAACATTGTAATACTAATCACATGTGGTATTTATGAATCAATTAAACTAATCATAAATCTAGCCATAAATATGCAAATTTCTACTACGTAATGTATTTTATTCTCTTGTTGATTTTGATACTACTAGTGTGGCCCGTGTTGTTGGCCCAAATGTAAACCCATCACAAAATAGGGATTCTCAACATGTGAACATTGTTTTGCAATGTATGTATCAATTTTTTGAACAACCAAGTTTGAAAGGAAATCATGCTTGAATTGAATGGTAAGCCTTCAACTACTACCACGTTTTCAACTGATTTTTCCTTCCAAAACCTAATTTTTGGGAATTTATTTGAACTTTTAGTGGCAAAAAACACTGAATAATTAATATCTCCCACATTCTAAATCCAAATCTTACCACATAAATTCCATTAAATCTTCTCATCAAGATCTTCCCAACAACAGCAAAGACACATTCCAATTCCTTTGAAATGTTTAGTTACAATTTAATTTAATTTTAGTGAAAAAATCATTCAATATTCAAAAACTTTAGCACCACAAGTCCAAATGTCATGGAACCAAGCCCATGCACCCCTCCTTGTCAAGAGCTTTCCAAAGACTCCAAGAACACGATCTAAAGCATCCGGTTCAATGGATTTCATAACTACAAAAACAAAACAAAGCAAAACAAACTACCTTCCTTCATAGATAGATACGTAGAATGCATAGATGTAGTAGATTTTTAATGTGTTAAGAAAATGTAATAATTTTGAATTTGTAATTCTTTTGCCCAACTATGCACATGCATGTTTAAGATTAACCTACTTAGCCTTGGATACCTACCTAATTACCTAGTCTATATATCTAGGCAAACTTGGTTACTTAACAACTATAAACTTAACTCACCTAATCTATGCTAAGTTAGGTAGGTAGGAAGGTAGGCTAACTTAAGTAACTAGCTAGGCTAGGTGAGTAAGTTAGGTGGTTTAATCAATTTACTTACCTATATTAGCTACCTACTTAACTATCTAACCTATCCTATGTAGCCTATCTACCTACATAAGCTAACTTACCCAATCTATCTAACTTAGTCCAACCCATGAAGCCTAGCTTCACAACCTACCTACTTACCTAGCCTACCTATTTAACTTAACTACCTAAACAACTTGCCTACTTACCTAGCTTTAACTATCTAGCCTAGTTATAACACTTTCAAGATGACTCCTAATCATGTAGTCGTAATCATAATCACATAGTCATGATCATGACTAAAATTGCTTAAATAACCCAAAAATGCCACATAGGAATACATGATTAAGTTTAAATAATAGTTGTAAAATTTCATAGTCGTAAATTCCATGTTCTAGCATAGTGAAAGGTTGCAAGTTTGTTTTTCAAAGATTTTAGTGCGTTGATGATTTTTTTTTTTTCAACCAAATCTTTTGAGATTTATTTAACATCAAACAATTGTTGCAAGATGGTGTACTTAATGCACACATTCTCAATTTCAATTCAAATACACAATTTTGTTTAAACTTGGCACATAATAATTTTATTG
>Ga0116226_10002623_pt1 | contig 15720 bp, 17 predicted proteins | sample S1TSphfallax_FD_89692 | JGI IMG/M metagenome (GOLD analysis project Ga0116226, IMG submission 89692) | Host-associated microbial communities from peat moss isolated from Minnesota, USA - S1T2_Fa - Sphagnum fallax MG | ecosystem: Host-associated > Plants > Peat moss > Unclassified | place: USA...
CGACGCGCCTCAATCCGGATGGGACGACCTCGACGGAAGAACCGGCCGGCCCCGACCCAATCGACGACTGGACGCCGCACGCCGGTCCGCAAGCGATCGACGACTCGACGCCGCACGCCGGTCCGCAACCGATCGGGCCCACGACGGCGTCCGGCTCCGACACGCCCGGTTCCGACTCGCCCGGCTCCGACTCGCCCACCTCCGACACGCCTGGCTCCGACACGCCGGGCTCCGACACGCCCGGCTCCGCCGAGCCCGCGGCGCCGGCACCGCCAACGGGGACGACCACGATTGCCGGCGACGGGACCGTTACCACAGTCGACGGCGACGGGAACACGAACGTATCGTCGACGCTCCCGCCTGCGGACACCGGTCCGTTTTCAACTGGGCCCGGCGCGACCGACCCACACGACCCTCAGCAGGGTCAACAGCCGATCGGGTTCACGCATAACGTGCTCGGACCGACATCGCCGAGCGACCCGACGACCTCGATCTCCGACATGCCGAACACCGCTCACGTCCTGGCGCCAGGCGAAACGCCGGGCCAAGCTCCGACGTCGACCAGCGGATCGACGTATCCACACAAGCCCACGACACCATGAATAGGGGCGCGGGCTCCTAAATAGGCGGCGCCTGTACGTTATGCGCGAACATTTCTAAGCGTTCGCGGTCGAGGGCTCTTACGCGGCCGCGGTCGAGTTCGACGGCGGCCGCGTTCTTGAGGCGGAGCAGCGCGCGGGCCGCCATGTCGCGGACGGTTCCGGCGGCGGCGGCGATCTGCGCTTGCGAGAGGTTTTCGATTCCCGAGAGGCCGCGTGCCATACCCGTCGTTGCGGGTGCGTACGATAACAAGAACTTCGCAACGCGTTGTAGCACGTGTGCGAATGCGAGGTCGGCGATCGTATCGATCGAGCGGCGTCGGGCTTGCGATGCGTCGGTAAGAAATCCGATTGCGAGTTCCGCATCGTTGCGAATCGCGTGGAGCACGCCTTCCGTCGGCAGCAGCACGAGGCTGCAATCCGTTAGCGCTTCCGCGCGTGTGGTGGAGCCGCCGCCGTCGAACGTTCCGGTTTCGTTGAGCGGATCGAGTGGAAGACGTTCGCCGAGGGCGTGCGTCTTGCCATCGGGCGAGAGTAACGTGTAGACGACTTTTCCGGTGCGCACGAACGCGAGATACGGCCACATCTCGCCTTCATCGTAAATCGTTTCGCCCTGTCGGAACGCGCGCTCCGTTGCGGTTGCGGCGAGTTCGCGAATCGTCGCGGCTTTCGCGTTCGCGAAGGGCGTACAGTGCGAGAGGAACGTTCCGACGTCGGCGTGTTCGTCGATGCGCTCGATGCGAATCGTCCAATGGCCGGAACCGAGATTGCGCGCGTCCCACGAGAAGCGCCCGGGGCGATGCTGCAAAAACTCGTTGCGCAGCGCGCGCGGATCGGTTTCCTCCGGGAGTTCGAGAATGCCGCCGAGTTGTAGTTTATCGAACGCATCGAGAACGATGACGTTACGGTTGGTGTTCGGCAGCGTCCGGCTATCGAGCGAGATCGCCGGTACGCGGGTGTTGGCCATGGCGCTCCCTCATTTGCCGCAAGGCAGCCGCTGCCTTCCCGCGAACGTGCGCTTCCTCGTGCGGCGTGCGTCACTCTTTGCATTTCTCTGGCTCTGTACCATCTGCGTTCCGTCGGCGATGGCGGCCGCAAACCCCGCAGCCCTGGCCATATTCGTGGAGGAGGATCCCTCCTCGCTCGACACGATTCTCAACACCCCGTACGGCTGGCAACTCGCACCGCTGACGCAAGGCTACCTCTTTACGGTCGACGACCGTGGCCGGCTCGTTCCCGATCTCTGCCGGGAGATTCCGACGCGAGCGAACGGCGGCATCTCGGCGGATGGGAAGACGATTTCGTACCGGATCCGTACGGGACGGTGGTCGGACGGCGCGCCGTTCGACGCGCGCGACGTCGCGTTCACGGCGGACGCGTTGCGCAATCCGGCGACGAACGTTCCGGACCGTTCGACGGTCGATCGGATCGCGAACGTGGCGGCTCCGCGGCCCGATATCTTCGTCGTCACGCTGAAAGCGCCGTCCGCGCCATTCGTCTCGTCGTTTCTCACGCTCGGCGCGGAGGATCCATTCGCCATCTTGCCGCGGCACGTCGCGGCGCGCTATGCGAATCTCAACGCGAGTTCGCTCGACGCGCAGCCCGTCGGGCTCGGGCCGTTTCGCTTACAGCGCTGGTTACGAGGCGAGCGGCTCGAGTTCGTGCGTAATGCGTATTATTGGCGGGGATCGGCGGCGACCGCCGAGATCGTCGTGCGCGTCGAGCCGAATGCGACGACCCGCCTCCTCGCGGTGCGCACGGGAGATCTCGACGTGACGTATCTCTCCGGGCTGCAGATCGATGAAGCGCGCGCGGCCGGCCTCTCCGTGGTTCGCAAGACGACGAACGTGGTCGATTATCTTCAGTTCAATCTGCGCCGCCCGGCGCTCCGATCGCGTGGCGTTCGCGAGGGCATCGCGCGTGCGATCGATCGGAAGCGGCTTGCGAGCACGATCTATCGCGGCCTCGAGGAGCCGACGGACGCGGGTCAATTCGATCCGTCGTTCGCGCCCGCGGCGCGCTTGCCGACGTACGATCCCGCGGCCGCGCGGCGGGAATTGGCAGGCGTACCCACACTCGATTTCGCGATCGCGGGCGCGTGGCGTTCGAGCTCGGGCGCGGGCGTGCTCGTGATCTCGGACTTACAGAATGCGGGTCTCATCGCGACGCTCCATTCGTACGCGCCGTCCGTCTTCTGGGCGCCGGCCGGATCGGGCGGTATCCTCGAATCGGGCCGCTTCGATCTCGCGCTCACGAGTTGGTCGCCCGGGCTCGACCCCGATCGCTCGTATCTCTTCGACTGCGACGCTCGACCGCCGGCCGGCGGAAACGCCGGTCGATATTGCAATCCGGCGTTCGACGCGGCCGAAGCGCGCGGCGCTTCGACGTACGACGATGCGGCGCGGCGCGCGGCGTACCGTACGGCCCACGCGATCCTGATCCGCGACCTCCCGATCGTGCCGCTCGGCTTCGAAGTGAGTGCTTACGCCGTCGCGCGGCGCTTCCAGAATTTCAAACCGAACGTCCTCGGTCGCGACTATTGGAACGCGTGGGAGTGGAAGGTTAGCTCGCCGTAAAGTTCGCCGGGCGCTTTTCGAGAAACGCCTTCGTGCCCTCGCGGAAATCGTTCGTGCCCACGAGCGTTCCGAAGTGGAGCGCCTCGATTTCGAGCGCCGCCGCGACCGAGAGTTCCGCACCGTCGTCGATCGCGCGCTTCGTCGCCGCGACCGCGAGCGGCGCGCGCGATGCGATCGCCGTCGCGATGCGCTTCGCTTCCGTAAGAAGTTCGTCGTGTGACACGACGCGCTCGACGAGTCCGACGCGCAGGGCTTCCTTCGCGTCGATCATCTCGCCGGAGAGACACAGATACATGGCCATGCCGCGTCCGAGCAATCGTGCGGTTCGTTGCGTTCCACCGTATCCGGGAAGCAAGCCGAGCGTGACCTCGGGCTGTCCGAAGCGCGCTTTGTCGCTCGCGATACGAATGTCGCAACCCATCGCGAGTTCGCAGCCGCCGCCGAGCGCGAATCCGTTGACCGCGGCGATCGTCGGCGTGCGCATGCGTTCGAGTTGCAGCGTGACCCCTTGCCCGCGGTGAACGAGCGCGACCGCTTCGACCGCGTTCGGTAGCGCGCCGAGTTCCGCGATATCGGCGCCGGCCGCGAACGCTTTCTCGCCGGAACCCGTCAATATGATGCAGCGAACCGACGCATCGGCGTCGAGCTCCGCGATGGCTTCGGAGAGCTCGCGCACCATCGTTATATTAAGGGCATTAAGAACCTTGGGTCGATTGAGGGTCACGATCGCGAGCGCTGCCTCGCGTTCCACGAGAATCGTTTCGTACGTCACGCGGCGCTTTTCCGGGGCCCCCTTTGCGGAACCTCGTGCTGTGCTATACTTGAAGAGATGCCGCTTCGTGCGGAAGCGGAACCGGAACGGGAAGGGGCGAGAATGACGGGCATGCGCACCGCATATCACACGGCACTGGAATCGGCGCGGCTCGACGTCGTTCGCCTTGGCGCGCTCGTCGGCGATGCCGTGCACGCGGCGGTGGCGTCGCTCGAGAAGCGCGACACGCCGCTCGCCGCTCGCGTGATCGCCGGCGACGACGACGTCGATGCGCTGCGGCGCCGCGTCGAGCAACTCTGCATCGAATTGATTTGGAAGCAGCAGCCGGTCGCCGGTGAGTTGCGTCAGGTCGCGGCGATGCTGGAAATCGTGACGGACCTCGAGCGGACGGGCGATTACGCCGTCGAGATCTCGAAGAACTCGATCAAGCTCGCCGACGTCTCGATACGTCCCGCTCGCGTGGAGATCGGACGCATTGCCGCGATCGCGAACGAGATGTTGCGTGAGGCGATGCGCGCGTATACGGAGCGCGACGTCACGATCGCCGAAGCCGTGATCGCGCGCGACGACGAAGTCGACGACCTCTACGCGCGTGGCATCGAGGCGCTGCAGGAAGAGATGCAGGCGGACTCCGGCATGGTGCGCGCCGGCACGATCATGCTCTTCGTACTCACGAGCCTCGAACGCGTCGGCGACCGCGCGCAGAACGTCGCGTGGCACACGAAAGAGATGCTCGACAAGGCGTGATCCCCCCGCCGCTCGGCCCGGATACGATCGCCACCGCCGGCGGAATCGTCTATCTGAATCATGCCTCTGCGGGCGTGCTACCGCGCGCGACGCGCGATGCGCTCGTCGGGATCGTCGAAGGACAAGCACGCGAGGGCGTGCTCGGATTCGTTGCCGTCGAGTCGCATCTCGATCGGTATCGCGAGTGCGTGGGCGACTTCATCGGAGCGAGCGGTTCGGAGATCGCCTTTCTGCGCAACACGGGTGACGGCGCGAACACGATCGCGCGCGGCCTCGCGTGGCGCGCGGACGACGAGATCGTGGTTTGCGCGAACGAGTTCGGCTCGAACGCGCTCCCGTGGCTCGCGCTGCGCGAGCTCGGCGTCCGCGTCGTGATGGTCGACGCGCCGCGCGAGCGTCTGACACCCGCCGTTCTCGCACGGGTGATGACGCCGCGCACGCGGCTCGTCGCGGTCTCGTGGGTGAGCTTCGCCGACGGCTACCGTCACGAGCTCGCGCCGCTATCCGAGATCGCGCATGCGGGTGGCGCGCTGTTCTGCGTCGATGCGATCCAGGGTCTGGGAGCGTTCGCGCTCGATGTGAAGCGCGACGGCATCGACGCGCTCTATTGCGGCGGCGCGAAGTGGCTCCTCGCCGTACCTGGTGTGAGCTTTCTGTACGTCTCACCCGATCTGCACGATCGACTGACGGTTCGATGGCGCGGCTGGCGCGATGTTGAGAACATCTGGGATTTCTTCGCATACGATCAGCCGCTCGCCGCGAGCGCCGCGCGCTACGAGGGCGGGACGGTAAATTTCCTCGGGATCGCCGCGCTCCGTGCGTCGATCGACGTGCTCTCCGCAGCCGGCGTCGCGAACATCGAAGCGCACGTCCTCCGTCTGACCGATCGCCTTGCCGACGGCCTCACGCGCGCCGGTGCGGTGCTCTCGACGGAACGCGGGCCGGGAATCTCGTCCGGTATCGTAACGTTCGATCTTCCCGGGAGCGACCCGGTCGAACTCGGACGACGACTGGGTCGCGCGGGGTTCGTCACGACGTACCGTCCGAGCGGAATCCGCGTCTCACCGCACGGCTACAACACCGAAGGCGAGATCGACGCGTTTCTCTCGGAGCTCGCGAGCGCGGCTCAGTAACCGTTTTCGCGGACGGCGCACGGCGACATGATCGCATCCGCCATGCCGTGGATCAAACGTTTGTCCGCGGGCGCGATCGTCGCGAGAATGCCGCCGAGCTTCACCGCGTCGCCCACGACGAAGTAGTACGGGCACAGCCGAACGCGTCCGTCGAGTTCCGCGATCGCGTCGGTCTTGCGATCGAAGTACGGAACCTTCACACGTTTACCTTTGTGGAAGCGTTGGAGGATGTACGGCGTGGTTTCGTAGGATGCGAGCGCGTCGTCGAGCGTCTTCTGCCAATCGTCTTTCGTCAGATCGTTCGCGACCTTGACGCCGCGCGAGCCCCACGCGAGTTCCGAGAATCCGGAAGGCTTCACGACGAAATCGCGTTCGCTCTTTCCGAGCGTCACGAGTGCGTTCCAATTCGCGATCGGTTCGTCGCCGGCGACGAGTCCCGTGATCGATGCTTGCGGCGGTAGCGGCCGCGGATCGAGCACCCACGTTTGCGGGAAGACCGCGCGCAGCCGATCGAACGCATCGCCGAGTTCGGCGCGCCAGAGCTTGGCGAGTGCGGCGTGGTGCAAGAGTGCGAACGAGAGTTTCTCTTCGAGATACGCTTTGGGCGGCGGCGTCATCTTCACGCGATTGTGGCGCGCCGCGTAGAGCATGAGATCTTGCTTCGGCACGTTGAGGAGATCGAAGAGTTCGAAGTTGCGATAGAGGACGTCGAGCTTTTTCTCTTCGCCACCGGGAAGCCGAACGAAGAGCGCCTCTTCCGTGAAGACGATCTCCTCGGGGCGACATACGTACGTCTCGGCGATGCCCTTCGCGTTCATCGCTTCCGCGAGCCATTGCAGCTCCGCGCGATAGTCGCCCGCCTCGTTCGACACCACGATTGCGGTCGTCGGCTTTTCTTTTCCGGCGGTCGCGGCGAGCATCTCGCCGAGGCCGTCGATCATCCCGTCGGTATCGCCGATCGTATCGTAGCCGAGCTGGCAGTACGCGAGCGCCATCGCGCCGACGAACCCCATGCCCCCCGGCACGCTATCGAGTTCGGAGGCGATGAAGCCGTCGCTCGTGAGGATCAGGTCGGGCCGGATCACGCCGGGTACGTCGCTCTTGAAGCGGTTCTGACGGCCGAGCTTGATCATCGACTCCGGCTTGCCGAGGTCGAGATACTCGGCGACGAACGCCGGCGCCGTGCCGCGCGCGCTCCTCTGGTAGAGGGACCCGAGCGCTCGATAGAAGCGAAGGAGGTCCGCGCCGAGCCCCTCGATCGCCGCGTGGGTTTGCGGCGAGATCCAGAACGGTTCGGGGGAGAGCCGCCAAGCGACCCGGCTTACATCGACGCCGACCCCACCGAAGAGCCCGACGGGCATCTTTTCGTTAAGGAACAGCGCTTGGTCGCGCGGGGTCATGGTGGGATCGAGCGCGGTACAGCCCATCTCGCGTCTATTTACCCTCGTTGTCGGCCGGCGAACACCAAGGGCGGCCCGCGGCGTGCGCCGCGGGTCGACATCGACATTCGAGCAATTTCGCATTCGAGAACGCGATGTAACGGCGCCTCATCGAGTGCTAAGAAACTCGCACCCCCCACCACGGTTGCGGCAGCGCCGAAATTCGCGGAGGAGCGCGCTTTTTCGAACCATAACGTGGCCTGTCGCCCTTATGCGCATCGATCTGATCGCCCTCGACCTCGACGGCACGCTCCTGACTCCCGACGAACGAATCTCAGAACGCAGCCGGTCGGCGATCCGGCAATCGCTGGAAAGTGGCGTTCGCGTCGTCCTCGTGACGGGCCGCGGCACCGACCTGCCGATCCAAATCTCGCGCGAGCTGGATTTGAATCTGCCGGTCATCTGTTGCCACGGCGCGCTCACGAAGGATTTTGGCGCGAACCGTACGCTCGTGCATCTGCCCGTGCCGCTCCAATATGCGAAGCCGATGGTCGAATTCGCGGAGTCGCACGGCCTCTCGCTCGCGATCTATTCCGAGGAACACTTCTACCGCCTCGAGGGATCGAAGCTCTACATGGACGACATGACGGGGCCCGCATGGCGCGAAGCCAAGACGTTCGCCGACGTGATGCACGAGGCGCCGACGTTCGTGCGCTTTCTGGGCACCGAATCCGTGAAGGCGATGACGGCCGAGTTCGGCGACTGGCCGCTCAACTTTCGCTACGAGACGTGGGGCGAGTTCAACGAATGTGCCGTGCTCAATCGCGAGGCGAGTAAGAAGAACGCGCTCGCTCGCCTCTGCGCCGATTTTCAAATCGCGCCGGAGCGCGTGCTCGCGATCGGGGACTCGCGTAACGACGTGCCGATGTTACGTTGGGCCGGTATCGGCGTCGCGATGGGCAACGCGCTGCCCGAGGTCAAGGAGAGCGTCCGCTACGTGACCACCTCGAATGCGGAAGAAGGCGTCGCGCTCGCGATCGAACGTTTCGTCGGCATCCCGCAGAAGAAGCTCGCGTGAGTTCCACGGCTGGCTCCCCGAGCCCCGAATACGAATCGGAACTTCGCGATATTCTCGCGGCGCGCGACTGGGAGAAGTTGCGCGATTTCTCGCGCGCACACAACGAAATTCCCGACGACGTCTTCGCGCAGCCGCGGCATTTTTGGGAAGTGATGCTGCACAAGCTCACGTGTAGCCGCATCGACCTTCTCGGCCTACACGAAGACTCGCGCACGTGGCTCGCCGAGCACGGCTACACGCCCGATCTCGGCGGCTATTGATGCACGTGCGCGTCGTTCCGTTCGCTCGTATTCGCGAGATCGTCGGGAGCGCCGAGATCGAGCGTCACGCGCGCGACGGTGTGACGGCCGGTGAGATCTGGGACGGGCTCGCAGCGGATTTTCCGGCGCTCGCAGGCCTGCGCGCATCGACGCGGTTCGTGCGCAACGGCGCGTTCGTTGTCGCGGAGACCTCGCTTGCCGATGGCGACGAACTCGGGCTCTTGCCGCCGTACGGCGGCGGTTGATGTTCTACGACATCACGGAGTCCGCGCTCGACCCGGACGCGCTCGTACGTGCGGTGCGCGATGACGGGTCGGGTGGGCTCGTCACGTTCGTCGGATACGTTCGCGCGACGAGCGACGACGATCGTGCCGTGAGCGGACTTTCCTACGAGACGCATCGCGAACTCGCGATCGCCGAAATGCGCGCGATCGGCGCGGAGGCCTCCGTTCGTTTCGGACCCGTTCGCGTGGCGATCGTGCATCGGGTGGGATCGCTCGCGATCGGTGAGGCGGCCGTGGCGATTGCGGTCGCCGCCGCGCATCGCGGTGCCGCATTCGACGCGTGCGAATTTGCGATCGACGAACTCAAACGACGCGTTCCGATTTGGAAGAAAGAGCACTACGTCTCGGGCGAAGCGACGTGGCGCGAGAACGTGGCGCCCGAGCCGTGAGGCTCGATCTGCTCGAGCTCACGACGCCGGCCGGCGCGCGGATCGCCGCACTCGACTACGAACCGCGCCGTCCGCGCGACGTCGCGCTCGCCGTCGGTCACGGCTATTCGAGTTCGAAGCAAAATCTCGATGCGCTCTGCGCGTTTCTCGCGAGTCACGGGTTTCGCGTGGTCAGCGTCGATTTTCCGGGTCACAAGCTCGGGCGCAGCGGCGGCCGTCTCACGTCGCCGCTCGATTTGACGGACGCGCTCGGTGCCGCCGTCCGTTACATACGCGAGACCTACGGATGCCCGATCTATACGGTCGGGCATAGCATGGGCGCGATGACGGCGTTGCGCGCGTGTGCTGAGGATCCGCTCGTCGCGGGCGCCATCTCGATCGCGACCGGCTTCGGGCGGCCCGCGGCGCTCGGCGCACTCGGCATCCGCGGTGCCGTCGACCTTCGCTCGGCGTACGTGGACGGGATGTCGCTTCAAGAACTCGTCGCGCAGACGGAGCCGCTCGTCGATGCCGCGCTCGCGGGGCTCGCCGGACGGCCGGTGCTCTACGTCGCGGCCGAACACGACGGGATGGTCTCGCTTGCGAGCGCGCGCGAACTCTACGATCGCGCGCCCGAACCGAAGACGTTCGTCACGGTCGATAGCGATCACACGAACGCCGGGGAGCGAAGCCGTGCCGCGGTGCTGGCCTGGCTTGGCGAACGGCATCCACGCTGAACGTCGCGAACGATACGCTCGTGCACTCGACCCTAGCCGGGAGCGGCGAACTCCGGCGCTACAGCCGGCATCTCCTGATCCCCGAAGTCGGCCTCGCCGGCCAGGAAAAATTGCGAACCGCGCGCGTGCTCGTGATCGGCGCCGGCGGCCTCGGCGCGCCCGTGGTGCAGTATCTTGCGGCGGCCGGTATCGGAACGCTCGGCATCGTCGATGACGACCGCGTCGATCTCTCGAACTTACAGCGCCAAGTGATCTTCGCGGAGAGCGACATCGGGCAATTCAAGGCGCTCGCCGCCGGAAAGCGGGCGAACGCGATCAACGCGCACGTGAACGTCGAGGCGATTCCGGTTCGCGTTGACGCGAGCAACGTGCGTGCGTTCGTGCGCGGCTACGACATCGTCGTCGATGCCACCGATACGTTCGCCGCGCGCTATCTCATCAACGATGCGTGCCGACTCGAAGGCAAGCCCGACGTGTACGCATCGATCTTTCGATTCGACGGTCAGGTGAGCGTGTTCGCTCCGGACGGTCCGTGCTATCGGTGTTTGTTTCCGGAAGCGCCGCCTGCCGGTAGCGTCCCATCGTGCGCGGAAGGCGGGGTCCTCGGCGTGCTCGCGGGCATGGTCGGTACGTGGCAAGCGAATGAGGTTCTGAAGGTCGTTCTCGGCATCGGCGCGCCGCTGGTCGGGCGTCTCGCGTTGATCGATGCGCTGTCGGGTCGCGTTCGCGAGGTCGCGTTTGCGAGCGATACCGCATGCCCGCTCCACGGCGAGCATCCGACGATCCTCGATGTCCAGGAGAGCGATGCGAGCGATTCGATCGCGCGCCCACCGCGCGGCTTGCCGTCGCTCGTCGCGTCGGAACTCGATGGTTTTCTCGCAGCGCATCCGAACGCGTTCGTCCTCGACGTTCGCGAGCCGCACGAACGCGCGCTCGGGCCGGCTCCGCAAGCCGTTCCAATTGCGGCGAGCGAACTCGAAGCGCGGCTGCACGAACTCGACACGGCGACCGAATACGTCGTCGCGTGTCGCGTCGATGCCAAGTCGCGCTGGGCGGCGGAGCGCTTGTACGACGCGGGCTTCCGTCGCTTGCATCATCTGGAAGGCGGTTTGCTCGCCTACGCCGCGACGCGACCGGACTTCGAATTCTTCTAACGCCCGCAGCTCGTCGGGAGCGCGTCGAACGGATCGCATTCGATGCCGGTGCGACGGCCGTCGCGTTCGCCGACGCCGATGACGACGCGCTCACGCGCGAACGATTACGCGCGTCGTTCGCGCGCGGCGATCTCGCGACGTGGCCGTACGACGACGCGTACGCGCGCCGCGCGAGTTCGCCGCGCGACGCGTTGCCGAACGCGCGCAGCGTCGTATGCGTCGCGGTCGCTTATGCGACGCAACCGAACGCGCCTCGCACGCTGCTGAGCGGCCGCGTCTCGAACTATGCGTGGTCGCGCGACTATCATCGGACGCTTCGCGATCTACTCGTACGCGTGGCGCGCGCGATCGACGACATCGCGGGAGAACCCGCAACGCGAATCGCGTGCGATACCGCGCCGCTCTCCGAGCGCGCCCTGGCGGCACGTGCGGGGCTCGGATGGGTTGGAAAGCACACGAACCTAATCGTGCCCGGTTCGGGATCGTTCGTGTTCCTCGGCGAGGTCGTGACCACGCTCGCGTTGCCCGCGAGCGCGCCGAGCAAGAAGACCTGCGGCACGTGCGCGCGTTGCGTGAGCGCGTGTCCGACGGGAGCGCTACGCGGAGACTATACCATCGACGCGCGTCGCTGCATCGCCGACCTGACGCAGCGCACCGACGCGATCCCGCGCGAGCTGCGGCCCCTGATCGGCGATTGGGTCTGGGGATGCGATCTCTGCCAGGATGCATGCCCGCCGACGCAACGCGCGGGCACGAACGGAGCGGCCGCATTCGCTCCGATCGAGGATGCGGTCGCCGCGCCTCCGCTCGTCGAGCTCCTTCGCCTTCGGAGCGGTACGTTCAAGCGCCGCTTCGCGCCGACGGCGATGGGTTGGCGAGGAGCCGCCGTGCTCCGGCGCAACGCGGCCGTCGCGCTCGGGAACGCGCTCGACCGGTCGGCCGTCCCGGCGCTCGCCGAGGCGCTCGCAGCCGACCCACACGAGCAAGTGCGTGGCCACGCGGCGTGGGCGCTCGGGCGCATCGCGTCGCCGAGTGCGCGCGACGCGCTGGCCTGCGCGCGCGATCTCGAGCCGTCGCCGCACGTTCGCGACGAGATCGCCCTCGCGCTCGCCGCGCTGTCTGGGAAACCTTAGCGTGCCGTTTGGCGTTGGACGTCCGTCGGGCGGCTTCGCGCCCGAAGCTACTGAGCCCGCGAGTGCGGGCTCGGGGGGGATCGGGGGGCCTCGCCGCCCCGATGTTAGACTTTAGACTAATGAGAATCTTTGTTGCCACGCTGTTGCTCGCGGGAGCCGCACTGATCGGCTCCGCGCCCGTCGCCGCAGATGCGCCGCCCGTGCCGCTCGATGCGTCGTCGAACGCGCTCTACAAGCGGATGCTCGCGCTAAATGCCGCGTTGCACACGTATAAGGCGACGGTCCACCTCGATATCGAGCTGAAAACGTTTCCGTATCTGAGCCCGTCGCTCGACGGCACGGCCTACTACAAGAAGCCCGACAAAGAGGCCGTGGTGTTCGACACCGTTCCCGCCCTCGCGTCGCAATTCAAGAAGGTGTATCCGCGCATCGATCCGCCGAGCGAGTGGCCGACCGTGTACGATGCCTCGATCCTCGGCGATTCCGGTGGGGCCACGACCTTCCGTCTCGTTCCGAAAAAGGATGGCCGCGTCGAGCATCTCGACGTGAAAGTCGACGATGCAAACGCGACGATCGTGAGCTACACGTGGACGTACAAGGACGGCGGTTCCGTTTCGTTCGACCAGTCGTACAAGACGGTGGGCGGGAACTTCCTCATCGACAAGCAGAGCGGCCACGTCGACTTGCCGTCGTACAAGGCCGACGTCACCTCGCAGTTCTCGAACTATCAGATCAACGTCGGCGTCGCGGATTCGGTGTTCGAGGAGAATTAGCGACATCTCCCGTCGTAGATAGCGGGATGGCCCTCGAAACGATCGACTTGATCGGCGGCCCGCGGCGCTCCGGCGACCTCGCGGACGCCTTTTCGCGGCCTATCTCGTACCTGCGCATCTCGGTGACCGATCGATGTAACCTGCGCTGCACGTACTGCATGCCCGAAGCCGGCCTCCCGTGGATTCCGAACGGCGACGTGCTCTCGTTCGACGAGATCGAACGGATCGTCCGTGCCGCCGCGTCGGTCGGCGTCCGGAGTCTTCGGCTGACGGGCGGGGAACCGCTCGTTCGCCCCCATCTCGCGAAACTCGTCGAACGTCTCGCTGCGATCGACGGTATCGAGGATATCGCCCTCTCCACGAACGGTCTTTTGCTCGCGGATCTCGCGCACGAACTCGTCTCCGCCGGGCTGACGCGGGCGAATATCTCCCTGGACACGCTCCGCTCCGATCGTTTCGAAGCGATTGCCCGGCGCCGGGGCCTCGAGCGGGTCATCGCTGGCATCGACGCCGCGGTCGCCGCCGGTCTGGCGCCGCTAAAGCTCAACTGCGTCGTGATGCGCGGCGCGAACGACGACGAACTTCTCGATTTCGCCGAGCTCGCGCGCGAGCGTCCGCTCTTCGTCCGCTTCATCGAAATGATGCCGGTCCACGAAAATCTTGCCGATCAGCGCGAACTTTATATATCCGCCGACGAGATTCTCGGCCACATTCGCGCGTCCGGCACGCTCGCGCCGGTCTCCGGCCCCGGCGGAAACGGGCCCGCGCGTTACTTCGCCGGCCCCGGCTGGCGGGGCGCCGTCGGCGTCATCAGCCCGCTGTCGCATGACTACTGCGAGACGTGCAACCGCGTGCGGCTCACCGCCGACGGGCGCTTGCGCCTGTGCCTCTTCGGCGACCACGAGATCGACTTCCGGACCCCCGTCCGCGACGGCGCGGGCCTCGAGGAGATCGCCTCGCTGTTCCGGGGCGGCATGCTGATCAAGCCGGAGCGCCACCATCTGCGCCTCGGCGAGGCCGCGAGCCGCATGCGCGCGTTCTCCGAAATCGGCGGCTAGGAGCTCGGAGGAGCCGTCACAATCCGGCTCCTCGGGCGTTACATCGGCGGGGTACGTCCGTACCACTCGCTGAAGAGGGCCGCGAACGCAATCTTATGCAAAACGTGTACGTTCTTGGGCTGGACCGAACACTCGATGCCGAGGCGCGCGTCGAGCGGCTCGTCGCGGAGCACGAGGCGAAGCTCGCACGATACGTCCGCCGCTTCGTCAACGACGGCGATTTCGCGCTCGACATCGTGCAGGACGTGTATTTCGCCGCCTATCGCATGTTGCGCGCGGACCCATCACGTCCGCTCTCCGCGGGCTGGCTCTACAAGACGGCGACGAACTACGCGATCTCGCACCTGCGTAAGAAGAAGCGTCGTGGCGAGACCCTGCAGCTCGACGATAACGCGGGTGCCTTTCGAACCGACGAGATCTCCGCGTTGCAGCTCGATCTGCAACGCGCGCTCGGAACGCTCGGCTCCGAACAACTCGCGTGCGTGATGCTCACGACGTATGCCGGATATTCATCCGCCGAAGCGGCGGCAATTCTCGGAACGTCACCCGATGCGGTGCGGCAACGTGTGTGCCGCGCGATGCGCGCGATGCGGAAGTCGCTCGGAGAGTCCGCGTGAACCGCGAGCACGATGTCTTCGAGGCGCTCGCCGGCGCCGTCATGCTCGGCGAGGCGACCGAAGCGGAACGCGCGCGGTTCGACGCGCACGCGGCGACGTGTGACGCGTGCCGCGCCGACGTCGCATGTGCGCCGGTGTTCGTTCGCGCCGTCACGCAAGCGCGCCGCACGGAAACGTGGCGCCCGTCGATCGCGAACCTCGTGCTCGACCGCATTCGCGGCACGCGCAAATCGCGCTTCCGCTTCACGGTCGGCGCGCTCGGTTGGGCGGTCGCGATCTCGATCGTTTTCAACCTCGCGCTCGCGAGCGGTCTGTCCATGCGCTTCGGTTCCACTCCAACGGATGACGCATCGTCGAACGTGTCTGCGATGACGCTCGATCTCGAATCGCCCGCACCGCACGTCGCGGAGCGAGCGGTCGTCGAACGTCGCGTGCGAATCGCGACCGCGCCGCGCCGCGCGCATCCACACGTACCCGTCTCGATCGTCGAACCGGTGAAGGCGCCCGATGCCGACGCGATCGCCGCTCGGGCGGCATCCGACGACGCGCAAAAAGTCCTCGCGGGCATCGATCTCGACGGGTCGAACGGCACGAAGAACGTCGCCGTCGAGCCGCGCGAACGCTGCTCGCCGACGCCCGACGCACCGGCGGTATCCGACGCAAGCACGGTCGACGCACCACCGCCATGCGTCCCGCCCGAGGCAAAGCGCTAGCAGCGCTAGGGTACCGACTTTCGCATCGTCCGCGCGATTCCGAATCGCGTCTGCTCCTCGGCCTCGAACGTGAACCCGCAGGCGAGGTAAAACCGCTCGGCCGTTGGGTTCGCGATGACGTAAAGCGAGGTTGCGCCGTCGAGCTGCGCACGGTGTTCTGCGTGACGGATGAGTTGCAAGCCGATCCGTCGTCGCCATGCAAACGGTTCGACGAAACGACCGTCGATTTCGATCGCGCCGTCGGGCCGCGGAAGGAGTGCCGAGAACCCGACGATGGCGCCGTCTCGCTCCGCCACGAAGACGCATCCGCGTTGCAGTTGCTCGGGTGGAAGAGCGATC
>Ga0116226_10002625_pt1 | contig 15718 bp, 14 predicted proteins | sample S1TSphfallax_FD_89692 | JGI IMG/M metagenome (GOLD analysis project Ga0116226, IMG submission 89692) | Host-associated microbial communities from peat moss isolated from Minnesota, USA - S1T2_Fa - Sphagnum fallax MG | ecosystem: Host-associated > Plants > Peat moss > Unclassified | place: USA...
GACGCCCCGTGGGGGCTACATCCAAATGGCACAAATTCCCGGGACTCCCGAAATGGAGTCCCGAAATTGTCCCGAAATCGTCCCGGGTGGAGTCTCGGGACTTTGGGAGCTCATAACTCCCGACTGCAAGATCGGATCGCGACGCGGTCTAAACCAAACTTGTAGCCCTCGTTGAGATCTTTTCAACGACGTATCGCACTCTCAATTCGGACTTCGGGAAGAGGTCGATTCCCGACTTTTAGTGGTCGGGAGTCAAACTGCCAATTTGACTCCCGACCCTTCTTTTGCCCATAACTTGGGCGACAGATGTCCAAATGGCCAATGCGAGGCCATTTTCGATATCTAAGCTTCAAGACCTTTCCAATGACACCAAGAACACCCCAATGCAAAGTGTTTTGGGTCCTGCTGTCGAGCTCTGAACATTCGGGAGTCCCCGAGGACTCCAAATCCCCAACTCTTCCAAGTGTTGGGCTTCACCCCCACACTTGGCCAAGTTAGGGTTGCGACACCACCACTCTATGTGTTGAATGTGTTTATAATCAAATTGCTATGGATGAAGAATTCAAAGTGCTACTTGAATATGTTGAGCATCGACTTCTAGGCAAAATAGTCATGGGCCTAGAAGTAATCTGGAAGGAGATAAGGCCTCAAAAAATTGATGAATATGTCAAGAAAAAAATGCAATATTGGGAAGCCAACATGACTCCTCAAAGATTACCTGGGAATGGCATCCTATGTACCATTTTTTTTAAATATCCCGCTTCTACAAAGTGTTTTGCCACCATTCCCATGGACACACAACAAATAGAAGGTAATAATTATTTATAACATGAAGAAAGCAAAACAAATATGGTAAACATTGTGGAGTGTATTAATTCAAAAAATGTTCATGTTTGCATGGGGATTTCAACCACCTCTATGTCACTGTACTAAGGGAGGGAACAAGGACAACATTTTGGAATGGATTGGAATAGGCTTCAACTCTCAACCATGGGTTCCAATCAAATTAGATGTTTATCAAATCGTGGAATTTAGCAACCTAATTATCATCAAGGAAAAAGGTTGCCAAATAAAGAAAGGATGAAAAATAACATGAAAACGTATGAAGGTAAGGCATGTTTTATGTTTGTTTACCGTCTCGCAACACTAATTATCATGCACTAGTTATCGTTTTATAATAACTACCATCATGTTGCAACTACCTTCTTCTATAAAATTGAAAAAAAAACCAGTGTGCCTACAAACTTCATGTAGCTATTGCCTACCGTCTATAAACCTTCTATTACTACTACCTATCATCTGCAGCACCTACAAACCCTTTGTAGCTATTGTCTATTGTTTGCAACAACTCTCTACCCTTTGCAAACTTCAAACACAATAACTACCTTTTTATTATTACCTTCCAATGGCAACTACCTTCTTGCAGCAAGTCTACCTTCATACTCTAGTACAAATAATACTTTCATTATAAAATAAAAGAAGAAACAAACAAAAAAATAAATAGTCTACATCAATTAAGAAGGAACTACTTTCCCTACCTTCCTAAAGTTCAATACAAATAAGAAAAAATAATGCACTTGACAACCTTCAACCATTTTCCATTACATAACATCAAGTATAATATTCTTCCATGTTTTTCTCTTCTCTTCACACACACACATTTCTTCCCCAAGAGAACTATATTAACCACATTCAATTTGGAATCTAACAAAGGAATGCCTTACAATCCTCATTATCAAAAGATAAATAAGGAACCCAAGAAGGATATTCACCACACAAACATTGAGTATTTATCCTCCTAAATCTCCTAATCCCCTCCACACATCTTAGTTAAGGGAAATCCATTCATCCCTTATCCACTTGGATTAATTAGCCTAGATGGCTTCACTGTCTAATAAATAGAAGATGGTACAAGTAGGATATTTACCACTAGTAATAAAATAGTCATTAGAATACCCTTTTAAGTAAATTATACTAGGATATTATTTCTAGTAACTAATGTTACTTTTATTAAAATTCCTCCCAAAATGAACTTCTAATTATTTTATCCCATGAAGGTAGTCTACTATACTAATGATACTACCGTCTAAATACACTTCCATTCTAGAATTCTTTTAAGATTGTTTTGCCATCTAATAATAACTACCATCTAATGACAATATTATTGTCTCCTAACATCCATGGTGTTTAACCAACATAGGCCAATTTTTTATTGTTAACAATGTTACATGAGGAGGGGGTTTTGTTTGTTTGTGAGTTGTAAGAATACTTCTTCATGCCAAGAATGGAGGCAACATGTGGATTGGCATTTGAATCACAATTTTTTTACTAGATGGAAGGATATACAATTCAAAAGTATTTTGGCTACCATCACAAAAGATGATGTTTCATTCATTGATTTTGCAAAAAACTATGGGTTCAAGGTGCAAAATGAAGTTTAAATCTATGCATTGGCACACTACTCTTGTCAACATTTTGGTCCACATCACATGTAGGTGGTTGATGCCACTTGTTGATGATACTATCCAAGACCAAGATGAAAATCTAAAGGGTTGGGTGAAGGAACTTCACTTTTACATATTTGATGATACTCAACATGATTCCTTGTTTGTTCAACATTATTTCATGTCATAATGGGAACACATGACATCATGGGACCAAGTTTTGTCCACTAGACATTGGGTGTGGTTTGATGGGTGTACCACCCAATTTAAGTATGCTCGACCTTGGTATTTTGTTGTCGATATCTAGGTTTGATGAGTGGGTGTTTGATGAGTTGGAATTACTTCGAATTCGGACATGGCAAGGGTGAACACAACAGAATAGAGGTTATAGTTAAACAAGCATTCACACAAGAGCAATTGAATGTTAATGGTAGACAACTATAGTGTGCAAAACATGTTTGTGACTATTTGACATATATTTTGTCAAATAGGCCTACTTCCTCATATGTTGAGGAGAAAACACCTTTGAAAAGGTTCTTCTTGCACATTGGTATTTTTATTAGTAACATACACATATTTTGGGAGTGTGAAACTATGAAGGGCAATAGGAAAATCCACCAAATCCAAGCTCATGGGGATCCTTTGAAACTTTTAGTTTGAGATTTGGCCTATTTCTATGAATATTGTTTGGATGAGGAATGGGAATTTTGTGTGAATGTGGCCCATATTGGATGGTGGTGGGTTGAAATATTACAACCATTGAATGTAACTTCAATTCAAAATCTCAATGTAATTGACCAAGTAGATGTTGGCCAAGAACTTGACTTTAGATGGGAATCTTTAATTATAATGCTAGAAGTAAGTGATAATTTTGTAGTGTCTGCTAAGGATGGTAATGAAGAGGGGGTAGATTTTTACATAATGTGTTGTGAAAGGTTGCCCTTCACCTTGGATGTTGGGGTGGGGCTAGATTTATGGGATGCAACCTATTCTGCATGGGAGGTTGTGGTATAAAGGAAATACCACAAGTCTTGGGGTAAGAAAGGTTTATAATATGTCATGTTGAATGATAACCTAGTGGGTTACACCTACTTACATCTTGTTTGCTATGCAAATTCTCAATGCCAATAGCTATGCATTGGGTTGAAGGCATCATCCAAATGTTTACTTTGTCAAAGAACACCTTCGATGCCATAAAAGCTAGCATAAGGCATGATTTTGATGAAGACTAAAAAGGTTTACACTACACAAGTTCATGCTTTTGGTAAGTTTCTATTAAGGGAGTAAGTAGATTACATAGTTTTTGGGCTTACAAGACATTATGGATAGGAATAGACCATTGGACACTTGAGGGGTTTGAATTTTGAATTCTTGTTGAATTTTGTTTTCTTGTTCATATTGATGGTGACATGGGGATTGCCCAAAGGAAAATGTTTTTGGAGTTTGAGGACAATATTTGTAGAGTGAGAGTAGAAATGTAGGTATTTTGTAAAAGAACTACAGATTTTGGTGTTGAATACCATAGATTGGACTTGTTTTGATTACACTTCCATAGAACATGGATTTTGATGTATTTTTGTTAAGTTTTCAAGGAGAGTACAAACTTCTACATAAATTTCCATTTTCAATTTGATGTGTGATCATTTGTGGACTTTAATATCATGAATAGGAATTGTAATTTTGTTTGTAATTTTTGACATTGTGTTTTGGATTACAAATTCTAGTTATAAGAGATAATCATGAATTTGGTGTATTGTTGAACTTTAGATGCATGTGCATTGTGTGTTTAGAATTAGTGTAGAATTAGTGTAGAATAATGAATGAGTGTATGTTTGTAGTGCAAAATCATTGTTATAGTAAGTGTGGAATGGTTATAGAGGAATTAAATCCACATCTATAGAAACACAGATGGTGATGAAAGAACTACATGTGAAGGACCATCAAGAGGTCATTTTGCAACTGAAATCACGCATAGGAAGATATTGGATGTGGGATATTGGTGGCCAACTTTGTACAAAGATGTGAATGATTACTATAAATCTTGTGATGCATGTTGAAGAACAAGAAGATCGACGACTCAAAATCTTACAAAGTTGGTCACAAGCTTTTTAGAGGAACCATTTATGAAATGGGGACTTGATTTTGTGGGGCTAATAAAGCTAATAGGAAAATATACAAGAAATAAATACATTAGTGTAGCCATAGATTATGCTACCAAGTGGGTGGAAGCAAGAGCATTGAGAACCAATATTATAGCATAAACAATAAAATTTCTATACATTAGAAGAAAAACTTTCATTTTGCAACTATTATATGCAACTAATTTTCAATTGCATAAGACACATGCAACTGCTAGACCCCATTGCTACATGAGACAAGTTGCACATGACTGATAGTTGCATACGACAATATGTATGTGGGTAATATATGTGGTATGAATTTATACTTTATACATTTACATTATTCTACAAGGGTTGCCCATGGCAACACATGTTCATTTGTGAAGCTTGATTATATGGTGGCACGTGGCATTTAAACATTATTTCAATATTCATCGTTATTAATAAATTAATAATATCTTGGCCATCCAATAAAATGTGAATCGGATTTTGACATGTGGCCATTGTGAAAGCCAATTATGTGGTGACACGTGGCAATTTTAAAAAGCCCATTGATTTTTTTTTATCAATTAGATAAATCGGTCATAGGTAGGTAGGTAGGTAAGTAGGTTGTAAGTAGGTAAGGAAGTAGGTTGGTAGGTTGTAGGTATGTACATAGGGAGGTAGGTACAAACATACGTAAAGAAGTAGGCATGTTGTTGTAAGTAGGGAGGTAGGTAGGTTAAGGTTTTAAATAATCCAATTTTGTTTTTGGGTTTAGCCTTTAAGGTTGAGCCTCTTTCATTGGCCCATCCCAAATGGCATTTGGTACTTGGTTTGTGAATAAGTCAAATTTACTTACTTATATAGTGTGCACATTTGGAATCCATGGCAAAAAAATTAGATAAAGAATTCAATTACAAGTGCAACCACTGTAGTTACAACCTACATGCAAAGAACCATATTAACCTAGTTTACCTACTAGATAAATTAATTATATTATGTATTAAAAGTTAATAGGTAATAATAATATAATATAATGATAATATTATTAGTTGGTTAATAAATATTAATGTTAATATTTATAATTATAATAACATTTTAATAGTTATGTTTGCTTACAATAATTAATGATCAATAAAATTATTTATTATTACTTCATTTAAATTAATAGAAAAATTAAGTTAGTAACTAACCTAGGCTGGGGTACTTATAGGCAAATTAATGTAACCTATTAGCCATAGTTAATTTAGCCAAAGTTAGTTTAGCCAATATTAGTTTAGCTAAAGTTAGTTTACCCAATATGGTTAGTTCAAGAAAATTTAATGTAGTATCATAATTAGTTTTGTTATGGTTAGTTTAACATCATAGTTATTTTTGCCATAATTAGTTCTACCAAAGTTACTTTAGCCATGGTTAGTTTAGCTAAAGTCAATTTAATTTCATAATTAATTTTTCCATGGTTAGTTTAGCCAAAGTTAATTTAGCTTCATAATTAGTTTTACCATGGTTAGTTTAGCCTCATAATTAGTTTTTCCATGGTTAGTTTAACCTCATAATTAATTTTGCCATGGTTAATTTAACCAAAGTTAATTTAGTCTTATAAGTAGTTTAGCCAAAATTAGTTTAGCAAAGTTAGTTTAATCTCATAGTTAGTTTAGCCAAAATTAGATTAACCTTGATTAATGTGAATTTAGCCTAAGTTTAACCAATGTTTTGCCTTGGTTAGCATTATTTAATATGAGTTTAACCTTAGTACTAAAGCTATAAAACTACTATACATAGCCTAAATAGATATATTTAGTATATTAATGTAGGTATGTATTAACTTAGGTCATGAATTTTATGACATGTGTCCATTTTGTACACTAGTAATTACATGTTAATTCCACACATAACCAATGTAGTTGCAAATGACACCTAGTTGCATAGTGACTAGTTGCAAACAATAGGATTTCTACTAATGATATGAGTGCATATTAACTAGGTTTGGATGTCCTTTAACTATAGTCATAGATGAGGGGGTTCATTTCATTAATGATGTTATCAAACATTTGATTGATCATTTTTTGTTGAAACATGTGAGCTCTACAATCTATTATCCTCAAGGGAATGGGCAAGTTGAGTATACTAACAAAGTACTTGGGACTCTATTGACCAAGTTAGTTAGTGAGAATAAAACAGATCATGATGAACATTTATCAACAATGTTATTTTCATACAAAAATGCATACAAAGTAACAACAAGGTACACACCATATCAATTAGTGTATGGATTGCATCTATTGATGCCCAAAGAGTACGTAGTGTTAATTCATTTGTAGAAATTATTTTTTGCAACTTGTCCTATGCAACTACACATGTCGAATGTAATTTAAAAATAGTTGCATGCGACATTTTTTAGTTGCATTAGACACATATAGTTGCATAAGACAAGGTGCATAAAACAATTTTTCTTCTAGTGGTCACTGGTGGTAATCATAGAGATAATACTTCATTGAGAGTTTTGACGAGTAGAGTTCTAGAATTTGAGAACGTTAAGGGAGTAGACAAATTACATAGTTTTTGGGCTTACAAGGCATTACGGATAAGAATAGGCCATTGGATATTTGAGTGTTTGAATTTTGAATTCTTGTTGATTTTGGTTTTGTTGTTCACGTTGATGGTGATTTGGGGATTGCCCGAGAATGGGAGTTTTTGGAAATTGAGGACATTTGTAGATACATACTTCTAGAGTAAAGGAGATATGTAGGTACTTTGCCAAAAACCAACATATTCAAATGTTGAATACCACAAATTTGATTTGTTGTTTTGATTATGCTTTTATAAAACATGGATTTTACTATTTTTTATAGAGTTTTTAGTAAACAATGAAAGTACAAATTTTTATATAAATTTATATTTCCAATTTGATGTGTGAATCATTTATGGTTTTTAATATCATGAAAATGAATTGTAATTATCTTGTAATTTTTGGGCCTTGTGTTTTCGATTACAGATTGTCGTTATCGAAGATAATCACGAATATGATTTATTACTAAATTATAAAGGTACGTCTCTAAAATCAAGGTATAGTTATGAATGAATGTATGTTTGGAGTGTAAAAATTGTTGTTATAGTAAATGTGGAGTGGTTTTGGAAGAGTTAAATCCACATCTACCATTTGGTGACCATGTTGGGGATATTTTTTCTTTTTTTGGACAGGAACATGAAGGTTTTCTACATTTTTTATTGTTTGCATTGTAGATGAGGGTGTTTTAAATAATGGTTAAATTTCAATTCAAATTTGGAACAGGTATGTTAAAAAGTACAAAAGGTCTAAGTGGTTGAAGTTGTGAGGACTACAACGCAATCTATCCTAGTGATGACATTTTTCATTTTGCACATTAAAATTCTTTAAAATTCTTCATTTAACACCTTGTCAAAACATTCTTGACCCGCAAATGTTTACCAAATTACACTAGTTGATCTATAAAATTTGTTAAAATTCTTGCTTCTTTGGGCTTCCATAACATTCTCGCACCAAGAATGTCATAACTATGCAATCTATAGACTCTGAAGAAGAAAGGATTGTACAACAAGATGAATCAAATGGTGACTCGGAGTTTACAACGACAACTAGATTTGGAGGCAAATCGTCAAGGTCCTAAAGGAGAAACAAAACATAATCATGAAAATGAAAGGGAGTATGCAAGAATTACACAAACCCCATATCAAAATATGATGTTGGATAAGCAAGTTTTGAGAACAAAAAGAAGCCCTATAAGACTCATGCCATTCTACCACAAGTGGTATTTGGTGCGAAGTATGGACTTGTGGTCTTCAGAGAAAGCACGGTTATAGATGATGATTTCCATGGAAAAAGATGTAATCAAATACACACCCAAATGAGTGGGTGCAATATACTTTTCAACCACAATCTATGGTTTAGAATCGGAAAGATCAAGATGGAGTAGGGACTTTTATAATATCTAATCAGCCGTAAGAAATCTCAAGTCCATACTAAGAGGTGGAAGAAAACACAAATATTAATGTGTTTGAGGAGACTCATGAATACTACCTAAGATCATCTAAATATGCAGATGCATAAGTGAATGTGTTGGATGAAGTAACACAATCATACTCACATCAAAGAAATCTAGAGTTGGATCAAACAAAGTACACAACTAAAATCGGGGATCATGAATTTGTGGATTCAGAGGTAGCCAAATTGCTTTCAAAAGTCTATGCATTTTGTGTTCGAAATAAGCACATGTAATCATGGAATGTCCTTTTGTGCCTTTTCACATTAGAGTAAATATTGCTAAACATGTGGAACTACAAAATGTGGCAGCAACGTTAATGGATCAACCATAGGAATAGGAGCCAAGAATTCTTGTAGTCCAAAATAGATTGAAAGGCATGGAGTTGGGAGGCCAATTGGGACCATAGAGTAGACAAATTAATCCATCCATTCAGTTCAAGAGCTGAGTACTAAAGGTGTATTCACATCCTCATTTTGCACCATAGAGGATACCGATGGGTAACCAAAGAATGGGGAATTGTCAAACTTGAGTCATCTCAATTTCACTAAGAATGTCAGAAGTCGTAGTTGCTGAAATTCGGAGACAACCTACTAGAATAAAGGTTATTTGACCATTCCATTCTATAATACCAAACACAAGAGTGGAAATAGTTGTTGCACCCACCACAAATTTTGTTAGAATTGGATTACTAATTGGATATGCAATTAACTTGGGCCATGGATCAGGAGGGGTCTTGACGAGAAGGAATTTGAGTAAAAGCTCAAGAATACTAATAGTAATTACTAGAGTTGTTGGGATACCACATATGGTGTTTACCAATCCAATAATGACTACTCATGTGAACAAGACTACAGATCAACCATTGATGAACTTGTTGCTGGAAGGTACAAAAGTACAAATGTTAAAAATCTAGGAGGGGGATATAGAAAACCATTTGTAGTAAGTGCAAGAATCACTGATAACAAAAATGGCCATTTTATGAGGCCAAACATGGTAGTTCTTAAGTGCCTTGACTTCAAAAAAGATGTTGATCCAGATGCTCATGTTAGAATGCTCAATTTTGCAATGAAAGGAAATGTAGAAACCTTCAAAAAAATATCATCAATGCATTTAATTATACATTAAGAGATACAAGATCAAATTGGTTCCACAATTACATGTTAGAATTTCTTGATTGTACTTTTTTGGAGCTCACACAAGCATTTTACAAATGTCATCGAAAGACTTAGAATGACGAACAAATATACATGGAATTGAAGAATATGAAGTAGGAGGAGACTAAGAGGGTAGAGGTTTACTATGAGAGGATTTAGAAGTTAACTCATGGTTTATAAATACCAACCATAAGCAATTTTTTAACTATTGTGTTTAGGGCAGGCTTGCAATCATACTTCAAAATTGCAAATGCAGGGATGAAGCAGTCAACACTACAACAACATAAGGAGGTAGCAATGTTGTGAAGAAGGAATGATTACTATAGAAGTGAAAATGCACTTTCAATACCACAAAATACTAAACAAGCAACACCACCAAAAACACATAATAATATAGGGAAAAATAACAAGTATTGCACAAATTGTGGAATGAATAATCACATGTGGAGACATGCAGAAAGAAGGAGGAGACCATAGTGGCAGCCACAAAAGTAGCACCACAAAGTCAAAAACCACAAAAGACATTTTCATATGCATGTCACATCTATGGTTTGAATGGACATAGAATGATAGATTGTCCAAAGTTTGTTGAGATGCATAAAATGTTTCATGGGAAATCTGTGATAGTAGCAGAAATTCAACCTATTGTGAAGTAAAAACAATCATTACAGATGTGAATGTGGTGGATGTTAATGTTACAACAAGAAGTAAGGCAACTAAAAAACAAGTGTTCAAGGATAAAGAGCCAAGGAAAGCAAATAGTATTGTTAATTAGGAGAAAAAAAAAATGGTTAACGAAATCAATGGTGGAGATAATTCAACAAATCCAAAAAACATAGGCCATATAGAAGGGCCATCCACATCCATGGAAGGATGGAACACGACCTGGCCGGATATGCCATAGAAACACAAAAATCTTAAGAGGTAGTGATTTCATAAGAAAAATTGATTATAGTAAAAGAGATTTTTTAGGACATTAGTAAGCAGATGTTAGAAACAAGTTATATTGTAAACTTGGGATAATTGCTTAAAATAGCTCTTGAGTTAAAGAGGTATCTTTGGTAGAAGCTAAAACTAGAGAAAACTTAAAATTTGAACATAACAACCATAGATAAATAAGCTAATTTTTTAGTACTAGAGGTAGGGCTACTATGGCAATAGATAATCATAGATGGTAGTTATGCAAGTATAGATTGGGAAGAATACAATAGGGGATGTGTTGTTGGATGGAGGATTTGGAGTTAATATCATCACATAATAGTTGAAATTGAGGTTGGGGCTTCCAAAGCCTAAACCTGCACCATATAATCTAAGGATAACAAATCAAACAACCACAAAACCAATGGGTTTGATTAGAGATTTGGAGATATATGTTCATGACATTTCTTACATAATTATGTTTATTGTACTTCAAAACAATGTGATAGATTCTAGTTATTCCATGTTGTTGGGAAGACTGTGGTTGAAGGACGTTAAGGTGGCACATGATTGGGGGAGTAACATTGTTACCATACAAGGGAATGGGACAGTTAAAACAATTATTGTCACCAAGCGTTTGGGAGGTGAAGTAAGAAGACCATAAATGTTACTATGCTACGACTATAAAAATGGTATCATAGATGAAGAAGAAGATATCATGTTTACTACAAAGCCAAAGTTCTTCTTAATAGGAACAATAAATTTACTTAAGATAATTTAGTTTGTGGAAACCACAAATGTGGAGATCATGGATACTAGTGACAACACTAGTAATTCAAAGCTAAAATCAGGGATACAAATCACAAAACAAAAGACAACTAGCAAAATATATGAGCCATAAGTAGCTTTAGAGGATAAGGTGTATCTTGAAACGTAGTATAGTCATCAACCAAGGAATGTTATAGTGGATAAAACTCCAACAAAAATAAAAGCATAGGAATTGTATAATTAATTAAATGGATGTTAATCGAAGACCAATAATTGACGAAGTTCAACCTGGGAACTGCTGCAGAACCACAAAATGTGAAGATTAATACATAGCTAAAAACATGCAAAGTGTTGGAAGTGGAACAACTGTTGAAGGAGTTCAAAGATTTTTTGCATGGACATGTAAAGATTTGAAAGGGATTCCACCAGAGTTGGCATAACATAAAATTGAACTGATATTATTATACCATTGGCACATCATGCCAGGTACAAATTGAATCCAAATTATGTTACAACAGTCAAACAAGATATTGATAAATTATTAGTAGTTGGATTCATCCAATCTATAGACACTAGTAGAAATTGGCCAAAATGTTTCATTCTCTTTGTGACTACATGTGACTATTAGTTATTTGCAACTATTTTGGTGTTCATGCTTCCATGTGAACAATATTTAGTTTAATTTTCATCCAAGAAGAACAATTTATGTCCCATTAGTTACAAATGTGACTAATTTAATTGTAACCATATGAGTATATAAAGGTATATTTTGTGAATTCTAAAGCATATAGTTGGGTGTATTAAAATTTATAAATGTATATTTTGAATGTATATGAACAACCATATTAGATGTGTATTCAAATATTATTATTAACATAAATGGCCTCGATATTATGGTTACATTAAATGGTATATATTTAGTATATATCAAAATTATATGTAAGATATTTGTTAAATATATTGTGCCCATATTACAAGTTTATCCAAACCATTTTATTATATTTCTTAAAATTATTACAAATGAAAATTATTATTATATTATTAATATAATATAATATAATATATTAATTACATGTAATAAAAAACTATATTTCAATATTATCTATTACTAAATTTTAAAAACAGTAATATTCTATTACATAATGATGATAATGATGATGTTGTTGATGATATTATAATGATAAGAAAAATAATTCTATAATTATTGAAGTAATTATTATAATTTTAGTATATAATAATAATAATAAAATAGCTATCATAGGCAAGCGACAAATTACATTATTGTTATTATTATAATAAGTAATCAATTATGAAGTATTACTAGATTAATATAATAATCACTAGGAAATATTAACATATAGTTTTAAGTTTTTATATTTCAAATTTATAGTTGATATTTATTAATAAGACAATGATTATAATCATTTACTAATATATAGTTTTTATTTAAGTTATATTATTTTATTATTTAATAATTATTATTTTATTATTTAGAATGGAAATCTAATAAAGTATCATACAAATGCAAAAATTATTTTCGAAGGAAAAATATACTTATTAAAAATAGAAAATTTACTGTAATAGTTCATAAATAGATTTAATGAGTGAAGTAATAATATGAATAATAAAAATAAATAGTTAACCTTGGCTACCAACTAGCTACAATAATAGTTGAATTAATGTTATTGTTACTATTAAATATTTACATTTATATTTATCGTTAACTATACAAATGAAAATAATAATGGGAAAAATTACAATAAAATAGTTAACCTAGGCTAGGTTTTAATTATATTATTAGATATAAAAAACCTAGTACTCAACATTTATAATTAATAGTTAATAATTATGAAATGCCGAATATTTCAGTTATTATATTAATTTATTTGGTTAAGAAATTATAATTTACTAATTATTAATAATTAGCTAAATATTTCAATATTAGCCAATTATTAGTTAATTAAATTCGTTGATAGATTATTATAGTTAATATATAATTATAATTAAATAATATGTAATTATATTTAACTAGTTAATTAATTAGTTAGTAATAAGTAATTAATTAATTAATTCAATAATAATAAGATAATGATTATTATTATTATAAATAATTAATTAGTTGGATAATTTATAAAATGAATTAGTTAGTTTCTAGTTTAGTTATTAGCTAATTAATTAACTAGTTAGGTGTCATTTATTTACTTAATTATATACTTTTCAAGATGGGAATGAAAGCCAAAACATATGGGATAAACTTTTTAGTTGCAAGTTGTTTGCGATTAAACATTTTTAGTTGCAAACAATCTGCAATTCAAAAGTTTATCCCATATGTTTTGGGTTTCATTCCCACTTTGAAAATTATATAAACAAGGTGTTTTGTCCAACATTTTCATATTAAAATAGATGGGCATATGGGATGAGTCATTAAATATGATTTGACCCAAAATAAAATAAAAATATTCATGTACTTACACCTAACTATTTACTTCTTTAACTTGCCTACCTACTTTTTTGCCTACCTACCTACTTAAATAGGTATTTGGCCTAGGTAGGTAAATAGGTCCTATTTAGATAGGTGTTTAGCTTATATAGGTAGGTAGGTACCTATTACAACCTACATACTGAAATATTGATTTAAATTTAATTTGGAAAATTTCAATTAATATGCCACATGGTAATTTCTTAATCACACCACATGTCATAATCTAAACCATCCAAACATAAAAGTTAAACGTCTTAGATTATTTCAAAATAATAAAAAAATATTTTTAATTATTAAAAATTGGGACATGTGGCAACACATAACCTATTCCCATTGTTCACCAAAGATGTTGCATCTTAATTGCAAACGACAATATGTATATGAGTAATTAAAGGATGAAAACGTATTTTGTTGACTTTTTCTTTCATCCAAAATTTGTTGTTGTTTGTGACTAATGTCAATACGACTTGTCCAATGTGATTATTAAGATTTTAGTTGCAAATGTCATTTGCAACTAAAAATTAGTCACATGGACCAATTTCAAAATGGCCATTTTCTATTAGTGAGAGTAGGCTACATGGTTGTCCCCCATAGTAGTAGTACCCAAGAAGAATGGAAAGTTGATAATATGTATAGATTTTAGAAAATTAATTGCAACCACAAAAAAAGGATCCATACCCATTACCTTTTACATATGAAGTTTTGAACACAATAATAGGGTATGGAGCATATTCCTTCTTAGATGGGTATTTAGGATACCATCAAATTTTTATAACTCCAAAGGACAGATATAAGACTACATTTGTTACAAACTAGGAGCTTTCATATGGAAGGTGATGTCGTTTAGAGTTAAAAATGAACCTTAAACATATCAAAGAGCTGTTACCAAAACATTCAAAGAATATTTGGACAATTTTATGAAGATATTTTTGGATGACTTTATATTGTACAATGACATGGATAGTCATTTGCAAAAACTCAGAGTATGTTTTCAAAAGTGTAGAAAATATGGCATTTAGTCTGAATCTAGACAAATGTGTATTCATGGTTGTGAGGCAACTTTTGTCCTTCTACTTCCGGTTCTATAAGGTGACTATGCTTGAAAGCACAAATGCTACCGGTGAAAGACGAATGCGAGTGTAATTCTAGATGTTAGATTGCGTTCGTAGTCGAAGTTAAGTACTTTGCCTCCTATGCATCATTCACAACTTAACATTGATAGATACATTTTTTAGATTCACACATTCCAAATCCTAGAACCTCATATTAAATTGTCATCCCTTTAAACAAACTTTTATGGACTCAACACCTTCTTAAACTTGGCTACAACCAGCAATCATTTGAAATATTGTTTCTAACACATAGGTTGTTCAAATCTAGCTTGCCTTAGCTCCTTAAAAAGCTAACTACTACGCGCACCTTCCTACCAAATCTCAAGATCTGTAGTTAAATAACTGAGAAGTTATGCTACAAAACCCGATAGGGTTTTACGAAGGTAATTGGTCCAACTTGACTGCAAACCACTAGTCACTTGGAAAATTGTTTTTAACACATAAGTTGTTCAAATCTAGCTTGCCTTAGCTCTTTAGAAAGCTAACCACTAGGCGCACCTTCCTACCAAATCTCAAGATCTGCAACTAAATAATTGAGAAGTTATGCTACGAAACCCAAGAGGGTTTGTGAGCTTTCTTTAAAGTTCCAACCTCCCAATACTATCATTACTCACCTCCATTCCTTCAAAACTATTACAAGATTTCCATTCTACTCTCCTTCCTCTTCCCAATTCCAAGGCTGATCATCCTTTTCCTCCTCAAGAAACTTGTAAAAA
>Ga0116226_10002626_pt1 | contig 15715 bp, 19 predicted proteins | sample S1TSphfallax_FD_89692 | JGI IMG/M metagenome (GOLD analysis project Ga0116226, IMG submission 89692) | Host-associated microbial communities from peat moss isolated from Minnesota, USA - S1T2_Fa - Sphagnum fallax MG | ecosystem: Host-associated > Plants > Peat moss > Unclassified | place: USA...
ACCCCGAAGGCTAAAGCCATAACGTTATTGGTATTTTCCGGTCCGGTCGTAATGTGCAGAAAAAATACGAGATGCACGCCCATTTGAGCGATCGCGAGAACCACAAGCGCGACGGGAATGCTCGGCGCCCAAACCAGATTGGTGCTCGCGATAAAGAAAGACGCGGCCGTCAGGAGCACAGCCAAAGCCAATCCAGTCAGATAAGTCTGGAATCCTGCGACAAAGCTCCCGCCCTCTTGCTCGTCACCTGGCGCTGTGTCTGGTCCGGCATGGCTTGTGTCGCTCATCGCGCAACTCCCATCAGGTAGACGACCGAAAATAGCGCCACCCAAATAATATCGAGGGCATGCCAGAACAGCGCGAAACAGAGAAACCGCCGTTTAATATCGGCGCGAAAGCCTTTTGCAAAAACTTGCGCCATCATTGTCAAAAGCCAGAGAATACCAATTGAAACATGCAGTCCATGGCATCCGACGAGGGTGAAGAAGGCCGACAGGAAAGCGCTTCGCGTTGGGCCTGCCCCCTTCGCTACAAGACCTGCAAATTCCGTCGCTTCGAGTCCCAGGAACACCAATCCCAACACGCATGTCGCAGCCATTGCGGCATAAAACCAGAGTTTATTGCGGGCATCGGCCGCGATACTGGCGAGGCCGCAGGTAAAACTCGACGCAAGAAGGCAGGCGGTTTCCAGGCCCGCATTTTTGAGATCGAAAAGATCATGTCCCGCGGGTCCGCCTGCAGTTGCTCCAACCAAAACCGCGTAGGCCGCGAAAAAGGCGGAAAACATGACGATGTCGCTGAGTAGAAAAATCCAGAAGCCAAAGCCAACAACGACACGTTTAGAGGCTGGTCCGGCGCTGCCATGGCCAGCCGCCGCCCCGTTTCTATAGGAGTTCGACTCACGCCCTGAGCGATAGGGACCGTCGTCATGGCTGGAGGCATAGGGCAGCGCGGTCATGAGGTCAGGCTCAGTTCGTGAAGACTCGCGCCACGCGCGTCTCGATTGGCGCGATCCATTTTTGCGACGGTCTCCGCTGGGATGAGATCTTCATCGCGATCGCGCCAGGCAAAGACGACGAAGGTCGCGTAGGCACCTACAGCTGACACGATCACAAGCCACCAGATGTGCCAGATCAACGAGAACCCCATAATCGTCGCGAAGAACGCGCAGATGAAGCCAGTCGGCGAATTTCTCGGCATTTCGATGGCTTCATAAGATAGCTCCTCGTCAGGCTGGTTTTGACCGCTGGAGCCATGTTTCATCCGCCAATAAGGATCTGTGTCTGTGACGCGCGGCAGGAAGGCAAAATTGAACACGGGCGGCGGTGAGGCGGTGGCCCATTCAAGCGAGCGGCCGTCCCAAGGATCGCCGGTGACATCGCGAAGCTCTTCGCGATGTTTGATGCTGTAAACGAGCTGCGCGATCTGAAAGATGATGCCACATAGGATCAAAGCGGCGCCGCCCGCCGCGACGATCGTCCAAGGATGCCATTCAGGCACATCGTAGTGCTGCATACGGCGGGTCATGCCAAGAAATCCGAGTACGTAAAGCGGCATGAACGCGATATAGAAGCCGATGATCCAACACCAGAAGGCAACCTTGCCAAGACGCTCATCCAACTTGAATCCGAAAGCTTTCGGGAACCAATAGGTGTAGCCAGCGAAGGCGCCGAAAAGAACACCGCCGATGATCACATTATGAAAATGAGCGACAAGGAACAGGCTGTTGTGAAGCAAGAAGTCGGCAGGCGGAACAGCCAGCAAAACCCCGGTCATTCCGCCGATAACAAAGGTGATCATGAAACCGATGGACCAAAGGATCGGCGTCGTGAACCGGATACGGCCGCCATACATTGTGAAGAGCCAGTTGAAGACTTTCACACCCGTTGGAACCGCGATGATCATAGAGGCAATACCGAAGATCGCGTTGACATCCGCGCCAGCGCCCATTGTAAAGAAATGATGCAGCCAGACGGTGAACGATAAGAGGCAGATCACCATCGTCGCTGCGACCATCGAACGGTAGCCGAAGAGCGGCTTTCCGGAAAAAGTCGAGATGACTTCTGAGAAGATGCCGAAGGCTGGAAGGATGAGAATATAAACTTCTGGATGGCCCCAGGCCCAGATCAAGTTCATGAACATCATCACGTTGCCGCCAGCTTCATTGGTAAAGAAATGAAAGCCGAGATAACGGTCGAGGGTCAGCATCGCCAAGGTTGCTGTGAGAATCGGAAAGGCCGCGACGATGAGAAGGTTTGACGCCAGTGCTGTCCAGCAAAACATCGGCATGCGCAGATAGGTCATGCCGGGCGCCCGCACCTTTAAAATAGTCGTGACGAGATTGATGCCGGTCATCAAGGTGCCGATACCTGAAATTTGGATCGACCAGAGATAGTAATCGACACCAACGCCCGGTGAATAAGTCAGCTCTGACAATGGCGGATAAGGCAGCCAGCCGGTACGCGCGAATTCGCCGATGCCAAGCGAGATATTGACGAGAAGTGCGCCTGTCGCGGTCAGCCAGAAACCGACCGAATTGAGCGTCGGAAATGCAACATCGCGGACACCAAGCTGCAATGGTACGACAAAATTCATCAGTCCGATCACGAATGGCATCGCGACGAAAAAGATCATGATCGTGCCATGCGCCGAAAAGACTTGATCGTAGTGTTCCGGCGGCAAGAAACCTGGGGCGTTAAAAGCCAAAGCCTGCTGCGTCCGCATCATAATGGCGTCTGTGAAACCACGCAGTAGCATCACCATCGCTAAGATTGTATACATCACGCCGATACGCTTGTGATCGACACTCGTGATCCACTCGCGCCACAGATAAGGCAAATAGCCCTTGAATGTGATCCACGCTAAAATGCCGATGATGGCAAAAGCGACGGTCGCCGACGTGATCATTGGTATTGGTTGATCGAAAGGAATCGCGGCCCAGCTCAATTTGCCGAACATTCTAACCTCCGATTCGCGGGGATACAGATGGCGCGGGACCGGGCCCCGGCGGGAGCTTTTGCATCACGATTGATTGAAAAAGACTGGTATCCCTCAATTTAAACATGGCTGGCGCGACGTGGATCGTCTGCTTGGCGAGTTCGCGATAGCTTTGAGCGTCGAGGTCCGTATTTTCGCCGCTGGCTGCCGTCTGCACCCAGCCATTAAAGTCCTCCCGGCTCACGGCATGCGCTTCGAAGTTCATGTCAGCGAATCCATCGCCATTGTAGTGCGACGATAGGCCATGGAACACGCCTGTTTGATCAGCCTCGAGATTAAGCTGTGTGGTCATGCCATTCATTGTGTAGATCATGCTGCCGAGACGCGGGATGAAGAACGCACTCATCACACTGGCAGACGTCAGCGACAAATGAATGGGAACACCGGCAGGCACGGTGAGCAGATTGACGCTTGCTATTTTTTGATCTGGATAAATGAAGAGCCATTTCCAATCGAGTGAGACCACTTGTATGTCGAGCGGCTTCTGCTTTGAGGCCAACGGCTTCGCAGGATCCAGATCATGCGAGCCAATCCAGGCAACGCCGCCCAGAAGCATAATGACGAGCAGAGGGATGCCCCAAACGACCATTTCGATCCGCCCGGAATATTCCCAATCGGGCAGATAATGCGCGCGCTTATTCGATGCGCGATACCACCAAGCAAAAGCGATCGTGGCAATGATCACAGGCACCACGATCGAGAGCATAATACCAAGCGAGTCGATGAGGATTTGTTTTTCTGCCGAACCGACAGGGCCGCTTGGCGCCAAAATTCCGGTATCGCATGCCGAAAGGCCAAGGCTGCCTGCCGTGACCATGATGACGCGCGATGTCTTTAACCAATTGCCAGCCCATGAAAGGACTGGCATGCAGAGACCAGCGACGCGGCAAAGTTGCACGTGCGTGACACCTTCCGGCTTCAGGCCGTTTGCAACGGCCTGCATTCACGATCCGGCTTTGAAGGAAGACCTTCCTTCAAGGGGCTGCTCGCAGCCCGGTGCATGTCTAATTAGGAGAACTTTACCGCGCGGACAGTGGCAAACCGACGCGTTTTTTCCGTGAAGGCAAAGCTTGGCGGCTGCAAGCGTAACCTTCCAAGCCTAGCAGGCGCTCACGGTCCTGCGCGCTGCTTTCACTCAGGTTCACTTGGCGTCAGGCACTGACCCATTAGCCGAGGTATTAGCTCTCTGTTTGGCCATATGCCGGCCAGCCAGACATCCCGCCGCGGCGCCCAGTAAAGCGTGATGACCCGCGTAATGCCCGGCGACGCCGCCGACCAGGGCGCCTTTGATACATCCTTTTGCATCTGCGACGGCGGATCCCGCAATAAGAGCGCCCGCGCAAAGGGCAACAACCATGAATGAACGCATCTCTATCATTCCTTTAAATTCGGCCGTCTTCAGATGCACCCCAGATGTATTCAAGCTTAAACGTATCTGGAACGTTTATCGTTCCAGATTGTGCATCATGCAGAAACGCAGCTGATTTTCTGCTCGTTGCCATACCCGGAATTGGCTCAACAATCAAAGCAGCTTATAGACGCTATGAGAAATAAAAACCCATTCTTGTAACTGGCAAAACTTATGAAATCCGACGAAAAAGCACGCGCGGCGCTGGCGGCAAATCCATTTCCGGCAAGCCCCTGGCTCGAAGTCACCGACGAAATCATCATTATCAAATGCGGGTTTAGTGAACAGCTTCTCCAGCTTTTACGCTGGGTGCCCAATGTCCAATGGCGCCCGGAAAAGCGCTATTGGACAGTGCCGCTGCGCGGTGCCGAAGCGGTCCGTAGCATCTTGCCGGAAATTCTCCGCCTGTCAGAAGCGACACAAGAGCGCAAGGCCAACCCGGCTTTAGCCGATGGCGCCGGACCGGCCAATCCGCTTCTGAGCACGCCAGACGCCGTCGCAGCATTGCCTGTACCCGATCTCTTCAAGGCCGCGGCACGGCTGCTTTTCGGCACGGATTGGCAGCGCGATACCGCCCGCGCCTTACAACGCGACGAAGCTGCTTTGGCACGCTGGCTCGCTGGCGACACGGAACTTGAAGACGCCTCGATCCTGCTCGATGAAATGCTGAGCTTGATGCGCCGGCGTGCTGACGACATTCGTCAGGCCGCCGGGCATTTCGCGGCCGCTGTCGATAAACGCAAGGTTTGAAGGCGGCGCCCTGCCGCCAAGCCGTGGCCCGTTAACAAGCGCGTGCCTTTAATTAGAATAAAACTAAAGTAAAGTCATAGACTTGACATACATCGCCCTGCCTGCCACGTCCTTACCTGCTGACCTGAGCAATCAAGTTCAATTAAAGGAAATTGCATGCTTCGTTCATCGCTTCTGGCCCTTTTCGCCACCGCCTTACTGTGGCAACCAGCCCTCGCTGCCGATCCGCTTGAGGTCGGCCTCACGCTCAAAAGCCATGTTTTCGATCCGCCGGAAACAAAGATCGCAGCGAACCAGCCGATCATCATCACAGTCACGAACGACGATGACACGCCTGAAGAATTTGAGAGCACTTCTTTGAAGATCGAAAAGATCGTCACGGCGAAAAGTGCGATCAAATTGCGCGTCAAGGGCTTGGCCCCCGGACGTTACGAGTTTTTCGGCGAATATAACGACACTGCCAAAGGGGCTTTGATCGTCGAATGACAGGTTTTCAGTTCGAATGAACCTTCGACTCAATCCTGGCCGGCCCTCCCTTCTGCGGGCTCTGGAGACACTATGACCAAACGATCTTTTCAAGTCTTGCAATGGAGCACGGCATTTCTCCTCGCCTTCGCTTCAGCGGCGCATGCGCGCGAATATTTTATCGGCGGTCCCGTGAATCAGCACGACATGGAGATCGTCGCCAATTATCTCGTCGGCATTGAGATGGCGCCCATGCCGGCCGGCATGGCACATGGCCCAGACACGATCCATCTCGAAGCGGATGTTCACGCAACTGCGGACAATGTTTACGGATTTCCCGACGGAGCCTGGATGTCCTATCTCACCATCCATTATAAGCTCGAGAAGACAGGATCTTCCTGGACGGCCGAGGGTGTGCTCCTGCCAATGACAGCCAAGGACGGGCCGCATTACGCCAACAACGTCAAGATGGATGGGTCCGGAGACTATAAACTCACCTACCGGTTTGAATCGCCCGAAAGCAATGGGTTCTTGCACCACACCGACGAGGAAACGGGCGTCCCTGATTGGTGGAAACCGTTCAGCCAAGAGTTCTCGTTCAAATATCCTGAGACGAAATAGGATTTCACCGGAATATGGCTGACCCGAGCGCGTTTGATTTACTGCGTATTCCCGCCGGCGTTCTGATTGCGTTGGACAACAGAACCCTCCATTTCGAAATGCAACCCTGGCATTATCTCATCCGGATGGCCCATATCGTCTCAATGGGGGCGTTTTTCGGCGGGATCGTGGCCCTAGATCTGCGCTTGATCGGACTGCCGTCAAAAGGCGCGATCCATCACCTTTGGGACCAATCCATCCGGTCGATCTATATTTTCTTCGCCCTTACGATTTTGACTGGCATTCCGCTCTTCTTGTTCGACCCCGTTCATGTCGGCAGCCATGCCTATTTTACGCCGAAGCTCTTATTGCTGGTGTTAGCGCTCGCCAATGCAATGATCTTCAACAAAATGAGCGCTACCCTTCCGCTGACCACCGAAGGTCACACCCCTTGGCAGGCCCGGGTCTCTGGATCTTTGTCGATCCTCTTATGGACCGGCGTCCTGATCTGTTCTTCCATGAACGTCGAAGGCGTGCCGAAAGTGTTCTTAAGGTAGGAACTCTTTTCTTTTTATACTTTGGTTTAACTTCAGAACCCGTGCGGACAGGCTAGCGTCCAAACAGCCGCGTCTTGATCCAACCCATAGGATCGGCCTATGGAAGGGGACGTAGCGAGCGGCCTGCTCGCCCCCGATGAAGGATGGACATTTCATGACCGACGGTGAAATAACGGAGCATGCCAATAAGGCTCGCAGGGAAAGCCTTGGGCTTCTCGAAAGCGACGTGGCCGCGCTGATCGGATGGTCAGTGAAAAAAATCAAGGATTATGAATCCGGCAGAGTGAAACTATCGCAGGTTGAAGAAGAGCGTGTTTCGATCGCGATCGACAGTCTCTCGCACAGAAAGCCGCGGAGGTAATCGCAGCAAGACGGCATGATCGAGATTTGACTCCGCGATTGGAAGGCAAAAAATCCATCATGCCCAAATCCTCCTTGCCAAAGAGCATCGTCATCACCGGTGCCTCGAGCGGAATTGGCAAAGCCCTCGCCCTTCATTATGCAAAGCGCGGCTCTATTCTCGGCCTGCTCGGGCGCAATCAAGAGCGCCTTGAGGCCGTCGCCGCGCAATGCCGGGCTGCGGGCGCTTCAGATGTCAAAACAGCAATCATCGATGTCCGTGCCCGCGCGGAGCTGACGGCCTGGATCGCGGCTTTCGATCATGCCGCACCAGTCGATCTCCTTTTCGCAAACGCTGGTGTCTCCGCCGGGACAACGCCCGCTGGCGAGTTCGAACCCAATGACGTCAGCTATGCACTGATCGAAACCAATGTGCTCGGCGTCTTCAACAGCGTCCATGCTGTCTTGCCAGCCATGATCAGCCGGGGCCATGGTCAAATCGCTCTGATTGGCTCTCTAGCGGGATTTATCCCGCTGGCCGACTCACCCAGCTATTGCGCCAGCAAGTCGGCCGTCATGGCCTATGGGCTTGCGTTAAACGAAGGTCTGGCGCCGCGCGGTATCGCCGTCAGTGTGGTCTGTCCGGGCTTCGTCGAAACGCCGATGTCGAACCGAGTCTTAAGCATCAAACCCTTTCAGATATCCGCGGACGAGGCAGCAAAACGCATTTCGTGCGGTCTGGAACGCCATCAGGCTTTGATTGCATTTCCTTTTCTCCTCGCAGCGGTTACGCGGCTCGGCCAATTTTTCCCAGCACGGCTGCGCCGCTGGCTGTCGCCGCCGTTCCGCATCCACGCCGCTTCGCCTGAATGAACTGGTATTCAAGCATCTGCGATACCTCAATATATTGACCCGCATACCGCATATAGGGGTTGTCCGGTGCCGCATATTTGGAGAAAAGGAGGCGTTTCTTGGATGGCACCAACTTTCTCCTCTCGCCTCGTGCGGGAGGAGCCTTTTGGATAACTCTCCCTTTCTGGTGCCTCTTATTGTGACGTGGGCCGCTTTCTAAAATAGCATTTGGAGCGCATTCGGCTGCGACTCTCTTGTCGAGCAGAATGCGCTCAAATCCTTTGCGTGCGATCTGCCCAGCCGCCGCGGCAATTCATTGAAATGCCATGAAACAGCTCCATCCCGTTTATTCCGCACCGCTTCTTGCTTGACTTGAAGGCCCGGCTATCTTATCCGGCTCATTCCTGCGGCCGACAATTTGCCGCCTCGCGGGGGAGTAGCTCAGTTGGTTAGAGCGCCGGCCTGTCACGCCGGAGGTCGCGGGTTCGAGTCCCGTCTCTCTCGCCATTTATTTATCCAAGCTATTTCAAGATGTTATTGGCAGAAATAATATCTTTAATCATTGCGCTTTAGCTCCCCTATTTCGCCAGCGGTAAGCGCTCGGTAAGCGAAAATGTCCGCGCTTTGATGAGTTGTGGAAGAGGCAGACAGCCAATAGGTGCGAGCGCCGCGAGCTCGGCAGTTTCGCTTTCCGTACGTCATGGTCTTATGCTCAGGTCACCGGGGTCACCCCATGGGCTATCGAGCTCAGAACGCCAGAGATGAAGATGAGCGCGCGACTCGTACCAAACCGGTTTGCCGACTTTGGCAAAACGCCGCGACGGCTCTTATTACGTCTGTACCGATCACCAGAACGTGCTCAGGCCATCAGGGCGTCGTGGCCTGGCAGAAGTGATCTGATACTGACCAGACGAAACCGAGATCGCCTACCGGACGGGGGCGTGAGTGAGACGAGCCGTTACGGCGAGCGATCTTCAAAGGATTGGTGGAATAAAAAACAAGGCTATTAAATCGGGCAATGTCGAAAAACGGAAAACATCATTACATCCCAGTTTTTTACCTTAAAAAATGGACGGGGCCTGACGGTCGGCTTTGCGAATTCAGCAAACCGTACGACCGCGTTAAACCAAAGCGAATCCATCCAGGCGGAACCGGTTTCGTGCACGGTCTCTATTCCATTGCCGATCTCCCTCCGGAATTGGCGCAAGTCCTCGAAAAAGGATTTATGAAAACCACAGACACGCTCGCTGCAAATGCCCTGCAAGTGTTGCTATCTGGCAGCCTACGTGGGTTAACATCCGACACTCGGAGTGGATGGTCGCGCTTTATCGTTTCCCTCGTGCTTCGAAATCCAGAAATGGTCATTCGCGCAAAACATGCGGCGCGCGCACTAATGGCAGAAGCTCGCCTTACGATAGAGCAAGATTATGCCGAGAACCGGCTTCCGACCGACCCGGATACCTATGCCAAATATGCTGCGCTGCATTCGCCGAACCCCGAAGGGCGAGCGGCTGCCATATTGATGGAAAAGGTTATCGACAGCCCGAAGATTGGTCAGTGGATAAACAATATGAGATGGAGAGTCTTTGTAATCCCCCCTACCGGTTTCAATTTTTTAACGTCTGATCGGCCGGTGATTATGACAAACGGTATCAGCCACCAAGATGCGCAGTTGATCCTGCCAATATCCAAAAAGCATTTGTTTGTCGCTACGAACAATGTCCAAACGGAGAACCAAATAATGAATCTAGCAAAGGAGGGGACGCTCGCCCAACAGGTCAATGACCGAATTGCACTCCAGGCAAAAAAACTCGTCTTTGCGTCGGACGACACGTCACTTAAATTTGTTGCCCGACGATTAGGAAGGCAGCTACCTGCGAGCCCATTCGAAACGGGCGAGCCGACCGCAAGTGGATTTTAATGATGTCATCCGGCTGACCACCAGAACAAGATATGTTCAACCTCTATTCTATGACCAGCGCCCAAGACGCGATGCGCCAGCTCTTCAAGTCAACCCGCGATCTAACCGGTAATTTGCCGCCGCTCTCCGCGATCTTCCCCGATGCCATGGCGCCAATCATCCGAATCGCCGAGGACGGCGAGCGCCAGATTGAGATGATGCGCATAGCGTGTCATGCGATGGATAGGCCTGACATCGGCCTGCACAATAAACACGACATGCGATAGCTCATAAAAACACCCCTGCCAGGCTCAGACAGGGGTGTGAGTTGGCCCGATCCTTCATAGCGGGATTGTGTCGGGCTTAGAAATTACGGGCCATTGGCGCCAAGGTTTCAGCCGATTGGCATCGCCGGCGATCGCATTACAAAATAGGCATGATCTAATTCAGGCCGCCGTTCGATGGCATTTTATGCAAACATGAGGGTGAGCAGGAAATCGAACGCGACAATCCATTTGAGCATCCCGCAAATTGGAAGAATGAAAATATCAATGAGCTATGTGGTCGCGCGACCGCCGTGGATATAGGCTGCGACACTGAGCGGAAGGAACGAAGACAGAAGGCCGCTATTCACTCCATGGGGCTAGCATGGAGTTGAGCATGACCAGCATTGATGCCGCATATTACCAGACTAAAAACGCGCCCATCCCGTTTCAAAATCGTACTTACGCGCTTAGCCTGCCGCTTCATTCGGGTTCTCAGTTTACGTGGCTTGATACGGTCGCTTATTCATTAGCCAGTTTCATGGCGCTTGCGCCACTCGCAATCGGAACTTTGAGCGCGAGCGCAAGTGTAGTTGGCGGATAAGACAGAGCAGCGAAGCGCATAAAGGCTTCGCCGCATGTATCCCATGCGGCAACGGCGGCACACGAAACTCGACCGAATAGTCAGAAACCAAGATCAAGGTTCCATAATTTAGAAGTTTGAGGCAGCGGCGCTCTTCGCGATTTCCGCCAAGTTAGGCCATCGACTCATTATACCGGCACCAAATCCGGAATGAAGCGAGCTTGATGCCGGTGCACGCGGATCGAAGAACTATCGATCATCTGGATGTCGCCATCATAAGCCTTTGAAACAGCCTGTAAAAGACGGTCCCAGACACTGGCCTTGCGCCACCTGTTGAAACGGTTGACGCAGGTCGTATGCGGACCATAGCGCACCGGAATATCCGCCCAAGGCGCACCTGTCCGCAAGCGCCAGAAGATCCCGTTCAAAACCCGGCGGTCATCGACACACGCGACACCGCGAACTTTGTTGGGGAGCAGCGGTTCGATCACCGACCATTCGAAATCTGTCAAATCAAAGCGGGCCATTCAAATCTCCCCTGATCAGGTGATTTGAATCAGAACTTCCCCGATTCGGGAATCCTATTTATGGGTCTATGACCTAGAGATGTATCACCCGATGAGATGGTGATAATCGGTCTCACGCGACATAATGATGGAGTGGACCCATGGTGGATGTGATGGGTGAAAAGCCAAAAGTTCATTATTGGCACGTTTATGTGGATAACGATGGTGTCAGCCGGCAGAAGCTTTGCGAGCTAACGGCATTTCAGCGGCAAAGCATGGGTGGTGCCGCTGCTCAATGGAACGATTTATTGGGAAGCTTTAAATCCGGCGTCATGACGAGTGTCCTGCCTGCGGGATGGGTCGCGGATTGGCATGAAAATCCAAAACCTCAATGGATCATTCCTTTATCGGGACGATGGTACGTCGAAACTATGGATGGAAAAAAGACGGAGATGGGCGCAGGAGAAATCTCCTTCGGTGAAGATCAAAATTGCAAGAAGAATCCAGCTGGGCATGTAGGTCATAAGTCTGGAACTATCGGTCAAGAACCTTGCGTCTTGCTGCTTGTTCAGTTGGAGGTATCGCCGACAGTGGCTCAACCGGGAAGATGGGTTTGATGAACCATTGCTATAACACTCCGCTCCGCGCAACTTTCTCCATGGTGGAGCCCGCGCGGTCAGCGCCAATGTGAGCTGCTCAAGTTCAAGCTAAAGCGCAGCCGTATGTGAAAAGCGATCCTGTTTCGCGATCGAACAGCAATAGCCGTACCGCTCTCAACCATCTACAGCAGTCTACAGTACAGATCGTAAGCTTCATGCTTAGGCTGCGCACCAAGGTGCGAAAGTCCATACTTCTCAAAAACTTTTGAACTTCTAACCAGCTCATGTGTTTGAGAAAAATATGGCGCACAGCGCAGCATAGCACCTCCAGCTAGCTACGCCAGAATGCGCCGCAGCGGACGATAAAAGGTAAGGTCCGACTGTCACGCGAGGCAAGGAACTTCCAAACCGAATTCGATGTTAAAGCCGGCAGGCGGATCAAAATTCACCGAAAGAGCTGAGGATTTCATGGCGGCTAAAACTCAAACGACCCTAAACAAAGTCGAAGCACGTCAGGGCGAAACCAGCGGCCATATGCGATTGGTTCTCGCCTTCTCGACGGGTTTGGCCATCTTCGTTCTTGGCGGTGTTTATCTCTGGTTTATGGTTATACAAGGCCATTGAAAGAGCTGCAGATACTGAAATAGGGCATCACGTGCTGCCCTGCCTGAATCTGTAGCGGATAGTTTGTCTCTCGCGGCAAGATTGCGCCTTCAAAAGGTGTCTTCACACCAGCGATTTTTCCAAATGACATTCAGCTAAAGAGATATCCGCCACGGATGCGAAGATTGATCGTTTCATGGACACGCGGTAACAAATCCTCTGCGATCGCAATCGTAAAAGGCTCTTGCCCTGCCCGTTCGATAGCGACATGCGCACGCCCCTGCGCGCGATAAACATTATAGACCAATCCTTGGACATGAGCTTCGTCCGGCGAGGCCACATCGAAGTGCCAAGGCCGCACGAAGAAGCGGACAGGGCCATTGCTCCGGCCTGCGATATCCACGGGAACAGGCCTGCCATTGACGAGGATCGCACCATCAATGACCTGCGCGGGGAGTTCGAGCGCTTCGCCGAGAAACTGAAGAACCGCGATGGACGCGGGGTGATCTTGCACCTCGATGGAATTGCCGATCTGCTCCAGACGGCCCGCGTGAAGCACGGCGACCCGGTCGGAGAGTTCAAGCGCCTCTTCCTGATCATGGGTGACGAAAATCGTTGTCTGCCCGGTACGCTGATGGATTTCGCGCAGCCAGCGGCGCAAGTCTTTGCGGACTTGCGCGTCGAGGGCACCAAAAGGCTCATCAAGGAGCAGCACACGCGGCTCCACAGCCAAAGCACGCGCCAGGGCCACGCGTTGACGCTGGCCGCCTGAAAGTTGCGATGGGTAGCGATCGGCGAAGTTCGACAATTTGATCAAGTTGAGAAGATCGTCGACGCGCCGCGCAATTTCACGGGCAAGCGGCCTGTTACGCCGTCCGCGTGCGTTCAGCCCATAGGCGATGTTTTCAGCGACAGTTAAATGTTTGAACAAAGCATAATGCTGGAAGACAAAGCCGACTTCGCGCTTTTGGACTGGCAAGCGCGTCGCATCCGCGCCGCCAAAGACAATCCTGCCGCTGTCCGCGGCTTCGAGCCCGGCGATGATGCGAAGCAGCGTCGTCTTTCCCGAGCCTGAAGGCCCGAGCAAGGCCAAGAGTTCGCCCGCGCGGATATCGAGGCAAATATCGCGAAGGACATCAGTATTCTTGAAGCGTTTACTAACGTGATCGACCGTGATTTCAGTCGGACCGGATTCACTAATGTGCGCCAGCGGCAAGCTCGCTGCTGTAACGCCATGTGAGGATTGCTTTGATGACGAGCGTAACAAGGGCCAATCCGGTGAGAAGCGAGGCGACCGCGAAAGCAGCGACGAAATTATACTCATTATAAAGAATCTCGACATGAAGCGGGATAGTATCAGTCAGACCACGGATATGGCCGCTGACAACGGATACGGCGCCGAATTCACCCATGGCACGGGCGTTACAAAGCAGGACACCATATAGCAAGCCCCATTTAATGTTGGGTAGAGTCACAGTCCGGAAGGCATGAAAGCCCGACGCTCCAAGCGTAAGCGCGGCCTCTTCATCGCCATTCCCCTGCTCTTCCATCAAAGGAATCAGCTGACGCGCGATTAATGGAAAGGTGACGAAGACAGTCGCCAAGACAATGCCTGGAACCGCGAAGACAATTTGAACATCAAACGTGTTGAGAAGCGGCGCTAAGAGGCCTTGTGCGCCAAAGACGAGAATGAAGATGAGACCAGACACAACAGGCGAGACCGAAAACGGTAAATCAATGAGCGTGATCAGCAGGGATTTACCAGGAAATTGGAATTTCGCGATCGCCCATGAGGCCGCGATACCAAAAACAAGATTAAATGGCACCGCGATCGCTGCGACGATGCAGGTGAGCTTGATCGCGGCTTGCGCATCATCATCGTCAAAGGAGGCGAAATAAGCCTGGACGCCCTTGGCAAAAGCCTGCTGGAAGACGGTCACAAGCGGCAGAACAAGAAAGATCAAAAGGAAAAAAACCGCGACACCAATCAGTAAAGCACGAGTGCCTCGTGACTCCGTCACGACGGAGTTGATCGCTGGTTCCTGAACATTCGATTTAGCCGTGGTTTCAGACATGCCCGAATCTCCGGCGGCTCCAGGCCTGGATCAAGTTGATCAACAAAAGGCAAGCGAAGCTCACGGCCAGCATAATGACAGCGATCGCGCAGGCCCCCGAATAGTCAAACTCAGAGAGTTTGATCACGATCAGGAGCGGTGCGATCTCCGACACATAAGGCAGATTTCCCGCGATGAAGATCACCGATCCATATTCCCCAATCCCGCGCGCGAAGGCGAGCGCGAAACCTGTAAACATCGCTGGCACAAGCGGCGGCAAGATAATGTGCACTAAACTGTAAAGCCTGCTGGCGCCGAGCGTCGCCGAGGCTTCTTCTATCTCGCGCTCAATTTCGGCGATCAGGGGTTGCACAGTTCTGACGGCAAATGGCAAACCGATAAAGACCAGCGCTACAAAAATACCAACCGGTGTATAGGCAACTTTGATCCCAATGGCTTCGAGCAAGCTGCCGATCGGTCCTTTCGATCCGTAGAGAGACGCTAAGGCTATCCCTGCGACAGCGGTCGGCAACGCGAATGGCAGATCGACAACGGCATCCATCAGCCGATGGCCGGGAAATGAATAGCGCGTCAAAACCCAGGCTATGACAAAGCCAAATAGCGATGCGAAGATTGCTGCCAGGAAAGAAACGCCAAAGCTCACACGCAAGGCGCTCTGCACTCTATGATCGCTTAAGACCTGCCAGAAGCCACTGAAACCGAGGCCCGACGCTTTCGCGAAAAGCGCAAAAAGAGGCAGCAGGACAATCACGGAGAGAACAAAAAGCGTATAGCCTAGCGTGAGCCCAAATCCTGGGATGACGCTAGGCTGTTTGATGGCCGGTAGACTTGCCACTTCTAATGACCGGCTTGGCTGATTTTATCGAACACCCCGCCATTGTCGAAATGAACTTTTTGAATTTCATCCCATCCGCCAAGCAAGGGTTCGATCTTGTAGCGTTCGATCTCCGGCAGAAGGGCAAGATCCTTCTTGTCCGCGGCCTCCGGCTTGAAAGGACGATAATGATGTTTGGCAATAATCGCCTGAGCCTTGTCGCTATAAAGAAACTGCAAATAAGCTTCCGCGGCCGCTCTATGGCCGTTTTTGTCGACGTTCCCATCTACCAAAGTCACGGGCGGTTCAGCTAGGATGGATTGTTTTGGGATCACCACTTCGAACTTGTCGGCGCCGAATTCGTCGAGCACAAGAAAGGCTTCATTTTCCCAGGTTGGCAAGAC
>Ga0116226_10002627_pt1 | contig 15714 bp, 10 predicted proteins | sample S1TSphfallax_FD_89692 | JGI IMG/M metagenome (GOLD analysis project Ga0116226, IMG submission 89692) | Host-associated microbial communities from peat moss isolated from Minnesota, USA - S1T2_Fa - Sphagnum fallax MG | ecosystem: Host-associated > Plants > Peat moss > Unclassified | place: USA...
AACCGCGCCCGCCGGCCGGCGTCCGGCGGCTACCGAGGAAGCGGGACGTTGCCTTGGTAGCCGCCGCAGGCTCGGCGGCGGGCTCGGTGGTTTTCGCGGCCTCAACTGAGGTTGCGTTCGCAACCGCGCACCGCCGGTCGGCGTCCGGCGTCCGGCGGCTACCCTGCTTCGCCGGCTACCGGACGCGGCTCCCTTTACCCATTGAATTGCGGGCGGTGCGCCTCTATTTTAAGGCGATGCCGCCAGTTCATCTCGAGAAAGTGCTGCGCCATGCGGAGCGGCAACTGGTGAATCAAGCGCACCTGCGACCGACCGACCTTCTCGATATCTACCGGCGCTTCCTGAAGCTGGAGGATCACCGGCTCCGGCTCGAGCACATGCATGGCGAGGGCGGGCGCGAGCTGTGCCGCAAGCGTGCGGACGTGATCTCGGTCATGCTGCGGCATCTGTGGAACGGCGCGTGGGAAACGCACCTGCGCTCGCATATGGACAAGCCGCCGCAGATCGCGCTCTTCGCGGTGGGCGGCTTCGGGCGGGGCGAGCTCAATCCGTACAGCGACATCGACATCCTGTTCCTGCACCAGGCCGGCGCGGAGAAGGATCAGGGGCAGGTCAACGACGTCGTCCAGCACGTCCTCTACATGCTTTGGGACATCGGCTTCCACGTCGGGCACGCGACGCGGTCCATGGACGAAGTCGTGGCCCAGGCCAACGACGATTTGCGCACCAAGACCTCACTGCTGGAGGCGCGTTATCTTTGCGGCGACGAGTCGCTCTCCGGCGAATTCGAGAAGACGTTCGAGCGGCGCTGCCTGCACGGCCATGAGAAGCCGTACCTGGCCTGGCGCGTGAGCGATCAGCGCGAGCGCCATGCCAAGGCGGGCAGCACGCCGTTCCTGCAGGAGCCGAACGTCAAGAACGGCTGCGGCGGGCTGCGCGATTACCAAAATCTGCTGTGGGTCGGGCGCGTGAAGCGCGGGCTGAGCAACACGCAGGCCTTTGTGGACGCGCAGTTGCTGACCGCGACGGAGCGCAAGCAGCTCGACCGCGCCTACGATTTTCTGCTGCGCATCCGCACGGAACTGCACTACCTGCAAAAGCGCGCCGGGGACGTGCTGACGCTGCGGCTGCAGGGGCAGATCGCCGACAGCTTCGGCTACCAGCACCGCACCATCCTGCGGAAAATGGAGGCGTTCATGCGCGACTACTACGAGAACACGTCGCTGCTCAACAATCTGGCCAATACCGTCTCCAACCGCCTGTGCGGCAGCGGCAAGATCCAGACCAAGTGGGCGTTCCTGCCTTTTCAGGCCACGCAGCGGCAGGAGATCGACGGCTTCGTGCTGGAGAACGGCGAGCTTGAGGCGCTGGGCAACAATACCTTTGCGGAGGAGCCGTTGCGCCTGGTGCGCATCTTTCACCTCGCGCAGCAGCATAATGCGGAGATCGGGCCGGAACTGAACCTGCGGCTGCGGCGGCGGCTCTACATGATCGACCGCCAGTTCATTTATCAAAACGCCGTGCGCGAGACGCTGCTGGCCATTCTTTCGCGCAAGGGGCAGGTCGGCCGCGCGCTGCGCATGATGCACGAGCTGGGCTACCTGGGCCGTTTCTTCCCGGAGTTTCGCCCCCTCACCTGCCTGGTGCAGCACGAGTTTTTCCATCGCTACACCGCCGACGAGCACACGCTGGTCTGCCTGGAGATGCTCGACCGGATCATCGACGCAGCGGAGACGCCGTTCGTGAAGTACAAGCAGATGCTGCAGACCGTAGCCAAGCCGCACATTCTTTACCTGGCGATGCTGCTGCACGACACGGGCAAGTCGGACAACGAATCGCGCCACGCGGAGGCCAGCGCGGTGAACGCGCAGCGCGTCGCGCGCCGCCTGCGCCTGCGGGGCACGGATCTTTCCACGCTCGTCTTCCTCGTCGATCATCACCTGACCATGTCGGAGATCGCGCGGCGCAAGAACCTCGACGACGAGGACACCATCATCGAGTTCGCGCGCATCGTGCAGAGCCAGGAGCGGCTGGACATGCTCATGCTCATCACCTTCGCGGACACGCTGGGCACCGGCTCGGGCCGCGGTTACTCCGACTGGAAGGACCTGCTCCTCTGGCAGCTTTATCATCGCACCACGACGGCGCTCAGCGGCGTGAAGGAATTCCGCGCCATGGCGGAGCAGGCGCGGCTGGACATCCAGCAGCGGCTGCTCAAGAACCTGGACCGCCAGTTTGACCCGGCCGAGGTGGTGGCGCATTTCGAAAACCTGCCGCCGAGCTATTTCGATTCGATGTCCGAGGACCTCATCCGCGAGCACATCGCCATCGTCCACAATTTCCTCAAGTACCAGATCACGCATGAGGAGGCGTCGCTGCAGCCCATCGTCCACTGGCGCAATTTTCCCGACAAGGGCCATTCCGAGGTGACGGTGGTGACGTGGGACCGCTACCACATCTTCGCGCGCGTGACCGGCTCCTTCGCCGCGTGCAACCTGAACATCCTGAAGGCGGACATCTTCACGCGCGCCGATGATATCGCCATCGAGACGTTCTGCGTCGCCACGGAGCGGCTGGAGGCCGTGACCGATCAGCGCGACCGGGCCGCCTTTGAGAAAATCCTCAACCAGGCCATGAGCGCGGAGGAGTTTGACTTCAGCCAGGCTTTCTCCAAGCGCGCGACGCGACCGCGCTACCCGGCCTACGACCCGGCCGAGCTGCCGACCAAGGTCTCGGTGGACCTGCGCTCCTCGCGCACCCATTCGCTGCTCGATGTCCAGACGGCGGATTACCCCGGCCTGCTTTACCGCATCGCCGGCGCGATCTCGGATGCCGGGTTTGATCTCTCCAGCGCACGCATCACGACGGAAAAGGGCGCGGCGCTCGACACGTTCTACCTCACCGACCGGCGCGGCCGGAAGATCGAGGATGACGAGACGCTGGCCCGCCTGATGGACGCGGTGCGGCAGCGCATTGCGGAATAACGCGCGTGACCTTTCGGCTCGCAAGGCGGCGCGGGGAGGACTATGGATAGTCGCGTGGAAAAGCAGGCGCCAACGCGGAAGAAAGCCGCGCGCCCCGCGCTCTTCAGCGCCCTGGGCGGGCGGGACCTGCGCGCGCTGCTGCACCCGCAGAAGGCGCTGGACCGCATCCTGGCCGCGGCGGTGCGCTCCACGCGCGCGGATTCCGGCTCCTTCATCCTGGTCAATCCCAACACGGGCCTGCTCGACATCGAGGCCAGCCACGGCCTGAGCGAGAAAGCCCGGCGCGTGAAGCTGCGCCCCGGCGAAGGCATCACCGGCTGGGTCGCAACGACGGGCCTGCCCTTGCGCAGCGGCGATGTGCGCGGGGACAAGCGCTACGTCTCGATCAGCGCGCGCACGCGCTCGGAGATGGCCGTGCCGGTGGAGATTCGCGGACAGGTCGTCGGCCTGCTCAACGTCGATTCCCGGAAGGTCGATGCCTTCAGCGGCACCGACGAGGCGCGCCTCATCGACATGGCCTCGGAGGCGGCGAAGTGGCTGGAGCTGGCCTGGGAAATCGACCAGTTGCGCCTTAAGAGCCGCCAGCTCACCAGCCTGGTCGACACGGCGCAGACGATCATTGCCGAGAATAACTTCGACGAAATCCTCGAGCAGATCACGGTGCAGACCTCGCGGCTGATGAAAGCGCCCTTGTGCTCGGTTTTTCTGCTCAACGCGGATGCCACCGAGTTGGTGCTGCTGGCCTGCCACGGCGGCGCGGAGCCGTATCGCAACAAGCCGAACCTGCGCCTGGAGGACTCGCTTATCGGCAACGTGGTGACGCGGCACAAGCCGCTCGCGGTGGTCGATGTCGGGCGCGAGAAGGGTTACATCCAGACCGACATCGCGCGCAAGGAGCGCCTGGTTTCCATGCTCGCCGTGCCCTTGATTTTTGCCGAAAAAGCCATCGGCGTGCTCGCGGTTTACACGCAGCAGCGCCACCGTTTTTCCAACGACGAGATCAAGCTGATGACGGCGCTGGCTGATCTCTCCGCCGTGGCCATTGAGAAAGGACGCCTGCTCGCCCGCGTGGTCGACATGGAGGAGAAGCTGCGCGCCAGCGAGCGGCTCTCCGCGCTCGGCCTGCTGGCGGCGGAGATTGCGCACGAGATCCGCAATCCGCTGACCGTGATGCAGATGCTGTTTCATTCGCTGGTGGAATCGCTGCAACTGGACGCCACCTCGCAGCGCGATGCCGCGCTCATCGGCGAGAAGATGCGGCAGATGAACCGCATTCTCGACCAGGTGCTGTCCTTCGCGCGGTCGTCGGAGCCGATCAAGGAATCGATCCACGCGCAGCCGCTGTTCGATGACGTTTTTCTGCTGACGCGCCACAAGCTGCAGCAGCAGGGCATCGATGTGCGCAGCAGCGTGCCGGAGGACCTGCCGCTCTTCCGCGCCGACCGCGAGCAGATCGAGCAGGTGCTGCTGAACCTGATCTTGAACGCGGCCGATGCGATGCCGGAGGGCGGCGTGCTCCGGCTGAGCGCGGGCGTGGAGGAAGCGGAGGGCGAAAAGCACCTGGTGCTGGCCGTGCGCGACAACGGCCAGGGCATGACGCCGGAGCAGGTGGACAATCTTTTCGCGCCGTTCCTGACCTACAAGGAATCGGGCACGGGCATCGGCCTGGCCATCGTGAAGAAGATCATGGAGAACCACCAGGGCAAGGTGCAGGTCGAGTCGAAGATCGGCCAGGGAACGAAGTTCACGCTGCTCTTCCCCATCGCCGATCCCCTCGCGCAACCGCTGGCCGGCGAGGATTTTTAGGATTTGCCGATGCCATAGCAGCGGTAGCCGCCGGACGCTGGCCGGCGAGCGCGGTTGCGAACGCAACCTCGTTTGAGGCTGCGTCAACCACCGAGCCCGGCGCAGGGCCTGCGCCGGCTACCTTTTCGGGCAGGCGGGCGCAACCGCGACCGTTCCGCCAGGGCGGGATGACTGCCACGCAACAAGGTTCACGCCGCCTTGGGCTCGAGGTCCGGCGCGGGCGCAGGCTTGATCTCGGGCTCGGGCGGGGTGTATTTCTCGATCCGGGCCTGGAGGAAACTGCCGGCGGAGACTTCCACGCGCGCGGCCCGGATGCTGGGGTCCTGCAAGCTGCCGCCATTCATGACGAAAACGGTCTCGGCCTCAAGCAGCGAGCCGAGGGTGACCTTGCCCTCGACGACGAGGCCTTCGCAGTGAATCGAATCGAAATGCACGGCGGCGCCATGGGAGATGCGCAGCTTGGTCCGCGGAATGTTGAGCCGGCCGGAGAAGGTCGCGCCGTCGTTGAGGACGATTTCACCCGCCGCGAGCCGGCCGCTGATTTCCACCGCGCCACTGACGATGAGGCGGTCGCACTCGAGCACCTGCACCTTGACATCGGAACCGTGCTCGATGCGCACGACGGGGGCGTGCAGCTCACCGGCGATGCTGCAACCGGCGATGGCGACGATTTCCACGGTGGCGCGCAGCTTGCTGAAGACGCGGCCGCGCACCTCGATGTTGCGGGCAATCGCCTCCATGCCCTTGAAGGAGCAACCCTCGGCGAAGAGGACGTCGTCATAGACGTGGATTTTGCCGGTTTGCACGCCGCGGACGACCTTGTTGCCGAGTTCGAGATAGTGGCTGCAACGGGTGCATTGGGTCGAGAGCGCGGCGCTGGGCACAAGGTTCATCGCGCCACAGGTGATGCAGACGACCTCGCGCATGTCCTTTGGCGCACGCGGGGCGCGGGTCTCGGCCTTGTCGACCCGGGCCTGGAGCTTGAAGTAGCGCCCGCAGGCGCGGCAGTTGGTGGAGATGGCGGCGATGGACTCGCTTTGCTGCGCGTGGCAGTGCGGGCACTCGACCTGGTGGACATTGGGCTTGCGCGAGAACATCAGGCCCTCCCCATGGCAAGCTCCCGGAGCTTCTGGAAGCCGCGCTTCCAGCCGCTCAAGAGCGGTTGGTCGCCGTCGGTGCTGGACTCGGCGTCGGGCGGGGGCGCGACGCTGACTGTAACACGCGCTTCCACGCGATTGCCGGGCTTGAGGACGAGACCGCCGGCACGGATGGTGCCCACCATGATGGCGCCGGGCGCGACGGTGAGGCAGCCGAGGGTTTGCAGATCGCCCTCGAATTTGCCGGTCACCAGGACGTCCTTGGCCATGCTGAGCTGCCCCTTAAGGGTGATCCCCGAATGAATCTCAAAGGCAGGGGGAGCGGAATCGGGCATGGGGGACGTCGGCACTGTTCCTATCATAACGCCAGGGCGCGCTGGAACAAGCCCGGCCATCAATGGTGGCGAATCGTGACATCCCGGCATGGATTTTTGCCATAATCGGGTTAGGCTTTCCCCATGGGCTGGCTGGAGAGGCTTTTTTCCACAGGCGGCTTCATGCCCCACGGCATGTGCTATGAGTGGAATCCGGCGATCATTTGTCTTCATGTCTCCTCGGATGCCTTGATCGCGCTGGCCTATTACTCGATTCCGCTGACGCTGATTTATTTCGTGCGCAAGCGCAAGGATGTGGCCTTCGACTGGATGTTTTTCTGCTTCGCGATTTTCATCGTGGCGTGCGGGACGACGCACCTGATGGAGATCCTGAACATCTGGAAGCCGGCGTACTGGCTCAGCGGCGCGATCAAGGCCGTCACCGCGATTGTTTCCATCGCCACGGCCATCCTGCTCATCCGGCTTGTCCCCCGGGCGCTGGCGCTGCCCAGCCCGGAGCAACTGCGCCAGAGCAACGCCGCCCTGCAGAATGAAATTCGCGAGCGCATGGAAGCGAACCGCAAGGCCGAGGAGCTCAACCGGGAACTGATCGAGCACGCCACTAAAATCCAGGCCGCCAACAAGGAGCTGGAGAGCTTCGCCTACTCGGTCTCGCACGATCTGCGTGCGCCGCTGCGCCACATCGACGGCTACGTGAATCTGCTGATTGAGGATTTGCCGGAGCAAAGCGAGGGAAACCTCCGCTACATGACGAAGATCTCGGACTCGGCCCGGCAGATGGGCGTGCTGATCGACAATCTGCTGGCTTTTTCCGGCATGGGCCGCACGACGCTGCAACCGGCGTGGCTCGATACCAACGAGCTGGTCGATGAGACGCGGGAGGAGCTTTCGCCCGATGCGCGGGGCCGGGTGGTGGAATGGACGGTTGATCCGCTGCCGAAAGTGTACGTCGACCGCACGCTCTTCAAGCAAGTCTGGATGAATCTTTTGGGCAATGCGTTGAAGTATACGCGGAAGCGGGAAAGGGCGGACATCGCCGTCCGGTGCAGCGAGAGGGCGGATCATTTTGAATTCTCGGTGCAGGACAACGGCGCGGGCTTCGACATGCAATACGCGGACAAACTTTTTGGCATTTTCCAGAGGCTGCATCGCAAGGAGGACTTTGAGGGCACGGGCATCGGCCTGGCCAATGTCCGGCGGATCATCTCGCGCCACGGCGGCAGGACCTGGGCGGAGGCGCAGCTGGGCGTGGGCGCAACCTTCCACTTCACGCTGCCGAAAACGCAACCGGAAACCGCGACGACATGAAGCCTTCCCTCACCACCCGCAAGCGCAGCGGCACCTGTGCCGGGCGTCCGCGCGAATTTGACGAAGACGAGGTGCTGCTGGCCGCGGCGCATGCCTTCTGGAAACGCGGGTATCACGCGACTTCCATTGATGATCTTTGCGCGGCAACCGGGCTGCTGCGCGGCAGTCTTTACGGCGCGTATGGCGACAAGCACGGCATCTTCAGGGCCGCGCTGGACCGTTATTGCAAATGGCGCGTGGCCCTGGCCGAGGAACGGCTCTCCGGGCCGGCTGATCGCGAGTTGCTGCGGCGCGGCCTGGCCTATTATTTCCAGACCGTGGCCGATATGAGCCTCGACCGCGCGTGCTTCATGACGAACACGGCGCTGGAATTGGTGCCGCAGGACCGCGAGGCGGCGGAGATCATCGAGCACACCTTTCGCCGGATGAGCCAGTTGTGGTCGGAGGCGGCGCTGCGGGCGCGCGACGCCGGTGCGTTCAAGACGCGACTCGATGAACGGGCCGTGGGCGATTATCTGTTCTGCATCGTGCAGGGTCTGCGTGTGCTGGCGAAAATCTATCAGCCGGATGAGCTGGCCCAGGTGGTCGATCTCGCCCTTCGCGCGCTGGAGTGACCGGCGAGGGCATATTAAAATAAGGTGCCCGTTGCGCGGTGGCGGAGCCGACAGGAGGTCACCCAGCGATATCCGCGAACGCAAGGTAGCCGCCGCAGGCTCGGCGGCGGGCTCGGGGGTTTTCGCGGCCTTAACCGGGGTTGCGTTCGCAACCGCGCTCCGCCGGCCAGCGTCCGGCGGCTACCACAAAAAACAGGCGTTACGTTGGTAGCCGCCGCAGGCTCGGCGGTGGGCTCGGTGGTTTTCGCGGCCTCAACTGAGGTTGCGTTCGCAACCGCGCTCCGCCGGCCAGCGACCGGCGGCTACCACAAAAAACAGGCGTTACGTTGGTAGCCGCCGCAGGCTCGGCGGCGGGCTCAGTGGTTTTCGCGGCCTTAACCGGGGTTGCGTTCGCAACCGCGCTCCGCCGGCCAGCGTCCGGCGGCTACCACAAAAAACAGGCGTTACGTTGGTAGCCACCGCAGGCTCGGCGGCGGGCTCGGGGGTTTTCGCAGCCTCAAACGAGGTTGCGTTCGCAACCGCGCTCCGCCGGCCAGCGTCCGGCGGCTACCTTGCGTCCGGCGGCTACCGTTGCGCGCACGGTTCCATAATGGCGCGCTAAAGTGGCGTCACGCGCCTGGGGCGGGCCGAGTGCCGGAAGCGATTTCGCTGTCGTAGACCATGCCGGCGGCGGAGCGCCAGGCGTCGAGCATGGCCATGTTGCCGATGGAGTCCGCAACGGTCATGTGCGGGCTCTCGAGTTTTCCCTGCGCGAGGGCGTCGCCCACCGCGTCGGCCTCCAGCGCGTAGAGATACTCCTTCGTCTCGATCCTGATTTCTTCCGGCGTCGCACGGCCCGGACGGGTGAGATAAATCGAGGTCGCGCCCCCTTCCCGCGCGACGACGTAGGGCGTGGGCAGGTGCAGCATGCCTTCGGTGCCGAAGACGCGAAGACCGGTATCCTGGGTGAGCCCAACTCCCGCCGCCAACTGGGCCAGGATGCCGCCGGGAAATTCGGCCGTGGCCACCGCGTAAAGATCCACTCCGGTGTAGGGATGGAGTTTGGCTGAGCCCGATAATTTGAGCGGCTCGGCAAAGGGACGATCCAGCGCCGCTCCGGCCACCAGCCGCGCGATCGAGGTGGTGTAGCAGCCGACATCGAGGATGCCGCCGCCGCCGAGCGCGTTGTTGAAGGCCCGGCTTTCGGGATGAAAATCCGCGCAAAAACTGAACGTGGCCTGGATGACCCCGACCTGGCCGATGGCACCGGAGCGAATCAAATCCACCAGCCGGGCCGTCTGCGGATGGCAGCGATACATGAAGGCTTCCATCAGGAAGACGCCGTGCTCGCGCGTGGCCTCGACCACAAGCTGCGCCTCGGCGAGATTAAGCGTGAGCGGTTTTTCGCAAAGGATGTGCTTTTTCGCGCGCGCGGTCTCGAGGCACCCGTCAACGTGCCAGGGATGCGGCGTGCTGATGTAAACGGCCTGCACCGCCGGATCAGCCAGCAGCGCCTCGTAGCTGCCATGCGCGCGAGCGAGGCCGAATTCGGCGGCGAACGCATCGGCGGAATCCTGCGTGCGGCTGCCGACGGCGACGAGCTTGCCGGTGCGCGACTGGGCCAGCGCGCGGGCAAAGGTGTGGGCGATGGCACCCGTGCCGAGGATGCCCCAGACCACGGGCGGTTGGTGCGGACTCATGCGGGGCTCGCTTCTAGCCGTGCAGATAGGTGTTGAGCAGGTTCTCCAGGTACTCCTGTTTGCCGCTCTTCGGCTTCGGCTCGCCGAGCTTCTTGAGCACCAGCTTCTCAAGATCGCGGAAGCCGATCTTGCCCTTCTCGATGGCCTTGCCGTAGTCCGAGTCAAAGCTCGCGTAGCGGTCCTGCACGAACTGCTCGAGCTTGCCATCGGCGCGGATCTTGAGCGCGATCTTGTAGGCGAGCGCGTAGGCATCCATGCCGCCGATGTGCGCGTGGAACAAGTCCTCGAGGTCAACCGACGGACGGCGCAGCTTGGCGTCGAAGTTGAATCCGCCGGAGCCGAGTCCGCCCGCGCGCAGGATGGAAACCATCGCCAGCGTGAGCTCCTTCACATCGGTGTTGAACTGGTCGGTGTCCCAGCCCAGCAGCGTGTCGCCGGCGTTCGCATCAATCGAGCCGAGCATGCCGACCGCCGCGGCCACTTCGATCTCGTGGTTGAAGGTGTGACCGGCCAGCGTCGCGTGGTTGGTCTCGATGTTGAACTTGAAGTGGTCCGCCAGGCCGAAGGTGCGCAGGAAGGCGATGCCGCTGGCGACATCGAAATCATACTGGTGCTTGGTCGGCTCCTTCGGCTTCGGCTCGATGAGGAATTGGCCCTTGAAGCCGATCTCCTTCGCGTAATCGACCGCCATGTGCAGGAAAGCGGCGAGGTGCTCCTGCTCGCGCTTGAGGTTGGTGTTGAGCAGCGTCTCGTAGCCCTCGCGTCCGCCCCAGAAAACGTAGTTGTCGCCGCCGAGGGTCTTCGTCACCTCGAGCGCCTTCTTCACCTGCGCCGCGGCGTAGGCAAAGACGTGTGCGTCGGGGTTCGTCGCCGCACCGCACATGTAGCGCGGATTGGAAAACAAATTCGCCGTGCCCCAGAGCAGCTTCACGCCGGTGGCCTTCTGCAGCGCCTTCGCGTGGGCCACGATTGCGTCCAGGTTGCGGTTGGACTCGGCCAGCGTGCGGCCTTCCGGCGCGATGTCGCGATCATGGAAGCACCAGAACGGCGCCTGGATTTTCGCGAAGAACTCGAACGCCGCGTCCATCCGCACTTTTGCGATGGAGACCGGATCCTTTCCTTTTTCCCATGGTCGGACGATGGTGCCCGGGCCGAACTGGTCCGCGCCCACGCCGCGGAAGGCGTGCCAGTAGGCGATGGAGAAGCGCATCTGCTCCTTGAGCGTCTTGCCCTCGATCTTCTCGTCGGGATTATAATAGCGGAAAGCCAGCGGGTTGGTGCTTTGCGGACCTTCGTAGCCAACGGGGGGAATCGGAAAATACTTTTTTGCCATGGAACCTTTCTAATTTTTGGGGGATGCCGACATCACAGACGGAATGGAGGACTTGATCGCCGATACGCTGACAATCGTGTAGCTCTTTGACTCAAACCACCTCTGAAAACAAGGGCGGGGTAGTCCCAACGGGATTCGAACCCGTGCAACAGCCTTGAGAGGGCTGTGACCTAACCACTAGTCGATGGGACCCTGACCGTCCTGCCTTCCGGCGGGAGATTTAGCCAACCATGTTAGCCTGCGATTGTCCAGCCTTCCGGCGGCACTTGTGTTTGACTTTGTTCGCCCGAGCCCGGAAAATGCGTGCTACTTTACCCGATGGTGTAATGTTAACACAGCGCCCTTTGGAGGCGTTATTCATGGTTCGAGTCCATGTCGGGTAGCCCTGAAGGCACCGTGGTTGCCATCGTCCACGCGGCACCCATTTTCTCTCGACGAGACATTCCTTGCACCACAAGAAACTGCTGCCACTTGCGCGAGTTCATTCACTCGCCAAGGTTGTTATCTGATCCTCAAACCGCTCCCCATGCTGCATACCATCCGCTATTTCCTTTCCATCCCGCTCGCCTTCGCCGTCATTAATGCCGCCAGCCATGCCATTGCCCAGGCACCGCTCGTTGGCGATCCCGCGCAAGGCAAAGACTTCTTCCAGCAAAGCTGCGCGCTCTGCCATGCCGACGCGCTCGCGGCCAACAACACCGAAATCAACAAACAAGCCCCCAGCCTCGTCGGCGTCTTCGGTCGCAAGGCGGGTTCCGGCACGAGCTTCAATTACACCGCGGCGCTCAAGAATTCCGGCCTGACGTGGGATGCCCCCACGCTCGACAAGTACCTCACCGGCCCCAGCGCGCTCGTGCCCGGCACCGCCATGCCCTTCGCCGTGCCCGATGCGCAGACCCGCGCCAACGTCATCGCCTATTTGGCCACGCTCAAGCTGCCGGCCAACTTCAAGCCCGGCACGCCGGCGGTCATGGTGCCGTCCATCCCCGTGCCGCAAGACCCCGGTGCGTGGCAAAACGCCGCGCCCGGCGTGAAACACCACCTCACCCTCGCCAACCTCCCCGCGCCTTTCGCCACGAAGTCCGCCGGCTACGGCCCCCACGTCATTCATCGTCCCGATGGCGCGGAGGTCTCCGTTCCGCCTGGCTTCACCGCAAAAATCTTCGCCTCCGGACTGGGCGGCGCGCGCTACCTCCGCGTCGCGCCCAACGGCGACATCTTTCTCGCGCAGACCGGCCCCAGCATCATCCGCGTGCTGCGCGCCGCCGATGGCGCGGACACGCCCACCGTCAACCAACTCTACGCCGATGGTCTCGACCACCCGTTCGGCCTCGCCTTCTATCCACCCGGCAAAAATCCGCAATGGCTCTACGTCGCCAACAATAATTCCATCGTCCGCTTCCCCTACCACAACGGCGATCTGCAGGCCACCGGCGAGCCCCAGGTCATCGTGCCCGAGCTCGAGGAAAGTCACGGCGGCCACAGCACGCGCGATGTCACCTTTTCGCTCGACGGCAAGCGCATGTTCATCTCCGTCGGCTCCGGCTCGAACGTGGCCACGCACGTCAGCCTGCCAGATAAATCCCCCGATGAAATCAAGGCGTGGGAAGCTGAGCACGGCCTGGGCGCGGCGTGGGGCGGGGAGACCAATCGCGCTGACATACTCGTCACCGATCCCGAGGGAAAGACACCGCTTCATACCTTCGCCACCGGCATCCGCAACGGCGTCGGCATTGCGATCCATCCCGTGACCGGCGACCTGTGGACCTCGGTCAACGAACGCGACGGCCTGGGCGATGACCTCGTGCCCGACTACATCACGCGCGTGCGCGAGGGCGGCTACTACGGCTGGCCGTGGTATTACCTCGGCAACTTCGAGGACCCGCGCTGGCCCGGCGCGCGACCCGACCTCGCCGGCAAGGCCATCGTGCCCGACGTGCTGCTGCAGTCCCACTCCGCGTCGCTCGAGATGTGCTTCTACACCGCGTCCCACGGCCCCGCGGCCTTTCCCGCCGAGTACAACGGCGATGCCTTCGCGGCGGAGCACGGCTCGTGGAACCGCTCCACGCGCACCGGCTACAAGGTCATCCGCGTGCGGCTCAAGGACGGCGTGCCCACCGGCGAGTACGACGACTTTCTCACCGGCTTCGTCGTGGACAACGCCTACGTTTGGGGCCGTCCCGTCGGCGTCGCCGAGGCCCACGACGGCGCGCTGCTGATGACGGAAGACGGCAACGGCACGCTCTGGCGCATTTCCTACAAGGGGCAGTAAGCGCGGGCGAGCGCGGCTCAGAATCGACTCGCTACGCGAGTCCCGCGCACCTATGAGTTAGTTTTGAGATGAAATGGCGCGTCGCCCTGGCCGTTGGCTTTGTCCTGCTCGTGTTCGTGGGCTTCGCCTACCTCTACGTCAACGCCTACGTGCGCAAACCGCAGCAGCACGCCATCATTCTTTTCGTCATCAACGGCCTCGACCTCAATACGCTGAACCTCGCGCGCCAGCAGCCGGGCCACTCACCCGCGCTGGCCGAGCCGGACGATCCCGCCATGGGCGACGTCCGCCGCCATGCCGCCTACCGCAACGAGCGGCTCAATCTCGATTCCTTCTGGAACGTCGCGCTGCTGAACCTACAGGAACCGGGCCAGCCCGTGCCGGATGAAGGCGCCGACGCCACCGCGCTCGCCTGCGGCCAGCGCGTGCCAAACGGCTTCATCGCCCACAACGGCAATGAGGCGTTGCCGTCGCTCATCTACCAGGCGCAGAAAGCCCGGCGCGCCACCGGCCTTGTCACCACCAGTTCCCTCGTCCAGCCGACGCCGGTCGCCTTTTATTCCTCGAGCAAGGGCCAGCCCAATCCCTACCGCAACGCGGTCGATCTCATCTATTCCAAGATCGACATCATCCTCGGCGGCGGCGAGCAATACTTCACCCCCGCCACGGCCACCAACGCGCAGGGCCGCACCGATGGCCAGGACCTGCTTAAAGCCGCCACCGATCAGGGCTACACCGTCATCCGTTCGCGCGATGAACTCAACAATTACTACACCTGGCTCACGCCCAAGCTTCTCGGCCTCTTCGCGAGTGACTCATTCTACTTTGCGTCGCTGCAACCCGAGAACCGCCGCCAACCCACGCTGGCCGAGATGACCCGCGTCGCCGTCTCCGGCCTCAACAAAAACATCAACGGTTACTTCCTCGTCGTCGAGCACGACCTCGTGGCGCGCGCCGCCGAGCACAACCTTGGCCGACTCGCCGTGAGCGAAACCGCGGAGGTGGACGAGGCGATCCAAACCGCCGTCGCGTACGCCGGGCCCAATGCCCTCGTTGTCGTCACCAACGACTTCAGCCTCGGCGCGGTCGGCTTGCCGCCAGCATCTGCGACCCACGCCCTGCCCACCGCCGAGCCGGCGTGGCTGGCCTCGCGCGGCGAAGGTTCCTCGCAACTGCGCGGCTTCCTCAACAACACCGACGTGTTCGATCTCATCAGCGCGCAATTCTAAATCGTCACAGCCATGACCCTTACCGAAATCCGCGCCGCGCTCGACACCCGCGGCCTGCGCCCGCTCAAGCAACTCGGCCAGAATTTTCTCCACGACCAGAATCTCGCCCAGTGGCTCGCCGCGCATGCGGTGGCCGGGATTGGGCCCGATGCAACCGTGGTCGAGATCGGGCCCGGCCTCGGCGCGCTGACCGAGTGGCTCCTCGCGAAAAACCTGCGCCTCATCGCCCTCGAAAAAGACCGTGGCCTCTGCGTTTTCCTGCGCGAACGCTTCGCCGCCGAGATCGCGCAGGGGAAACTTGACCTCCACGAAGGCGATGCGCTCGACCTGCTGCCGCACCTCGGCAGTGCGCCCGCGGTCATCTGCGGCAACCTGCCCTACTACATCTCCACGCCGCTGCTCATGGAATGCCTGCGCCTGCCCGGGCCGCCCGCGCAGCTTTTCTTCCTCATGCAAAAGGAAGTGGGCCAGCGGCTGGCCAGCGCGCCCGGCAACAAAACCTACGGCGCACTCTCCGTGCTCGTGCAGGTGGGCTACGAAGTCCAACTCGCGCGCACGCTGTCCGGCTCCGTTTTCTATCCGCCGCCGGAGGTCGAGTCCGTCGCCGTGCAACTGACCCCGCGCGAAGCGCCGCTCGTGGCCCCGGCGGAGCGCGCCAGTTTCGCGGCCATCGTGCAGCGCGGTTTTTCGCAACGGCGCAAGAAACTCTCCAATCTGCTCGACATTCGGGACGACCGCCGCGCGGAGGAACTGACGCCTGCGCAGTGGGTGGAGATTTGGCGCAGGATTGTCCAGGTGCAGGCGCAGCAGCAGTAGAAGTGATCCAAAAAAACGCACGAGACGGGCGCGGATTACTTGACCGACTCGAGGTCGATGGAAAACGTGCCGTAGCGGAAATCAAGGTCGGCGTGGAGCGGCAGGTGGCGCGCGTCGTCAGTCATCCACAGCGCCAGGCGCCCGCGATGATGCGTTCCTTTGCCGGGCAGCACGATCAGGTGCAGCAGCGGCTGGCTGGGCCAGGTGCCGATGGCGTGGTGTTCGCGGCCGTCGCATTGCG
>Ga0116226_10002628_pt1 | contig 15707 bp, 12 predicted proteins | sample S1TSphfallax_FD_89692 | JGI IMG/M metagenome (GOLD analysis project Ga0116226, IMG submission 89692) | Host-associated microbial communities from peat moss isolated from Minnesota, USA - S1T2_Fa - Sphagnum fallax MG | ecosystem: Host-associated > Plants > Peat moss > Unclassified | place: USA...
ACGGCTGCCCCATCCGTCTTGATGGCGAGGCCGATCCAGGCGCCGGCCACCAGCGGATCGTCGGCCAGGAAGGTCTGGGCGACCCAGGGCAGGATCAGCACTTCGACCACGGCGAAGATCACCACCAGGGAAGAGACCAGCACCGGCACGACGGGGCGGGCGCGGATGGCGCCTCCCGTGGCGATCGCGGCGGCCACGCCGCAGATCGAGATGCCCGACGCCAGGGGCACCGACCATTCGCGCGAGAAGCCGAAATATTTGCGGGCGATGAAATAGACCACCGACCAATAGATCAGATAGGCCTCGATGATCGCCGCCGTGCCGCGCAGCAGCAAATTCGACGCGAGCGTCAGCTTGCCGGCGGCGGTGACCGCCAGGAAGGCACCCAGAATGACGATCGCGATCTTGATATAAAGCTCGGGACGGACAGCCTCTTTCAGCTTTTCGGCAAATGAGGGCGCGAAATTGGCGATGGCGAGGCCGGCCAGCAGGGCGATGATGAAACCACCCTCATTGGTCAGTTTCAGCGACCAATCGATGCCGAACTTCTTCTGATCGGCCGATGTCACCACCGCGAGATGGGCGAACGAGCCGACGAACCAGGAAGCGTAGGCGATGGCGAACAGCGCCGTGAAGGCGAGGGCGAAGCGCGCCACCGGCACTTTCAACGCCGCCGCCGCGAGCGACAGTACCGCCAGCAGTGACAGATAGGTCAGCAGCAGGGCCGGAATGCCGCCCAGGCCCGCATATGTCTTGCTGACGGTGCCCAACCCCTTGCCGGCGTCGGTCCAGACGGACGTGGTCACCGCCCAGCCGAGCAGATCGATGCCGGCCAGATTGGGCAGAGCCAGCGCGAAGACCAGCAGACCCGCCACCAGGGCGATCAGGTCTTCGGTCCATTGAACCCGCGAAACGGCGACGTCACTCATCCTGCCCACCCTCTGACTACTAAACCAGTGGACTATGGCGGGGGACTAATAACGTGTCAATCAGTGTTGTTTATAATAAATAACAAAAAATAATCGTTATTTATTCGGCTCCAATAGGCGGATCGGCTTGCCGTCGAGCCAGGCCGCCAGGTTCTCGACCGTGTCCTGATAGAAGATTTTATAAGTATCTTCCGTGACGTAGCCGATATGCGGCGTCGCCAGCACAGTGTCGAGCGAGCGGAAAGGATGATCGGTCGGCAGGGGTTCGATATCGAACACATCCAGCGCTGCGCCGGCGATCCGCTTGGTCCGCAGCGTCTCGATCAACGCAGCCTCGTCGATCAAGGGGCCGCGCGAACTGTTGATCAGCCAGGCGGATTTCTTCATCAAAGCGAGTTCGTCTTTGCCGACAATGCCCTTCGAGCGTCCGCTCAGGATCAGATGCAGGGTGACGATATCGGCCTGGCGGAACAGCTCTTCCTTCTCGACCCGGCGCGCCCCGGCCTCTCTCGCCTTTTCGTCGGTCAGATTCTGGCTCCAGGCGATCACCTCCATCTCGAAGGCGCGGGCGACCCGGGCGACGGCGCTGCCGATATTGCCCAGCCCGACGATGCCGAGAACCTTGCCTTTGAGATCGATGCCCACGCGGGTCTGCCAGCCGGCCGATCTGAAGGACGTGACCTCCTGCGGGATGTGGCGGAGCGCCGCGAGTATCAGCGCCCAGCTATGCTCCATGGCGCCATGCGAGGAATAGCCGGTATGGCACACGGTAATCCCGCGCTCGGCGGCATAAGCGAGGTCGATCGCCGCGTTGCGGCGCCCGGTCGACAGGATCAGCTTGAGACTGTCGAGCTGGGACAGCAACTCTTGTTTGAAGGGGGTGCGCTCGCGCATCGCCACCACCGCCTCGAAGGGCTTCAGGCGCTCGATCAGGGCCGGCCCGACCGGCAGATAATCGCGGAACACGGTGATCTCGGCGCGGTCCCGCAAGGACGACCAGTCGGCCGAGCTCAGCGCGACGCCCTGGTAATCGTCGAGAATAGCGACTTTTATCATGATGCTGCTTTCACCTTTCCACGCATGACGAGAAGGTTGCCCGCCAGCGAGACCGCGAGGCCCGCCACGGATGCAACGCGCCACTGATAACCCTCGAACAGGGAGGAGAGCGCCAGCGCCACCATCGGAATCAGCACATTGGCGTAGGAGGCCTGGGCCGCGCCGATGCGCTGGATCAGGCCGAGATAGGCGGCAAACGCGATCACCGAGCCGAACAGGCTGAGATAGAGCAGTGCCAGCAGGAACGGCCCGGTCAGGGGAATCGCCAATGACTCGCCCGTTGCCAGACCGATCGCGATCATGGTCAGGCCGCCGGCCGCCATGCCGATCGCCATGCCGGGAACGAGGCCGACACCGCTCCTCTGGGTCTGCACCGACAGGAGATTGCCGCAGGACGACAGCAAGGTGGCGGCCAAGGCGAAGAAAATGCCGGCCACACGGCCGCCGCCGAATCCGACCACTTCCGGCCAGAACACCAGCAACACGCCCGTCACCCCGAGCGCGGCGCCGCCGACACCATAGGCGTTGACCCGTTGCCCGAAAAACAGCCGGCCGCCCATCATGTTGAATACCATCAGCAGCGAGAACAGCACGGCGACCAGCCCCGAGGAGATCCGCATCTCAGCCTGGTAGACCAGGTAATAGTTGAAGCAGAAATTCATCAACCCCTGCAGCACCGCCAGCCCGACCTGGTGCGGCTTGACCCTCAGGGCCACGCCGCGCGCCAGGCACCAGCCCCACAGCATCACCGCGGCCAGCACGAAGCGCCAGCCGACCGCGACAGCGATCGGTGTGCCCAGTTGATAGGTGATGACCAGCCAGGTCGAGCCCCAGATCGAAACGGTGAGCGCATAAAGCAGCAAATTCACCATGATGGCGGTCGCATCTTGAATTCCGGCATGATTGACAGAAATTCCTCCCCATGTGTTTTGAAGGCTAAAGATTTGAGCGCACCTGTCCAGATGCAAGGCGGCCGATGTACGGTAACGAGCGGGAAGTGTTGGAACGCCTGGCGCAGTGGTTACAAGACGGGCATCGCGCCGTTCTGTTGACCGTGCTGTCGACCTTCGGCGGCAGCCCGCGCCCACCCGGTTCGATGGCGGCCATCCGCGATGACGGCATCATCTGGGGCTCGGTTTCGGGGGGCTGCGTCGAGGATGATCTGGTCGCCGAGATGCGCGCCGGCACGATATTCGCAGGGGGGCGGCGCGTCATCGTCCGCACCTTCGGCGAGGGCGCCGAGCAGCAGGCGCGCTATCGCCTGCCGTGCGGCAATAGCTTGCGCATCGCCATCGAAACCCGGCTCGATCCGGCGCTGCTGTCGATGACCATCCGCGCGCTGAAGGACCGCCGCATCGTGCGCCGCACCGTCCGGCTGGCGGACGGACGCAGCCTGGTGGCGGAAGATGGGAGTGGTCCGGTGTTCGGCGAAGATGGCGAGAGTTTCAGCCATCTGCTCGGGCCGCGCTACCGGGCGCTGTTGATCGGCGCCACCGAACTGGCCCGCTATCTCGCCAATATCCTGTCCACACTCGGTTTCGCCGTTTCGGTCTGCGATCCGCGGCCGGAATATGCCGAGAGCTGGGATCTGCCCGACATTCCGCTGTCGCGCCAGATGCCCGACGATCATGTGGTGGCGATGAAATGCGACGGGCGCTCGGTGGTTCTGGCTGTCTCGCACGATCCCAAGCTCGACGATCTGGCGCTGATGGAGGCGTTGCGCACGCCCAGCTTCTATATCGGCGCGCTGGGATCGGTGCAGACGACCGCAAAGCGCAAGGCCCGCCTGGCCCAGTTCGACCTCTCGCCCGACCAGATCGAGCGGCTGCACGGCCCGGTCGGTATGCCGATCGGCTCGCGCACGCCGGCCGAGATCGCCGTTTCGGTGGCGGCGGATCTGGTGGCGGCGCGGCGGAAGCTCGAGCGGGATGCCGAGTAGGCTCGCCGCCCTGATCCTGGCTGGCGGAAGCGCCCGCCGCTTCGGCTCGGACAAGCGCCGCGCCACCGGACCCTGGCACGGACCCTTGCTGCATCATGTGCTCGGGCTGTATCGGCCGCTCTTCTCGATATTGGGCGTGGTGATCGGCCCCGACGATGCTTTCGGCGAGGAGGCCTGTCGCCGTTTCGCGGCGCATCGCCTGGTCAATCCCGACGCGGCGCTGGGGATGGGGACCTCGCTGGCGTGCGGTGCGGCGTGGCTGATCGGGCAGGGCGCCGACTGCGCGGTGATCGGTCTGGCCGACATGCCTTGGATCCAGCCTGACACCATCGCTGCGGTGGCGGATGCCGGCCTGAGCTGCGGAAAGGCCGTGGCGCCTCGCTTCGACGGTCAGCCCGGCTTTCCGCGCGCTTTGCCGGCCGCGTCGTTTTCCGACCTGCTGACTCTGACCGGCGATCGCGGTGCCGCCGCGGTCATCGATTGGCGGCAGGCGCTCTGGCTCGACAGCGCCGACCCCGGTATCCTGCGCGACATCGATAAGCCAGAAGACATTCCAGGGAGGAAACCATCATGAGCAAGCCGGTCCTGTTCGGTTATTACCGCAGCTCCGCCGCCTATCGGGTGCGCGCCGCCCTGGCCTGGAAGGGCATCGATTTCGAGACACGCCCGGTTCATCTGGTCAAGGGGGAGCATCGTCTGCCCGACTATCTCGATCTGAACCCGCAGGGGCTGGTCCCGGTGCTGTCGATCGACGGCCACACGCTGGGGCAGTCGATGGCGATCCTCGAATATCTCGAAGAGACCCGCCCCGAGCCGTCCCTGCTGCCCGCCCATGCCGCCGGCCGTGCCGCCGTGCGGTGGATGGCCGAACTGGTCGCGGCCGACATCCATCCGATCAACAATCTGCGCGTCGGCACCTATCTGCGCGGCACGCTGGGGCAGGGGGAGGCGGCGGTGCTGTCCTGGATGCACCATTGGATGGCCCAGGGTTTTGAGGCGCTCGAGACGCTGGTCCGCACCCATGGCGGACTGTTCTGCCATGGCGATGCGCCGAGCCTGGCCGATATCTGCCTGGTGCCGCAGATGTATAATGCGCGGCGGTTTGACCTCGATCTGACCCCGTTTCCCAAGCTGGTGACCATCGATGCCCGCTGCCGGGATCTGCCGGCTTTTGCCTCGGCGCATCCCGACCGGCAGATCGATTGTCCCGCCTAGCGATCCGGCACCAGCATCTGTCCGGTCGCAAAAAGTCAAGGTGTGTGATTAAAAAATTAGCGTCTTGTCGCTTGAACAAGAGTTGAGCATAGTGCAATGCAGCATAACCCGTCGGTAAGAAGATCGGGCCGTGTGGGAATAGGACTGGAGCGCACTATGTCGGCTAGCAACACCTCAAATAGCACTCTTCCCGCCTCGAAGGCGCCCTTGCGGCCGCGGGCCGAGCGGGAAGAGCCCCCGGTGCGTTGGCCGAGCGCCGCGACCAGCGGCAGCGCGGTCTATGAGCCGAATCCGGAGCCGAAAGGCAAGGCGGCTGGCGCGGAGACGGGCGCCAAGGGCTGAGGACCGGATCGCGGCAGCGTTTTTTGGACGACAGGGTGACGGCCGTTTGCGGCTTGTTAAGGTGCTCTGTCATATCATTGTCCAGAATGGAGGGCTGCGATGTATATTTCCCCTTCGCTTGACCGGCTTTATGCCCCTTACGTCGCGGGCTGGTATCTGGGCATGATGGTCTGTCTGACCTGGTGGGCCGGTCTTGCCGGCGGCGCGGAACCTCCGCCCCGCCAGCACCTTAGATTGGTCACCGATCGCGGACGATTGGTCCCCTGACCCGAGCGGCGCGAGAGCTTCGCCGCGCTGGAGGCGGGGAGTCTTACAAGCTCCGGGGCTGTTCTGTCCCGGCAGTTTCAATTTCGGGGGAGAACAGCATGGGATTACGCGACCGATGACCATCCGCGTCGGCCTGACCCATCGGACCCATTACCGCTACGACCGCCCGGTCGTCCTGTCACCTCAGACCGTGCGATTGCGCCCCGCGCCGCACAGCCGGACCGAGATCGTCTCCTACGCGCTCAAGATCGGGCCCGAAGGCCATTTCATCAATTGGCAGCAGGACCCGCAGGGCAATTATGTGGCCCGCCTGGTCTTCCCCGAGAAGGTCAGTGAATTCTCGGTCGAGGTCGACCTCGTCGCCAATATCGCCGTCTTCAATCCCTTCGATTTCTTTCTCGAGCCCGAGGCCGAGAAGTTCCCCTTCGCCTATGATCCCGTGCTGGCCTCCGAGCTGGCGCCGTTTCTCAAGGTTGAGCCCGCCGGGCCGCTGCTGAGCGCGTGGCTCGCCAAGATCGACCGTAGCCCGAAATCGACCGCCGATTTCGTGGTCGGTCTCAATGCCGAGGTGCAGCGGGCGGTCAATTACCTGATCCGCCTCGAGCCGGGTGTCTATACGCCTGAAGAAACACTGGAACGCGGCAGCGGCTCCTGCCGCGACAGTGCCTGGCTGCTGGTCCAGATCCTGCGCCATCTCGGCCTGGCCGCCCGATTCGTCTCGGGCTATCTGATCCAGCTGGTGGCCGATCAGAAGCCGCTGGAGGGACCGGCCGGCCCGAGCTCCGATTTCACCGATCTGCATGCCTGGGCCGAGGTCTATCTGCCGGGTGCCGGTTGGATCGGCCTCGATGCGACCTCCGGCCTGCTGACCGGCGAGGGACATATCCCGCTCGCCTGTACGCCGGAGCCCGCCAGCGCCGCCGCCATTTCGGGCGCGGTCGAACAGTGCGAGGTCTCGTTCGACTATCTGATGGAGGTCAAGCGCGTCTTCGAGACGCCGCGCGTCACCAAGCCTTATGACGCGGCTCAGTGGGAGGCGATCGACAAGCTGGGCCACGAGGTCGATCGCTGGCTCGACGCCGGAGATGTGCGCCTGACCATGGGCGGCGAACCAACCTTTGTCTCGCTCGACGATCCCCAAGGGGCCGAGTGGAACACCGACGCGGTCGGCCCGACCAAGCGCGAGCGGGCCTTCGACCTGATCTGTCGCCTGCGCGAGCGCTATGCGCCGCAGGGATTGCTGACCTTCGGCCAGGGCAAATGGTATCCCGGCGAGCCGCTGCCGCGCTGGGCCTTTGCCCTGACCTGGCGCGGCGACGAAGTGCCTTTATGGGAAGATCTGTCGCTGGTGGCCAAGGAGTTGGCCCCGGACGAGCCGAATGAGAGCGAGCCGGACGATGAGGTGGCCCGTCTGTTCGGCGAGAAGCTGGCGGCAAAGCTCGATATCGATCCCGAATATCTGCTGCCGGCCTATGAGGATCCGATCCATTTCGCCCTGGCCGAGCAGAAGCTGCCGCTCAATGTCGATCCGTTCGATAGCAAGCTTGACGATGCTCAGGAGCGCGCCCGCATGCTGCGCGTCTTCCGCCACGGTCTGGCGCGCCCGGTCGGTTTCGTGCTGCCGCTGCAGCAATGGCAGGCCAAGGACGGGCCGCGCTGGATCTCCGGGCCGTGGCCCTTGCGGCGCGAGCGGCTTTATCTGTTGGCCGGCGATTCGCCGATGGGCCTGCGCTTGCCGCTCGACAGCCTGCCGCATATCGATTCCGCCAATTATCCCTATTTCTTCCCGGCCGATCCCTTCGCGCCGCGCGGGCCCTTGCCGGCCCGGGCGCCGCAGGGCCGTATCGAGGTGGCGCGCGAAAAGACCGGCAGCGGCGCCCATCGCGAGCAGGTGCGCGCCGTGGCGGCCCCAGCACCCCGGCTCAGCGCATCCGGACGGTCGATCTCAGACACGGTCCGCACCGCGCTCGGCATCGAGCTGCGCGACGGCAAGCTGTGCCTGTTCATGCCGCCGACCGAGACCGCCGAGGGGTATGTCTCGCTGGTTCAGGCCATCGAAGAGGTCGCCGACGAACTGGGCCAGCCGGTGTCGATCGAGGGCTATTCACCGCCCGGCGATGCACGGCTGAATTCGATCAAGGTGACCCCCGATCCCGGTGTCATCGAGGTCAATATCCAGCCTGCCAAGAGCTGGACCATGCTGCGCGATAACACGCTGGCGCTCTACCAGCTGGCCCGCGAGTCGCATCTGACCTCCGAGAAGTTCATGATCGACGGCCGCCATGTCGGCACCGGCGGCGGCAACCATATCGTGGTGGGCGGCGCCGAACCGGCCGACAGCCCCTTCCTGCGCCGGCCCGATCTGCTGGCCAGTCTGGTGCGCTTCTGGCAGAATCATCCGTCGCTATCCTATCTGTTTTCCGGCCTGTTCATCGGCCCGACCAGCCAGGCGCCGCGCGTCGACGAAGCGCGCGACGATGCGGTCTATGAACTCGAGATCGCCCTCCAGCAGATCCCGCCGGCCGGCACAGACACGCCGCCGTGGCTGATCGACCGCATCCTGCGCAATGTCCTGGTCGACGTCACCGGCAACACGCACCGCACCGAGATCTGTATCGACAAGCTCTACTCGCCGGACGGCCCGACCGGACGGTTGGGCCTGGTCGAGTTCCGCGGCTTCGAAATGCCGCCCCATGCCGAGATGAGCTGCGTGCAGCAATTGCTGTTGCGCGCCCTGATCGCGCGCTTCTGGCAGACGCCTTATCAGGCGCCGCTGATCCATTGGGGCAATGCCTTGCGCGATCGCTTCATGCTGCCGCATTTCGTCTGGAGCGATTTCAAGGATGTGCTGGGCGATCTCGCCGCGCATGGCTTCCGCTTCGCGGAGAGCTGGTTCGCCCCCCATCTCGAATTCCGCTTCCCGCTCTATGGCAAGGTCCGCTTCGACGCGATCGAGATCGAGCTGCGCCTGGCGCTGGAGCCCTGGCATGTGATGGGCGAGGAGCCCGGCGCCGGAGGCACGGTCCGCTATGTCGACAGTTCGGTCGAACGGTTGCAGGTGCGCGTCTCGGGCTTGTCGGGCGAACGCCATTGGGTCACCTGCAATGGCCGCGCTTTGCCGCTGACTCCGACCGGCACGCCCGGGGAATCGGTGGCCGGCGTGCGGTTCCGCGCCTGGCGGCCCCCGTCCTGCCTGCATCCGACCATCGGTGTGCAGACGCCTCTGGTGTTCGATCTGGTCGATCGCTGGAACAAGCGCTCGATCGGCGGCTGCACCTATCACGTCACGCATCCCGGCGGGCGCAATTACGAGACCTATCCCGTCAATTCCAACGAGGCGGAAGGGCGGCGCCTGTCGCGCTTCGTCCCCTTCGGCCATCGGATCGGTTCTTATGACCCGCCGCAGCCCGAATATAACCGTCATTTCCCGGCGACCCTGGATTTGCGTCTCGCGAGAGACTAGCCTGTCTTGATGGAAGATCGCCGTCTGACTCTTGATATGTTGGGCCCCGAGCAAGGAAGTTTGCCCGGGGCGTTCCGCATGGGCTATCCGCTGCCGCGCGGCTCCTGGGACGAAATGTTCGGACCCGACGGCATGCCGCGCCCGCATGCCGAGAATTTCTTCAATTTCCTGTCCGGCCTGTCGCGCGAGGAAATCGGCCGCCGCTGGGATCTCGGCCTGCGGCTGATCCGCGAGAACGGCGTGACCTACAACGTCTATAGCGGCAATGAGGGGCTGGACCGGCCCTGGCAACTCGACCCGCTGCCGCTGATGATCCCGGCCGAGGAATGGCGCGGCATCGAGGCCGCCCTGGTGCAGCGCGCCACCCTGCTCAATCTGGTGCTGGCCGATCTATACGGCGCCCAGGAATTGCTGGCGCGCGGCCTGATTCCGCCCGTGCCGGTGCTGTCGCATCCAGGCTATCTGCGGTCCTTGAAGGATGTGCGCGTGCCGCGCGGGATTCATCTGCACATCTATGCCGTCGATCTCGCCCGCGCCCCCGACGGGTCGTGGCAGGTGATCAGCGACCGCTGCGAGGCGCCGTCGGGCGCCGGCTACGCGCTGGAAAATCGCGGCATCATCGGCCGCGTTCTGGCCGATACGATGCGCGACCAGAAGGTCCGCGCGCTGACGCCCTTTTTCCAGAAGATGCGCGACAGCCTGCTGGAACTCTCGCCCCGCTCGCGCGAGACGCCGCGCATCGTGCTGCTGACGCCGGGGCCCTATAACGAAACCTATTTCGAGCATGCCTATCTGGCGCGCCAGTTGGGCTATACCCTGGTCGAGGGCGAGGATCTGACCATGCGCGACGGCCGGGTCTGGCTGAAGACGCTGGAAGGATTGCAGCCGATCGACGTGATCCTGCGCCGGACCACGGCGCCCTTCTGTGACCCGCTGGAACTGCGCAGCGATTCCGTGCTGGGCGTGGCGGGTTTGAGCCAGGCGGTCCGAGGCGGCACGGTGGTGGTGGCCAACTCCTTGGGCAGCGGCGTGATCGAGGGCGGAACCTTGTCGCCCTTCCTGCCGGCCCTGTCGCGCCATCTGCTGGGCGAGGACCTGATGATGGACTCGGTCCAGTCCTGGTGGTGCGGGCGCGAAGACGAACTGGCCTATGTGCTGGAGAATATCGGCAATCTGGTGATCAAGCCGTCCTTCCCGCGTCCGGGCAAGGCCGGCACCGTGTTCGGCGACCGTCTGACCGCGGCCAAGCGCGCCGAGTTGGCCCAGACCATCAAGGCCCGGCCGCGGGATTACATCGCCCAGGCCCGCATCCGCCTGTCCACCACGCCGGTCTGGACCGGAACGGCGCTGGATGCGCGGCCGATGATGCTGCGCGTCTTCCTGGTCGCCGACGGCGCCGGCTATGTCGCCATGCCGGGCGGCTTGTTGCGCGTCGCCTCCGAACGGGGCGGGTCGCTGGTATCGCTGCAGGCCGGCGGTGGCAGCAAGGATACCTGGGTGCTGGCCGATAAGGCCGAGAAGGCGCCGGTTGCCGTGCGCACCAGCCAGCCGCAGGGCCAGACACGCCTGATGCGCGGCGCGCGCGACATGCCGTCGCGCGTCGCCGACAATCTCTATTGGTTCGGCCGCTATGTCGAACGCATCGAGGATACCGCTCGCATGGTGCGCGCCGGTCTGGTGCGCGCCGGCAATATGGCGGGGTTTGGCGCCGCAGAGGAACTGCCGCTGGCGCTCGGGCTGCTGGCGCGTCTGTTCAGGCCGAAGGGCGAGAGCGACGAAGAGAAGTTGGCCTCGACCCTGGCCATGGCGTTCGATCCGGCCCATAGCGACGGGCTGCGCTTCGCCGCCGAGAAGATTCACCGCATGGCCTCGCTGGCGCGCGATCGCCTGTCGCCCGATACCTGGCGCGCCGTCAACCATCTGGTGCGCTCGGTGCAGACGGTCGGCGGCGAGGGGCTGATGGTCGAGGATGCGATGGCCTCGCTCAACACGCTGGTCCTCGCCTCCGAGGCGTTGAACGGTCTGGTCATGGAGAACATGACGCGGGGTTTGGCCTGGCGCTTCCTCGATTTCGGCCGCCGGCTCGAGCGCTCGGTGCATATGCTTGATCTGCTCGGCGGGGCGCTCGGTGCCGGCGAGTCGCCCAGCGGCCCGGTGCTCGATCTGCTGCTGGAGATCTCCGACAGCTCGATGACCTATCGCTCGCGCTATCTGTCGGCGCCGCAATTCGCGCCGGTGTGGGATCTGCTGATGGTCGATGAGAGCAATCCGCGCTCGCTCGGCTTCCAGCTCGCCAGCCTTGCCAACCATATGGACATGCTGGCGGCGCATCGGCGCAGTGCGTTTCTCGGCCCCGAGCAGCGCCTGACGGTCTGGCTGACCGGCGCCGTGCGGACCGCCGAGATCGAGCGTCTCTGTCTGCCCGACGAGGATGGCGAGGTGCGCCCCCTGGCTCGCTTCATGGAGACGCTGCGTTCGAAGCTGTGGGAATTGTCCGAGGAAGTGACCCGGCAATATTTCACCCATTCCGCCGGCCGCAGCAGCGTGGTCCGCGCCGCGCCGGAGGCTTGGCCGTGAGGATGGGCAGGTTTAACCGTAGAGAGGCAGAGACGCAGAGGCACCACAGAGGCGGCCTTAAATTTTTTCTGCGCCTCAGCGTCTCTGAGGTTCGATCGGCGTCTGTCCGGACTCCCGCGTCATGATGTATCGCGTCAAACACGTCACGACCTACCGCTATGGCGATCCTGTCCTGCTGGCCCATCACCAGGCGCATCTGACCCCGCGCCAGACGCCGCACCAGACCTGCCTGCGCGCCCAAATGCGCGTCACCCCGCAGCCGTCCGAGATCGACGAGAGCGGGGTCGATTATTATGGTAACCCGACGGCCTTCTTCGGCTTGCGCGATCCGCACGGCGTTCTGGTCGTGCAGGTCATCAGCAAGGTCGAGGTCCGCCCGCGCGAGGTCCCTGCCGCCGATTTCGGCCCGCCCTGGGCTGGACCCAGCGATCCGCTGAGTGGGCTGACCGGCGAAACCCTGGTCGAGGTGGCGGATTTCTGTTTCGACAGTCCCTTCGTCAGCCTGTCGGCCGATGTGCGGGCCTATGCCGAGACCAGCTTCGTCGCCGGGCGGCCGCTGATGGCCTGCCTGCTCGACCTCAACAAGCGCATTCGCACCGACTTCGCCTATGATCCGACGACCACCACCCTGGCGACGCCGCTGTCGCAGGTGCTGGCGCAAAGGAGCGGCGTCTGCCAGGATTTCGCTCACCTGTTCATCGCCTGCGCCCGCGCCATGGGGCTGCCGGCCCGCTATGTGTCGGGCTATCTGCTGACCAAGCCGCCGCCGGGCAAGACCAAGCTGCGCGGCTCGGACGCCTCGCATGCCTGGGTCTCGGTCTTCCTGCCGCTATTCGGCTGGGTCGATTTCGATCCGACCAATAATTGTCTGCCCGATCAGGAACATGTCACGCTCGGCTGGGGCCGCGATTTCGACGATGTCAGCCCTTTGCGCGGCGTGGTTCTGGGCGGAGGGGAACACCGTTTGAAGGTCGGGGTCGATGTGGAGCCGGTCGGGGCCTGATGGGCGATGCCTGATTTTTGGGCTGCCTCGGTTCTTTTTAAGGCATAACCCAGTATTTCTACTCTCTATTTCGGTTATTTTTCCCAGGTTACAGTGTTGGCATAAGTGTTGCTAAGTCTGGACTGGAATTCAGCACAGGAGCAAGCATGGGAGAGCGCGGTATCGGCGGATTGATGGCGGGCTATGACCGCGGAGCGTTCTTCTGTGAATTGACCAGTCAAAGGACAAGCAACGAAGCCGAGATCGCCACGGTGCTGAGCCGTCTCGGCGCCCTTGATTTCGCCGATCTGTCCCGCCGCTCCGCCGACGCCGAGCGCGAGCTGTTCAATCTTGGCATCACCTTCACCGTCTATTCCGAACGCGATTCGATCGACCGCATCCTGCCCTTCGACGTGATTCCGCGCGTCATCACCGCCGATGAGTGGCAGGTGATCGAGGCTGGCGTGATCCAGCGGGTGCAGGCGATCAATCTGTTCCTCTACGACGTCTATCACGATCAGAAGATCCTGAAAGACGGCATCGTGCCGGCCGAGCTGGTGCTGGGCAATCCAAATTACCGTCCCGAGATGAAGGGAGTCGACGTCGCCCATGGCACCTATGCCCATGTCGCCGGCATCGACCTGATCCGCGACGAGGCCGGCATCTTCCGCGTGCTGGAGGATAATGCGCGGACACCCTCGGGCGTGTCCTACGTGGTCGAGAACCGCACCCTGATGATGCGGGCCTTCCCCGATCTGATGGCCGATCTCAAGATCCGCCCGGTCGACGATTATGGCATCCGCCTGCATGCCGCCATGGCCGCGGTCGCGCCGAAGCTGGCGGGCCAGGGCGATCCGCAGGTTGTGCTGCTGTCGCCCGGCATCTACAATTCCGCCTTCTTCGAGCATGTCTTCCTGGCGCGCGAGATGGGCGTGCCGCTGGTGGTCGGATCCGACCTGGTGGTCGATGACGACAAGGTATTCATGCGCACCACCGGCGGGTTGGAGCGCGTTCACACCATCTATCGGCGCCTGAACGATGAATTCATCGACCCGGAAGTGTTTCGCGCCGACAGTCTGCTGGGGGTGCCCGGCCTGATGCGCGCCTATCGCGCCGGCAATGTCGCATTGGCCAACGCGGTCGGCACCGGGGTCGCCGACGACAAGGCGGTTTATGCCTATATGCCGAGAATCATTCAATATTATCTGAAAGAGGACGCCATCCTGCCCAATGTCGAAACCTTCATCTGCCGCGAGAAGGAGGGGCTCGATTATACGCTCGACCGCCTCGACCAGCTGGTGGTCAAGCCGGTCGGCGAATCGGGCGGCTATGGATTGCTGATCGGGCCCAAGGCGAGCGCGGCCGAGCGCGAGGAATTCCGCGCCAAGCTCAAGGCCGATCCGGCCAATTACATCAGCCAGCCGATGATCGGACTGTCGGTGGCGCCGACCCTGAACTCGACCAGCGTGGCACCCCGCCATGTCGATCTTCGGCCCTTTGCCGTGACCGGCCAGACCACTTGGGTGCTGCCCGGCGGGCTGACCCGCGTGGCGTTGCGCGAAGGCTCGATCGTCGTCAACTCGTCGCAGGGCGGCGGGTCGAAGGACTCCTGGGTGCTGGGAGCATAATCGTGGGTAATCTTCTGGCACGGTCCGCCGGCAATCTGTTCTGGCTGGGCCGCTATCTCGAACGGATCGAAAATCTCGCCCGCACCATCGAGATCACCGAAACCTTCTCGCGCGATTCCTCGGCCCGCAACTGGCTGTCGGTGGTGCAGATCAATGCCGACGAAAAGCGCTTCTTCGAAAAGCACGCGGTGGCCGACGCGCTGTCCGTGATCGGCTTCTACATGCTCGATCCGGACAATCCGACCTCGGTGCCGACCTCGCTGCAGGCGGCGCATCAGAATGCCCGCGCGCTGCGTCCGATCCTGTCGATCGAGATGTGGGAGCAGGTCAATGTGATGCGCAACCATTGGCGCTCGGTCTTGGCCAGCGACCTGACCGGACCTGGCATGGCGCGGCTGTGCCGGCGCCTGCGCGATCAGTGCCAGGTGGCCGAGGGCATCGTCGAGGGCAGCTTCTCGCATGACGAGGGCTGGCACTATTACCGCATCGGCAAGACGATCGAGCGCGCCGACCAGATCACCCGGCTGCTCGACATCAAATATCATCTGCTGCTGCCCAGTGTGGAAGCGGTGGGGTCGGCGCTCGACGCCAGCCAGTGGAACGCGCTGCTGCGTGCCGCCAACGGCTATCAGGCCTTCCGGCGCGTCCATCAGGGGCGTCTCTCGCCGGCGGCGGTGGCTGGGTTCCTGCTGTTCTCGGACAGCTTCCCGCGCTCGGTGACCCATTGCGTGCGCCAGGTCGCCTATATGCTGACCCAGCTCAGGAGCCGCTATCGCCTGTCGGGCGGCATCGCCGCCGAGGACAAGCTCGACGAGATGCGCGCCGTGCTGTCCGACCTGACCATGGAGCAGATCATCGATCGGGGGCTGCATGAGTTTCTCGACTGGGTGCAGAACCGGCTCGGCGCGATCAGTGCTGATTTGAGGGATGGGTTTTTTCCGGATTAAAGTCGTTCTTTCAGACTCAGCCGCCCATCCGGGCGACTGAGGATTATCGGATTGCGCCGGATATCCTTCGATGATCGCAATACCGTCGATGCGCAATTCGATGATCGTCAGGCGCAATTCAATCGCCACTCGGGCGCCCGGGAGGGCGACTGAGTCTGTAGCTCCTAGATTAAGTTTCCTTAATAAAGCCGCAGACGGGGACCTCGAAGCAAGACTCACGCTTTAGCGCAACTGGCCGCTGTGATATTGCAGTGCGCTTGACCGGGCAGGAGGAAACCCGGCGCAAGGATCTGTTCGCTTATGTGGATTGTCAAACTCGCCCTCGATCGCCCCTACACTTTCGTGGTGCTGGCGCTGCTGAT
>Ga0116226_10002629_pt1 | contig 15705 bp, 7 predicted proteins | sample S1TSphfallax_FD_89692 | JGI IMG/M metagenome (GOLD analysis project Ga0116226, IMG submission 89692) | Host-associated microbial communities from peat moss isolated from Minnesota, USA - S1T2_Fa - Sphagnum fallax MG | ecosystem: Host-associated > Plants > Peat moss > Unclassified | place: USA...
CATGTTTCTTGAATAGGTAATTAGTTGATTTTGAATACATGTTGAAAATAAAATATTTTTGAACATTTCAAAAGATTTTCAATTTTCCTTCTCAAAACTTTGTTCTTTGAAAATTTTCAACATTTTTACAAATAAAAATATAATTAGTGTGGAAGTTGGCAAGGTATTATGACAATATATAGATTTCCTATTTGGAATGTTGATGGCTTGAACTAAAGTTGGCCAATTATTTCTTTATTTTCATAACTAATTGGGCATGTCATTCTTTTATTTGTTTTTCCCTTAAGGGGAAAGACTATGTAATGGCATGTAGTTTGTTTTGTCTTTTTATCTTTTTAGAGCATTTAAATTAGCACAAATATGTGAATTGTAGATAAAATATATTAGAATGAAACATTTATAATAGTTTTTTGTAATGTCTAATTTTTATTTTAGTCATTGCACTTCGACCAAGGTGTGTGGATCAATTGCAACCTACCCACCTTTTTTTTTCCAATCATTACACTATGACGTACCCTGGTTTTGGATTGGTTATGATCAAAAACTTTGGTCACTTGGGTGGCAACTAAAATTTGGTCAACACCTTTCCACTCATTATTTAAAAAATAAATTATATATCATTTTTTTCTAGTCATTGCACTACAATTGGGGTTTTGGACCAACTATGACCAAACATCTTGGTTGCTTTTATGGCGACCAAAATTCAGTTTTTTTTTCTTCTTCTAGGTCATTGCATTGTGATTAAAAATATTGGTCGTTCAAAAGTTGACTAAAATTCTAGTTGCTCTTACAACGACCAAAATTCAATTTTTTTTTCTTTTCTTCTAGGTCATTGCATTGCGATTGAAAATCTTGGTCGTTCAAAAGGTGACCAAAATTCTATCAACCTAATCATTTTATCTTTTTATCACTACATTGTGACCAAGGTTTTTGACCAATTGCAACTAAAACACTTCATCTCTTGGGTGGCGACCGAAACTCAATCAACTTGTCCACTCGGTTTTTTTATTTATTATTACACTACAACTTGGGGTTTTGGACTAGTTGCAATCTTGGTCGCTTGGGTGGTGACCAAAATTTAGTCAACTTATCCATTTTTTTAAAGTCATTTCATTGCAACCAACATTTTTAATTAATTACAATTGAAAAACTTCATTGTTCGAGTAACAATTAAAATTTGATCGACTTATCCACCCAATATTTTATTTTATTTTTTGGCATTATGTTTTGATAGGGGTTTTGGATTGTGTGCAATCTTGGTTGCTAAGGTGGTGACCAAAATTCAATTAACTTATCCACCTTTTTTTTGGGAACACTTCATTGCGACCAAGGTTTTCCATCAATTATGACTGAAACACTTCATCATTTGAGTGGCAACCGAAATTCAATCCACCTATCCACCTTTGGGCGGGGGGAGGGGGGCTTTACATTGTGATTGTGGTTTTGGACTGGTTGTGATCTTCATTGTTTGGGTGACGACCAAAAATTAATCGACATGTCCACCTTTTTTTTTTGGGTTGTTGCATTGCAACCATGTTTTGGACTTATTATGACCAAAAATCTTAGTTGCTAAAGTGGCAATCAAAGTTTAATTAACCTATCCACTCTTTTTTATCATTGCATTATGACTAGAATTCTTGACCAATTGCAACCCAAAACTTCATCACTTAGGTGGTGATCGAAATTTAGTTGACTCATCCATTCGTTTTTATTTTTGGTTACATTGCAACTTGGGTTTTAAACCGGTTACAATCTTCGTTGCTTGAGTGGCGACCAAAATTCAATCAACCTATTGACCTTTTTTTTGGGTTGCTTCATTGTGACCAAGGTTTTGGACCAACTACGACCAAAAATCTTAGTTGTTCAGGTGGTGATAGAAATTTGATTGACCTATCCACTTTTTTTCTTCAATTGTTGTATTACAACTAGGGTTTTTGATCCATTATGACTAAAACACTTCATCGTTTGAATGGTGACCAAAATGTGGTTGACCTATCCACCTTTTTTTTTATATTAGTGAATCGTTACATTGTAACTAAAAATCTTGATCACTTATGTGGTGATTAAAATTCGACTAACCTCTCCACTTTTTTCTTTTTTTTGTTGTTGTACTACAACTAGGGTTTTGGATTGAGCACAACCAAAATCTTACTTGTTCGGGTGGCAAATCAAATTTGGTGGACATATCCACCCTTTTTTTTTTGTCGCTACGCTTTGACCAAGTTTTGGACCAATTATGACCGAAAATCTTGGTCATTTAGATGGCGACTAAATTTCAGTTGACCTATCCACATGTTTTTTTTTTATTCATTACATTGTGACCAAGGTTTTGGGCCAATTGTGACTAAAAATCTTGGTCACTCAAGTGGTGATTGAAATTCAGTTGAAATTTGTCCACTTTTTTTTTCTCAATCATTACATCACGATCAAGGTTTTGGGTCGGTTGTGATCGAAAATCTTAATGGAAAGGCCAAAAAAATGATCCTCCAACTTTGATGGAATTAAAAACATTTTAAATTATTTTTAAATTATTAAAAACATTATCAATAAATAAACAAGGATTGAAATCATTTCAAATTTTTTATTTTTTATTTCTCATGTGTAATTTGGTTTCTTTCTACTTTGTTTTTCTTCTTATGGTGATTTGTTTTTGAGTTAAGTTTTTGTTGTTTGTCATCTTCATCATCATTGTTTTAAATGTTTGGAATGTTTTTTTGCATCTATGAACTTGTTTATATTCATTAAACTTGAATAGGTAAATTTAGTCTTGTCGTTTTTTTTCCTTATATATGTTTTTGTTTTATTGTGTTCAAATCATCAAATTTTACTCCAATTAGCTTTCATGGCAAAGCAAAATGTGACCAATTGTGCTAGTTGAAAATATTGATCATAGATTTGTATTGTTGCCTTTGACTATTTTGTTTTAAATTTATATCGTAATTTTCCCTTTGGATCCTGAGCAAAATTTGTTGTTTATTCCTACCTCCATGCAAATGTCATTGATTATGTGGGTACCACCACAATCACTATCAACATCAAAGGCGCTTTGATAAAAACACATTTTGAGTTGATTAAGAAAATCAACTACCTTACATTATTATGTTTTCAACAACTAATGTTTCATATTTGTGATTGGTGTAAGTGAGTTTTGCTACCATAATCCAAGCTAAATTTCATAGCTTGGTTGAACAATTATGCAAAGGAGCCCCCACATTTTGCATTGTGAAAACATTACAAGTAGTTAGAAGGGTGACATGAAGCTATTAACTATTGCTTCATTGATCATTACTCCAGTCTTGTCTCTTTCAATCCAAAAGAAATTGAAAGAAGTTTTCAATTTGCATCTTAAGTGTGACAAGCTTGTCATTTCACGCAAGGTTAACATTTTTTCATTTAATCTAACTTGTGTTTCATGTCAAATTGCATTTTTCATGGTTGATGTATCCACTTAAATTTTTATTTTAGAGTTTTTGAAAAATCTAATGTATTATTTTTTTTCAAAATGAACCTAATTTATATTTTGTGCTTCTCTCTTATAATTAGGTCAAAGGTTGTATGACTACCATGAATCCTTCTACTTTACCCTATAAACAGGTCTACTCAAAATGCAAGCTTGGTGATATTTACTAGCAACCCACAAATAGTTTATATTTTTGCAATTTATGTAAGAATATTAATCCATGCACTTTGGAATCCATATAAACATAACAATTGAGGTTGATGATGCTTAACCATGTTATGCCCATGTGAAAGGCCTTTGGCTTCTTCCATTGTCCAAATTAAAGGAAAATAACTGCATTGCAAAATATTTTAGTGAATGAGTTGTTATGATTGGATCCCTTGGTAGTTTGAAAATTACCATGGGTTTTCACTTGAATCCAATTAGGGAATTTGTCGACTACAATGAAAGTTTTAAAATTCAAGATGCCATTATCTTAGCCTTTACTTCAACTTGAAGGTTTAGATTTTTCAACTTTTTATAATATTATTTGAAAGTTTAAATTTTCAAGGTTTTGTGATCTTATTTGAAGGTTTAAATTTTCAAGGTTTTGTAAGCCTATTTGAATTGTTTCATATTTTCAATAGCATGAAATGATTTTCAATCTTGTGTATACTTTGTGGAATGTGTCGAGAAAATTTTTGGTCGCAACCAGTCCACAACCCAATCATAATCCATTGTTTGGAAAAAGAAACTAAAAAAAATTCATCATGGAAAATAGCAATACAATTTTCGATCAAAATCAATCCACACCCCAATCATAGTGCAACGACTAAAAATTAGAAAAAAAATCATCATGGAAAGTGTCAAATGAGTTTTCAATCACAAAAAATTGATAAACTTTTGTTTTACTATTTTTTTCCTTAGTTAAACTTCTATAAATTTTTAATTGTTTTTGGCCTATATTCATTTTGGTAACTTTCAACTTTGGTAAGTTTTCTTTTAATATATATTTTAAAAATAATCTATTTCAACTAAGTTCTTGTAAGTTTTTTGTGTTTTTGTGGGTTATCCAACAAACCCCACTTTTCTATCCACAAGAAGAAATATTGTCCTTTTTCACCCACACACATTTCGACGACTATCCGATTTGATTACATTTCAACTACACTTGGCCCTCTTAAATTTACAAGTGGATTATTGTTCTAATTAATGGTCAATATTGTTCATAGTTGATACATTCACTATGTTGTTCACTTATGAGTACAATTTGAACCCTATTTTAATCTTTAATAATTTAAAATTAAAAATGTGGAAGTTGAAGTATCCTTTAACTTTATTTACACAATGCATTATAATTGGTAAATGATTTTTTTGACATCTCTTCGACTATTAACATGGTACATGAGTGGAACCATCAACTTTTAACATGTTGAAACCATTACTCATGAATTGCATTTTACACTTACCATAATTTATTAAAACACATGTAACAATTTAAAACCCCACATTTTCATTGGAACGAATTAATGTTTTTTCCACATATCTTTAATTATCAACATGTGTACACATTTAATATGTTAAAATCATTACTCATAAGATGCATCTTGGAAACACATGGAATTCAATGTTTTGCAATTATATTTGAATGGTTTAGTGAGTTCTTTCACATTTCTTGAACTATCAACATCTTTACATGAGTTGAATCATCCACTTTGAACTTATTGAAACCATTATTCAAATTGTTACATATTGCAACTATTAATATATATTGAAACACACATAATAACTTAATGCCCCACATTTATACTTGAATTTTTTCACGTTTGCTGAATTATCAACATTTGCACATGAGTTGAATCATTCACTTTGAATGTGTTAAACCCATTATTCACAAATTACATTTTGCATTCACCACAATTTTTTGAGTAGGATATAAAAAACTAGACATGTTTTATATTTATATTTGAATGGGTTAATGATTAGGTCAAATGTTCATGCATGCAAAGTCTAAGATCCATGTAAACTTATAAATTCCAATTTTTTCATATGTATTAAATTCTTGTACATTTATGTAAATTAGAATGTACATTTTTTCTTAGTTTTTTTAAGGAAACATGTACTAGAAAAAAAATTAATTACGAATGTTCATGATGCCACACCAAAAACCCACATGTAAACAATCCTTAATGTTTTTCTTTTGGTGTATGAAAAAAACGATTTATGATTTTTACAAAATGATTAATTTTTTTCTTAAAATATATTATGATTTTTAATTGATTAATTATTACTATTAATATTTTTTACTTATTATTATTATTATTATAAACATGATTTATTAGTTTTAAAGGTTTGTTTTGTAACAATTTTATGTTTAGATATTTAAAGGTGAATTCAAGTTTTCATTTTAAAATTTAAATTAAAAGAATGAATTATAAATGGTGATAATGGTAATTACATAAATGATTTATTTCATCTTTTTATTTTCTCAAATTTGTGGTGTTCTTCAAGATCATCCACAAGAAAATTTAACCATGTTTTGGCTATAGGCCATGTATATGGAGGTTTATTAAGATAATTTTTTATTTTGACTATAAGTCATAGAACCCATCGTAAATTTTTTAAAAATAAAATTGCATTTTTCCTGTTTTTAAAAATAAAAAATCCTTTAATGATGTTGATGGCCCCTTTTTATGTTTGCAAAATGGTGGAAATTCACCACCAAAAAAGTTTTTTAATTCATTAATTTTTATTTTTATTTTTTCAAAAAAATTGGCTAAATCTATGGTGATTTCAAAGATCGAACTTAAAAAATTTCAAATAAATTTGATTTTGGAATTTGATTTTTGTTTAAAGTTGGAATCATTAAAATTATTTTAAAATTTTTATTCATAAAGAGAAACCCTTTTCTTTTCAAATTTTTGATCTCAAATTTTTGGCATTTTTTTTGTTGTTTACATTTTCCTTTACATTTTTGTTATTTTTCCATTTTTTTCCCAACAAGAATTGCCAAGTTAAGATAATTCAAAACCAAAAAAAAAAACATGTTGGTTGGGGGGAGGGGGTATAATCCAACTATTTAATGCCAAAATTTTACCAAGTTATGTTAGTTTTACTTCTACAAAGGGAATGAAAGTAAAATATATTCTTATATCATAAAAATACTAATAATATTTTGTGATTTCTTTTCAAGTTGTGTAATTATCCATATATATATTATTTATTTATTTATTTTCTCCACTACCCAAATTCACTAATATGCAACTTGTATATTTTTGTCAAAAAGGATTAGTTGATTAGAACATTTATAATTAAAAAATTAAGACATAAATATATGAGGTCCCAAGTTAGTATGAAATGACATAATGTGCCAAGTCATCATATAAATTTTTTTGATTTTGTCAACGAAAACGTTTTAAGCATGATGTATGTGCTTGTGTATTCACCATGATGTATATGTTTGTGAATTGCATTTGTACAAGATACATTAAGGCATGCATCCATCAAGGATTGAACCCAAGACCTCATAGACACACACTAAGGTCTTGACCACCAAACCACTTCAAAACTTCATTAATAATGTTTTAAAAGTTTAACTTACCATGTTTGGCATGAAATTGTTTAAAAAATTAAAACTTTAACATACATTTCTTTTTGCAAAATTTATTCAAATGCTACAAATGAAAAATGATCTTAAAATTTATTCAATAATGTATTCAAAAACTTTATTATAATTTACAAAAATTAAATTTACAATGTTCAAAACAACTTAAACTTTCACTTCATCAATAAATCAGCAAATATCTTTTTGTTTAAATTGACCTAAAATTTTGTGAAATCAAAATTGTATTTATTAAATCTTTTATTTAAAAAATCATTACATAAAATATGTCCATTTTTTGAAGAATTGCAAGTTTTTATTTTCCTTAATATGATCAGGTATAATTTTATTTATTTATTTTTACAATGTTGTTCAAATGGTAAATATCCATAAGAAGATTACCACATTTGGTTATAAACAAGTTGTGTACTTGGAAACTTGTTTAAATCTTTCAATTTAATATGGATATTTATGATATTTTATTTAAAACGTTGACAATATATTTTTTAAATTTGGCCCAAATTTGTTTTTTTCAAAGAAACCATATTTTGATGTTGTTGCCCCCTTAAATTGACAAAAACTGATCATAAGAAGAAACATTAATTAAGTGAAAAATATAGCCATTTAATTATCAAGACCATATTTGTTTAACAAGATTAATTATACATTAATACCAATGAATAATTACACAAATTTGAAAAAAAAAGAAGAGAATATATATATATAATGATGTAAGAATATATATTAGATTTGTCTTTTTTGTAAAAGGAAACACAATTTAATTTGCTGAAAATTTTGGTTAAATTTTTTTGAATTAACCCCCCCCCCCCCACGAACATGTTTTTTTGGTTTCGAATTTGTTCGAGAAAAAATGGAAAAAATAGTGCAAATTCAAGGAAAAATGTAAAAAACAAAACACTTGCCAAACAATTGGGATCAGAAATTTGATAAGAAAGATGTTACTCCTAATGAATAATTTTTTAAAAATAATTATAATAATTTCAACCTCAAACACATAAACAATTCTAACATCAAATTCATTTGAAAACATTTAAGCTCAATCTTTGAAATCATCATAAACCTTATCCAATTTTTTTTTTAAATTTAAAATAAATATTAATGATGTAACTAAAGGTTTTTGTTGTGGTGAATGTCCACCATTTTGTAAACATAAAAGGGCCATCAACATCCACAAAAAAAATTTAAATTATTTTTTTAAATTATTTTAAATAAATATTACATTTGATTCTTTTTAAATGATATAATCTTACAATGGATTCTAGGACTTGTAATATTTTTATCAATTATTTATTTTAAAATTGTATTATAGTTAACCCAAAAAAAATGTTGAAAGGATAACTTGAAATTGCGTGTCATGAATAAATCTACAAATTTGTTTTCATTTAAATTGACCTAGAATCTTTGTAAATTCAATGTCAATTCAAATATGCATTCATTAAAAAAATTACAATTTTATTTTCAATACATAACATATGTATATTTTTCGGATTTGTAATTTTAAAAACATTCCCCAATATGATTAGGTACTAGTTATTTCTTTATTTATTTTTGCAATGTTGTTAAAATGGTAATCATCCTTAAAACCATTGCCACATTTGGTTATAGATAAGTTGTGTAATTGAAAACTTGTTTAATTTTTTCAATATTTGGTTGCTTATTGTATTTTATTGTAAAACATTGATAATATATATATTCTAAATTCAACAGAAATAAATCCTTTCAAAAAAATCATTTCTTAATGTTGTTGTGCACTTAAATTGGTAGAAATTGGCCACAAGAAAAAACAATCATTAAGTGGTCAATATAACCAATTAATTATCAAGACCATATTTGTTTAGCAAGATGAATCATACATTAGTACAATAGTTAATTACCTAAATTTGAAAAATAATCGCAACATATATAAATGTAAGAATATATTTTACATTTTTTTTAGAAGTAAAAGCAATTTAATTTGGTGAAATTGTTGGTTTAAATAGTTGGATTACACCCCCCCGCCACCCCCACCCCCACCCCCACCCCCACAACCGACATATTTTTTGGTTTCAATTTTTTTTAATTTGGCAACTCTTGTTGGGAAAAAAATGGAAAAAATAATGAAAATTCAAAAAAAAAATGTAAACAACAAAAAAAACTTGCCAAAAATTTGAGATCACAAATTTCAAAAAAAAAGTTAGTCCTAATCAGTAAATGTTTCAAATTAATTTTAATAATTCCAACATTAAAAACATAAACAATTTCAACATCAAATTTATTTGAAAACTTCAAGTTTAATCTTTGAGATAATTATAAACCTTATTTAACCTTTTTGAAAATTTAAAATAAATATTTATGATGTAATTAAGTTTGTTTTTGTGATGAATTTCCACCATTTTACAAACAAAGGAAAAGCCATCACCAACACTAACATTTTTATTTTATTTTTATACTTTTTAAAATGATGTAATTTTACAATGGGTTCTAGGATTTATATCTAAAATAAAAAATATTTTAACAAATTTGTACTTCCATATATGGCTTATAACCAAAACATTGCTAAATTGTTTTATGGATGATCTTGAAGAAGATTAAAAAATTGAAAAAATGAAAAGATTAAAAAAAAATTGATGTCATTATTATTATCACCATCTATAATTCATTCATTTATTTTTTTTAAATGAAAATTCTAAATTCATTTATAAATTTTTTTAATCCTATAACAAAAAAAAAGCTTAATTTTTTTGATAAACCATGTTTAGAATAAAAATAAAAATAATCAAATATTGATAATTTTTCATTAAAAATTAAAAATTTTAATCCATTGATTTTAACATGGATTTTTTTTCATACACCAAGGAGAAAATGGGGAAAAAGTTAGGGATTATTTTAGTGTGACATCACGAATATTCATAATAATAAACTTGTCCATGATGCCTAAAACAAAACTAAAGAAAAAACATAAATTTAAATTTACACAAATGTACAAGAATTTAATATATGAAAAAATTGTAATTTAATGGTCTACATGCATCTTAAGCTTTACATGCATGAACATTTTGACTTAATAACCTATTCAAACATAAATGTGAAACTTTCAAATTTTTATACATCCATTTCCAAAAATTATGGTGAATGCAAAATGCAATTCATGAATAATGAATTTAACAACATTCAAAGTGAATGATTCAACTCATATGTAAATGTTAATAATTCAAGAAATGTGAAAAAATCACTAACCCAATCCGATATAAATGTGAGGCACTAAGTTGTTGTGTGTGTTTCAATATATACTAATAAGTGCAATATGCAACTTTTGAATAATGATTTCAATAAGCTCAAAGTGGATGATTCAACTCATGTAAAAATGTTGATAATTCAAAAAATGTGAAAATTTTCACTAAACCATTCAAGCATAAATGCAAAATATTGAGTTGCATGTGTTTTAATATATTATAATAAATGAAAAATGAAATTTGTGAGTAATGGTTTTAATATATTAAAAGTGAATGGTTTAACTCTAATAACTGAAAAGATGTGAAAAAAATCACTAATTCAATCCAATATAAATGTGTGGTTTTTAATTATTACATGTGTTTTAATAAATTATGGTATGTGTAAAAGTTGATAATTCAACTGATGTACTTGTTGATAGTTTTTTAAATGTCAAAAAAATCATTAACCCATTATAATGCATTGTGTAAATAAAGTTTAAGGCTATTCAATTTCCACCTCACTGATTGAAATAATTAAATAATTAAATAAGGTCCAAATTATATTTATAAATGAACAACATAGTGAACGTATAACTATGAACAATATTGACCATTAATTAATGCAACAAGTAGAATATTCACAACATTACGAAATAACAACCAATAACGTGTGCATGAAAATTCATGGATTAAACACACACCTCTTTAATAATTAGAACGTGGTGTGTGATCCTCCTCCTATATTTGGGGTGGCAAGGGGTGAGGGAACATTGGAACATAGCACATTAATGAAGTCAAAATGTGAACATTGAATACAGAACAAACCCCAGCACATTTCAAATATCCACACTGAAGACACACCCTACCCTTGTTTTTGCAGCAAAATAAGGTCATGTACAAACCAAACAATTTAGATTATTCCAATAAACATGAGAAAAGTGGTTAATCACTTCAAACCTCGAAGCCTGATTTGGATGTTTCAAATTGCTAGTTTTCAAAGACAAAACTCCAACCTCCATTCAGAGACAATGAATTAATGGCCAAATGTAGTTGAAATGTAGTTAAATTGGACAATAATTGCAATGTGTAAGGGGTGGAAACGAACAAATTTCTTCTTGTGATAGTGTATGATTCATGTTGCTAAACAAATATGGTATTGAAAATTAAATGGTTATATTGACTATTTAATTAAATTTTCTTTATGTGGCCAATTTAAAGGGGCAACAACATCAACAAAAGGCTTTTTTGAAAGAAAACAAATCAAATTGTGTCAAATTAAATATATATATCTTTATTTTTGTTATAATAAATTATAATAGTTAATCGTAATATTGAAGGATTTAAACAAGTTTCCAACTCCACAAGTTTGTCTATAACTAAATGTGGTTAAATTCTTGTGGATGATTGCCATTTTAGCAACATCACAAAAATAATTTTTTTTTGTACCTAATCATATTTGGGAAAATAAAAATTTGTAGTTTTTCAAAAAATGTCCATATTTTACATGATGGAAATTTTAAAATTGTTAAATAATCAATGAATGCATTCTTAAATTCACATTGAATTCATAAATATTGTAGGTCAGTTTAAACAAAAAGATATTTGTAAATTTATTCATGACATGTTAATTAAAGTTCTCTTTTAATTGTTTATATTTTATATTTATAAATTATACATACTCTTGGAATACATTATTGAATAAAATTCAATATCATATTTTTATTTGTAGCATTTGAATAAATTTTGAAAAAGAAAACATACATTAAAATTTGAATTTCCTAAACAATTTCATCAAACATAATTTTATTTTATTTTTCCTTCTTTGTTAATAAAGTCTTAAAATGGTTTGATGGTTAAGGCCTTGGTGTGCCTCCATAAGGTCTTAGGTTCAAACCTTGATGAATGCATGCATCAATGTATCTTGGATAAATGAAATGTACAAACATGTACATCATGGTGAATCACGTCAAAATTTGTTTTTGAAAAAAATGGAATTTTCTATAAAATAAATTCATGGCATGTAATTTTGTCATGGTATGCCATGAAAAATTAAAATATGTGATTCCATGATCCGAAGAAAATAAAAACAAAAAAACTGAAAAACATTGTATGATGATGTGACATTTCATTCCATGTCATATTAACTTGGGACCTCATATATCCATGTCATAATTTTTAAATTAAAAATTATCTAGTCCAACATGTGACAATCCAAAACGACTAAAAAAAATTACTAAAAATGTTTTAATCAACTAATCTTTTTTTTATCAAAACCATACAAGTTGCATATTAATCAATTTGTCCTATTTCACTAAAAACCTAGTGAATTTGGGTAGTGGAAAAGGACAAGATTTTATCTTGTGATCATTTGTCAATATGAATATTGACAATGTGATTAATGTGCAACATTTTCAACAAGTTCTAAATTATCCTTTTGTAATCGGTGATTGTTTATTTGATTCAATGTCATTTTTATTTCATTATTCACAAACCTCACCCCAACTTCATTCCCTATGTATGGCCCACTTTGCATAATCTTTTCAACAACTTACTATTGCATTCCAAGAAATCATTAATATTCATTTTGATGTTCTTTTATTATAGGAAGATCATGGCATCCATTCCTTGCAAACCTATGTGGACAAGATGGTGATAAGTGCAAAATGTGGGGGTTTGTGGGGACAATTGTGCAATATTTTGTTTGGAAAATTATTTTATGAAGGCCTATTTATGTGTGGTCAAAAAAATTTGTGTGACATGTTTATGTGTTGGTGACAATTTTATAACAAATAGTCCATTATAATTGCTTTACCATGATGAAATACTTAATCCTACAAAAGGCCACTATGAGCCAATCATTTTTCATAATATTTCACAATTGAATGATCGATCAAAACATGTCAAAATTAACACCCACGGAACATGACGCCAAACCAATAACACAATGAATTAAACATGGGAAAAAAAAATCTTTACCTTTGCATGACATTAATGATGTTGTGTATTCACAAAAACATAAAACTCAAACATCACACAAACATGTTCACAAACCTAAACACTTCTGTTGGCAACCCATCCATGACAATTTGAGTTAGAACATTTGATGACTACATGTCCATTATCCACTTGAAAATATATAGCAAATAAATTTTTGGTTAGCAATTCCATATTGCATTTACAATTCACCCAAGTTTATCATCATTTACATCACATTATATGAAAAAAAAATGTTGCAAAAACTACCAACTCTTTTTTGGACAACACAGAGCATATGACAAATATAAATGTTGATTACAAACCCAACAACTTCCTTCTCATCAATTGAACACAAATTTGACTAGTTGTAACATTCCACAAAATTATGCATTAACACCACAACAACACAAGACACATTTTTGGAATCAATGAAAAATTCATTAGATCATCGAATTAAATATTTTGAACAACTTAAGGACTATACACCAATTCATCCATGTGTGTGTTGTCATTGATTATGCTTTAGAAAAAAAGTAATAAAAAATTATAAAACAAGCATTGAAAATTATTGTTGATATTCCAATTGGTGAAATTAAAAAAATATTGTGTAAAATTTGTTATTCATTTTTTCAAAAAAATAAAATCCAAAAAAACATTAAATTGAATGCCACCATAAATTTTATTAAAAAAACTTAATGAATTAAAAAAGCGATTAGTATTGCCTTGTTTGGCCCTTGCTCAAATTTGGCAACTCCAAGGTTATGGCCAATATATTATTAAAAGAAGTATTATAAATGTTCCAACAAATGTAAATTTCACCTAATCAATTTTACCTTATCTTCCACATAATGATGCAACTATTGGTTTATCGTTAAAAAGACGGATGGAATATAAATCGCCATATTTGACAAGTAATGTACATTTAAACCTTATTATGACAACTTTGCAAGATCTCTTCAACACAATGTTATATAAAGATTTTAATATATCAATCCATCCACAATGGCTTGATATGTTCACATTGCTTTGTTAGACCCATTCTATTAATATTTCTTGTGAAACAAATGATGTGCCATGTGACAACAACAATGAAGATGGATTTGAAGAGGAACAAGAAGATATATCAATAAACATTATGGTGCAAAACATATTGTCTTTTAAACAAATTTATGATTACTTTGAAAATGCAATAACTATGGCACCAAGCAAAGATTTCAAACCATTGGGTCTTTTCCAAGACATTGATCGTGAAGAATTAAATTTTCCATTGTATTTTTTGGTCAACTTCATAGCAACCAAGGAACTAAAAAGTTGTATCAAACAATTGCTCAATGGGAATTCTTGCACAAAAACCATAATTTTGTCACACACATACCAAGCTTGTTTTTTAAAACTATAAAAGTATTGATCCATTGTGTAGTATCATCATCTTGGATTTGAATATGTAAAGTAAACTTCTTGGATGTCAACTTTAAACACATGAAATCATTAACAAACCAAACCTAGATGTTATATTACATTCGAATTTAGGATACATGGATCTTTCATGAATATGTACTTCACCTAATTAAGTCAATTAAAAAAAAAAATTGCAATGATAGGTCAATTAGGCCCCTAAACATTTTTTGTTACATTCAGTAGTGCTAATAATAAATGGCCTCCTTTGTTACAATGTTTCTATGACTTTGATAGTGAAAAACTTGGATTCAACATGCCATTTGATAAATTGGAAATGAAACACATTGTAGATCTTATACAATCTAATCATATTACATGTGTTCATTACTATGACCATGCTCAACTATTTATCATCTCAATTTTCAATGGTTCCCTATGGAAGAAATACAAATTTTTTAACCAATATCACTTGGAAATTTATCCCTTAGATTGGAAAAAACTTGTTTAAATGAAATCAAGAATGAATTTGTTGATGAACTTAATAAAATGGACCTACGAACAATACCAACTATGTCATTCACTACATTTTTAGAATCAATCTCATATAAGATAAGGATACATACATAAATGCATTAAAAGTGAAATTAAAAAAACCAACAATCTTTTTACAAAAATCTTGTAAAGACATATGAACAAACCCATTTGGTATTCATGTTGGAAATCTTTGGCAAGCAAATACACATGTTCAATTCATACTTGACCCTTATGCAACAGTTAGTTATTGTACATCTTATTGAACAAAAATAAATAAAACCATCACAAAGGAATTAAAAGCCATAATTATTCATTGCAATGAAAATATAATTGAAGCAAACACTCACATTTGAAAAATGGGGAACACAATTCTTAATGTTCAACAAATGTCAACACAAATGGCTACATACATAATATTGTTTATTCCATTAACCATGCATCTAGAACATTTAAATTTATCAACACATCTTCATTGCAAGAATGTGCATTTGTATTAAAAGATGTCAAATCATTGAAAGCATTACCTTCCAACTTTACAAATATTA
>Ga0116226_10002630_pt1 | contig 15698 bp, 13 predicted proteins | sample S1TSphfallax_FD_89692 | JGI IMG/M metagenome (GOLD analysis project Ga0116226, IMG submission 89692) | Host-associated microbial communities from peat moss isolated from Minnesota, USA - S1T2_Fa - Sphagnum fallax MG | ecosystem: Host-associated > Plants > Peat moss > Unclassified | place: USA...
CAGCAGCAGGCTGTTATGGTCCATGGGACCGCTGCGCACGATGCCCAGTTTCTGCTCGGGCGCCAGAAGATCGCCCCGCAGCGACAAGGCCGGGTGATGATAGGGATCTTCCCAGGTCCCGACCGATGGGAATGACAGCCCTGACGTGTCCGGCCGGATCGCCTCGGCGATGCTGACGAAGGACACATCCGGCGTCCAGACGACGGCGTGACCGGCCTGGCGGAGCTGGGCGCACAGATCGGCCCATAGCGCATCGCCGGGGAGGTCGGTCATTCTGCAGGCCGCCAGCGCATCACGGCGGAACAGCACCGCGGAAGGTGCGACCGCCGAGGCTTCCTGTTCCACCGCCAGCCAGCCGCCGGGTCCGGGGTCGTCCGCCAGATGCCCGGCGCCAAGCCGCGTATCGGCACCAATGATGATCGGACCCTGAATGATGTATTTGGACGGATCCCCGCTAAGCTGCAGCAAAGTACGCGCGCCGGCGGCGGCCACCCGCGGGTCGGCCAGGCAGCCCCGCAGATTGTCGATCCAGTTTGGCGTCAGCGGCGCGGAACGGCCATCCAGGATGACGACGTGCTCGGTCGTCACCATGCCGATCGCCTGCTCTATCGCAGCCGCGCGCGAAAACCCGGCCTGCGGCGCCACGGCGCGCACCGTGTCGCCAAGCCGCCCGCCCGCATCGCCGGCTGGTGCCGATTCCTGCGCGGCGACCGCGGACAAATATGTGATGACCTGCGGCGCCAGCGCGGCGCCAGCCAGGATCACCGGCCCGGTCAGCACCGCGCCGCCGAGCAGATTGTTCATCCAGCGATCGAGCGTCGCCAGGTCCAGACCATCGCAAAGCATGATGACCGAGGTGGCGGGATCCGCGACCTGCCGGACATGGCGGAATAGCCCGAGATGTTCGCGCGGCTGGACTTCACCGGCAATCCCCATCCGGCGCAGATGATCGGCGACGGCGTCCACCGCCCGCGGCCCAAAATCGGTCGAGGGGATATTGTCGCGCCGGCTATGCTTGGCGCGCGTGAAGACGGCCTCCGGCAAGCGGGAGACGCGCGGAAAAATTTCCGCCAAACGCAGCTGAAAATCATATTCCTCAGCCCCCGCCCGCGCCGGATCGAACCCGCCGAGCCGCCGCACCGTGGCGCCGCGATACCATACCCAGTCGCCGATGAAAGCGGCCTGGCGGAGCCTGGTGATATCCCAACCCGGCTTATAGCGAATCCAGGCGCCCTTATCATGGGGCACGATTTCGTCGGAATAGATCATGTCGGCCTGGGAGCCTGCGGCCTCCAGCGCGAAGCGCAGGCAGGCATCAAGGGAAATGGTATCGCCGGCATTGATGATGGCCACGTAATCGGCGTGCGCCGCCGCCGCATTCAGTTCCCGGCAAAGGATTTTTGTCACATCACCCGACTCACCGCTCGCGGCGATGACGCTCCGTCCGGGGATTTCGAGCGGATCGGCCGAAACGATGACAACATCGGCCGGATTATGCCACTGATCGTGGATCGATGCCAATGTGTCATGAATGGCGTGCGCGCGGTTGGGCGGTACGGCGACCAGGATGGTGAGAGACGGCAGCGCCACCGCCTCGTCTTTGCGTTTCATCAAACGCTGCTTGGCCCCTTCATCAACGCGCTCCGCCGGCCGCAGTCCCACCTTATCACTCTGGCCGGCGACCTGATGCGGCACGGCGGCGCCAAAGCCTGGAATCACGACACCCTTGCTCTGGTTCATTTCCGACAGGAAACCAACCATGCCGGCGCACGCCACCGAAAACCCGTCCCAAGTCGCCGGCGTTTGATCCTTTGACTGCACAGCGTCCCAGACCTTGGCCGTCAGGTCCTGCAGCGGGTCGAACAATTTGTCGGCCGAAACCGGCTCACTGCGATTAAGCTCGGCTGTGAGAAATTTCTTGGCTTCAGCGAGATGTTTGGAAATCGGGAGCTCGACACCAAGCTCGTTCGCAATCCGCGTGAGTTCCGCCCCTGGATTTGAGAGAAGATCCTGGTAGGTCACCCACGCGCGCGGCAGATGCCTGGCATGGCGCTCGGCGGAAATCAGATAGGACAACCACAGCAACACGGCATGCGCCCGCGCCAGGCCATTTTTCTTGTGCTGGCTGGCGGCGACCGTCCATGGCGAACGGCACATATGGATAACATGCGGCCGATGGCCCGCCGCCGCCGCGGCGCGCTCATAGATCGGGAATAGCCGGCAGATATGCGGATGCTTGAGCCCCCAGATCTTGTCATGACCAAAACGGCGGCGCAGAATCTCATCCAGGCGGGAGAGCGGACGCGCCAGATCCGCACGGTCCCACCAGCCCTCCGGCAGGCCGCGCACGTCGGTCCATTCCACGCCGAGCAGCGCGAATAAATCGACGTCGAATTCGATGAGTTCCGGAATTTCATAGAACCCCAGAGGGTTATGCTCATTAGGTTCGGCATCGTTATGAAAACCGACGCCGACGCGATGCAGCGCGCCGGCCAGAGCTGACGTACCGCTGCGATAATAGCCGGCAATAAAAATGGCGTCGGACACAGCTTGCTCCCTAAATATATTTAAAAAGGCTGAGGTTTTGGACATCCGAAAAGGCTTTCATCGCCGCCTGGACGGAGGTGAGGGTTTCATCGAGCTGCGTGATGGCCGATGGCATGTTCACGCCGATCGCGTTTTGAACAGCGCCCTGCAGCGCGGTCGACTGCGCGGTGTTGGCGGCGGAGGCGTTTGAAACCGCCTGCAACGTCACGCCGTTCTGCGCCGAGGCGGTGACAACCGCCTGCTGGTATTGCGCGAGGCTGGAGAGATCCTCGCTCAGCTGCTGATTGGTTTGCGCCGCCTGCGCCGGGTCTGAGGACGCGGCCGAAAGGGTGGAGGCGATGTTTTGCAGCAGGGAGAACGCGGACTGCGGACGGCTGGGAGAGATGGTGAAACTATCGCCGGCCGCGGGCGTGCCGTTGAGCTGATAATCGAGCCCGGCCACCTGCAGGCTCATGCCGGCGGTGACGTTGCCCGTGCCGACCGTGGCGCCGCCTTGCGTCTCCGTATAGGTAAGGCCGCTCGAACCTTGCGCGAAGCTGATGGTGACGGGCGACGATCCTGACTGAAACGCGGAGGCGGCGGCCGGATTGCTCGTTCCTTGTGAGATCAGGGTGGCATCGCCCGTGTTAGACGCCGAGGCGGTTACGGCGGCGAAACCATTGCCGCTGAGACCGGTCATGAACATTTCGCCGTTGGCGAGGCTGGACGCCAGCACGCCCGGCGCGATGCTGGCCTGAGATTGCGCGCCATCGCCCATATAGGCGACGCTGCCATCCGGATTTGTCTGAAACGGCTGCACGGAACCGCGCGAGCCGCCAAAAATATACTGGCCACCGGCGCCGGTGGTATTGGCAAGGCCCAGCAGCTGCGTGCTGGCGGCGGTAACCTGGGCGGCCAGCGACTGCATGTTGGCGGTGCTGGTGGTGCCGTTCAAGGATTGTTCAAGGACGGATTGGACATTGTCAAACAGGCTGGTGACGGACGAATAGGTGTCATTCACAATCCCAAGCTGGTCCTGAATATTGGTCTGCGCCGTGGTGTCGCTGGCCAAAGCGCTGATCTGGTCGTTGCCCAGCGTCGCGGTTTCATAGGCGGCTGGGCCTTGCGCCGGCGAACTGACGGCGACACCGGTTGAGACCTGCTCCTGCAGATTATTCAGCTGGCTTTCCTGCGCCGTGAGATTCGCCGAAAAGTTTGTGTAGAACGCGAGATCCATATGCAAAACCTTTGTTCGTTAAGCCGCCAGAATCAGCCACACATCATTACGCCAGCAATCCACAGAATAGAAGGAGTATGACTTCCAAGAATAGTGTTAAACCACGCAAACCACCAAATATTGACGTACTATACTGTATTGTTTCCCGAGCCTCATCGCTACCCACCGGCAAGAGAGGGGCGCCACGGCTGCAGCCGCTCCTGTTTTTGCTCGGCCAGGCGCATCGCTTGCAAATCCGCCCGGCGCTTGCCGTGTCCGAGGCTTTCGCGCCGCTTCCTGATCTCGGTTAACCGGCCGATGGCCGCCGTGAGCGCCTGCATCGTCTGCGCCTCCGCCACATCGATCTGCGACCTGGCGGCGTGCGAGACGTTGCTGAACCGGGACGCGCGCATCGCCTGCCTAACCGTCACAACGTCACCAGTCTTCCAGCTATCCGCCAGGCGATCCCGGTAATTGGCCAGCAGACCGCGCTGGTTAGTAATGTTGCTCAGCGTCATGATGTGACGCTGAATTTCCGCTTCAATCTTGGCTTCTTCCAGCGACGCGATGAGGTCCAAGCGTTCCAAAGTTCTCGGCTTCATGTGATGGGTTCCATAACTGAGTGGGAAAGTGCCGCGATGCTATTTTCGAGGCTGACGGCGCTGATGTTTTGCCGGATCACCAGTTCCATCGCGGCGCGCCGCCGAATGGCTTCATCCAGCAGCGTGTCTCGGCCCGGCGCGTAGGCGCCGAGATCGATAATATCCTGCTTCTCCTGCAGGCGCGCCCATAGCGCGCGGAACCGCCCCGCCATCTGGGCATGCTGCTTGGAAACCAGGCTCGGCATCGGACGAGACAGCGACGCGACGACATCGATGGGCGGATAAAACCCCGCCTCGGCGAGCGACCGCGACAGCACAATATGGCCATCCAGCACACCCCTGGCCGAATCCGCGATCGGGTCGCCGACATGATCATCACCCTCAACCAGAACCGTATAGATCCCGGTAATCGAGCCCTTGCCCCTGGCACCATTCCCGGCCCGCTCGACATAGGCGGAAAGTGCGCCGAACACCGAAGGCGGATAGCCTTTCGTCGCCGGCGGCTCACCGATCGCCAGGCCAATTTCGCGCAGCGCCATCGCCAGCCTGGTCAGAGAATCCACAACCAGCAGCACGTGTTTTCCCTGATCGCGCCAATACTCCGCGATCGAAGCGGCGAGATAGGCGCCGTGCACGCGGCCGAGTGCGGTGTCATCCGCCGGGGACGCCACCACGATGCTGCGGGACTTGGCCGCACCCAGATGATCTTCGACAAACTCGCGAATTTCGCGCCCGCGCTCACCAATCATGCCGACCACGACGAGATCGGCCTTGGCGTGCCTGGCCATCATTCCCAGCAGCGTCGTCTTGCCGACGCCGCTGCCCGCAAATAACCCCACCCGCATGCCACGGCCAAGTGTGGCCAGCGCATTAATGGCGGACACGCCGACATCGAACGGCGTTTCGATTCGCTCGCGCATCATCGGATTGATCGGCACACCCATCAGCGGCCATGGATGCGAGACATCGGGCGGCACTTTGCTATCGAGCGGCAGCCCGCGCCCATCGATCACCCGTCCAAAATGCCCCGGCCCCATCAGCGGCGCCGGCGCCCGGTTCTCGGCGTGCACGCGCGCACCGCGCACAACACCCCGCGTGCCCTGCTCAGGCATGATCAGCAGCGATCCTTCCTCGAACCCGACGACTTCAGCCGCAATCGCCTGGCCGCCATCGGTGTCGATCAGGCAGCGCGCCCCAATCGGCGCGCGGATGCCGCTGGCCCGCAGCACCTCACCACTGGAGCGCACCACGCGCCCATAGCGTTTCACGGGATCGGTCCTGATCGCCTCACTGACCCGCGCCGTCGCCATCAGCCTGATTCTCTCAATCGAAATACTCACGGCCTTGGTCCGTCTTCGTCTTGAATCGAAAGCGCCTCCTGGATCGATGTCAGCCGTGTCTCGACCGTCGCATCCCACTCGACCTTGTCGATCGGGTCGCCACTGGGAGAGGTGATTTCAACGAAGGCGCCGCCGCGGCTGATCTGAGAGTCCGCGACAAGCCGGGTGTTTTCCACCAGCTCATCGGCCGAAATCGCCGCCAGATCCGCCGGGTTGAGCCGCACGATGATGTTTTGGTGGGGGTTGCGCTCCGCCGCGGCTTCCCGCACCAGCTGCTGCACCAGCAGTTTCACGCTTTCGGAATTCGCTTTCAGCTCCGCGCCGACGACGTGCCGCGCCAGAACGAAGGCGAGGCTCGCGACCATCTCGGCAATATCCACCTCGCGGTCCCGCAGCGGCGCCTCCAGCTGGCGTGTCGCGCGATTTATGGCGGCTATCGCGGTGCGGATGTCCGCTTCGGCTTCCCGCCGCGCCTCTTGCCGCCCTTGCGCCTCGCCAATACTTCGGCCCTCCGCCTCGGCCTGCTGGCGCAGGCGCTCGATTTCGGTTTTGATCCGGGTTTCAACCGCGGCCGAGTCGGCATCCGGCGCGACATCATGCCCCGCCTTACGCGAAGGCGATTTTTTAGCCTCCGCCCGTCTGATGGTGACGTAGCTCACGATTTCTGCTCGGTGCGGATGTGCTGAATCGCAACCTGGCACTGCCCGATCACGATTTTCAGCAACGGTGCGAACAGCACCAGGGCCGCATGCGCCACCAGCGCGACGGCGCCGGTGGTCAGCACCCAGATCGTCATTGATTCGATCGTGAGGTAACCCGGCTCATTCAGCGCGCCCCAGCCGAGCGCGAACGCCACGGTAATGAGGCCTGGCTTCAAGGCGAGGCTCGGTGGGGCATTGTTCGTAGAGGATTTTTTTGCGGGTTTACGGGCCATTGGGATCCATCGCGTGAATGACAACCACGACACGGCGGTTTTGCGCGCGGCCGGCCTCGGTTGTGTTGGGGGCAAAGGGGGCAAATTCACCAAAGCCCTGCGCCGATAGGCGGGTGCCGCTGATGCCTTTTTGCATGAACAAGGACACAACGGACACCGCGCGTTCGGCGGAGAGCGACCAGTTCGACGGGAACTGTGCGGTATCGATGGGCTTATTATCGGTATAGCCCTGGATGACGATGCTGAACTGATTGGGAAGTTTCGTCAGATTTTTCGCAACATGGCCAAGCAGGGTCACGGCCGGCTTCACCAGCGTGGCCTTCCCCGAAGGAAACAGCGCCGAGGCATCGAAGCTGATGACGAGGGTCAGCGGTTGCGCGGTCATCGTCACTTTTTTGCTCGTCGTCATCGGCTGCAGCAGCGTCGCCAGCTGCGCCTGCACCTGTTGCAAAGCGACGAGTTCCGCTTCCAGCTGTTTGGAGATTCTTGGCGTGGCGTGCTGGAGATGCGTCGCCGGATGGGCGATTGGATGCTGAACCGTCGAGACCGCGTGCTGCATGATGCCGTTGCCGGCCGATTTGGTGTTCAGGATGGAGAGCGGTGTCGCATGAAAGGCCCGCTGCATGCCCATCTCGACCTCCGCCACCAGATCCTTGTTGCGCGTGGAGGAGGCGTACAGCACGACAAACAAGGCCAGCAGCAGCGTGAGCAGATCCGCATAGCTCACCAGCCAGCGTTCGTGGTTCGGCTTCTTCTTCTCGCGGGCAGGTCTGGCGATACCGCGCATGATTATGCCGCCTCACCAATGGCATCAATCGGTGGCTCGGCGATGACGGTTTTTTCCTTGCCCTTGGCATGCCCCGTCAGAAAGCTGTGCAGTGTCTGCTTAATCATCAGGCCGGATTTACCTTCCTTGATGAGCATAAAACCCTGAATCACGAGCTGCCGCTCGCGCTCACGCAGTTTCGCCAGGCCCGACAGCCGCGTGCCAACCGGCAAAAAGATGAGATTGGCGGCACCAACCCCGTAAATCGTCGCCACAAACGCCGTCGCGACGCCAGCACCCAGCTCCTCGGGATGGTCAAGTCGCATCATCACATGAATCAGGCCCAGAACCGCGCCCATGACGCCGATGGTCGGCAGATAGCCGCCCGCGGCTTCCCACATCTCGCCGGAAATTTCATCCTCGTGCGTCGCGTTTTGCGCCAGCACTTCCAGCGTGTATTGCAAATCCTCTTCACTCGCATTGTCCACGATCAGCTGCAGCGCCTGGCGCTGAAACTCGTCGGTGATGGCCGGCAGCTCCTTCTCCAGCGCGAGCGAACCCTGGGTCCGGCACAAATTCGACCATCTGGCGGCGTTCTCGATAAAATCGGGAAGATCCACCAGCGGCGGTTTCACCAGCCACATGAAACGCGTGAGTCCCGTCACCACATGTTTGAATCCGAACTGGGTGAGCAGCGCGGTCAAGGTTCCCCCGAAGACGATGATCAGGGCGGTGGTGCTGTACAACGCCGAGATCGGATCGCCGTCACAAAGTGCAGCACCGATGACGACGGCCAGAGCGCAGAATATTCCAATGACTGCCGACATTATGCGGGCACTCCATTCATCCGTTCAGACATAAATTGAGCCAGGCTTTTCAGCGCGCGTTGCCGTATCTTTGTGGCGTATCCTTCGCTGACATCCAACACCGCGGCGATCTCTCGATTATTCATTTCTTCATAGTAATGCATCGCGATCACCTGATACTCGACCTTTGGCAGCGCCTGCAGGGCGGATGTCAGCGCTTGTTCATGATCGCCGCTCAGCAGCTCGGAAAGCGGGTCCCGCGCCGCCGTGCCGTTGATGAAGGAGCTGGTATCGACCTGGTCGATGTCAAACGAGGCCTCGCCACGCCGCAGTTTGCCCTCGCGCCGCAGCCCGTTCAGCATCGCGCCCTTAATTCGCTTCTTGGCAAACGCCACAAAATCAATCCCCAACGACTCATCAAACCGCGCGATCGATTCGAGCATGCCGATAGCCCCCCACTGCAGCAGCTCATCCAGGTCCGCCCATGGCATCCTCACCTTCATCAGCATGGCAATCCGGCGAATCGCATTGCCATGCTGGGCGAGCATCTTCTCATTCTGCAGATGAGGGCTGGTCATATTCGTCATCATCGTGGCGCGGGCTCGGCGGTCAGCACGACCTGCAGCGACAAATTCTCCGGAATCTCTTCCAGCGCGATAACCGGAATGATCCCGGCCACCGTTCTGGCGACCACCTTTCTAATGCCGCCTTGCACGACGAGAAGCGGCTTCTGCCCTTTCGCCTTCATCATCCGCGCGGCGTTCTCGCAGGCCTGCCGCAGATGCCCTGCCGCTTCCGCCTCGATCTCAACGCCAAACCCGGAATCGCGGCTAGTCCGCACGGATTTTCCAATCAGATCCTCAAGCTTCTGCTCCAGCACCGCGACCCTCAGCACGGTCTCGGCGCCGGCGAACTGCGAGACAATGAACCGCCCCAGCCGCGCGCGCACCGCGTTGATCAGACGATCGACATCCTTGTTGCCGCCATCAGAAGACTCGACCATGGCTTCGGCGATCCGCTCGAAATCCCGGATCGGCACTTCCTCAGCCAGCATCGACTGCAGCACCTGCCGGACCAGCCCCATGGAAAGATTGTTGCGAACCTCCTCCGCCAATTTCGGTGTCGTCTCGGAGAGCCTGGTCATCAGCCCTTCAACCTGCGGGCGGCCCAGCAGCTCGGCACCGAAACGTTTCAGTATCTCCGCGAAATGCGTGGCCACCGTGCTCGATGCATCCACCACCGTATAGCCAAGCTCCTCCGCTTTCGGGATCGCCGACTGCGGAACCCACACGGCGGGCTGCCCAAAGGCCGGGTCCTTCACATGCCGCCCCACCGCCAGCTTCTCGGTCACCATCGGGCCCTCAAGCGCCAGCCACTGGCCAGGCCAGACCTCGCCGCCGGCAATCGCCGCTCCCCGCAAGGTAAACCGGTAGCCATGCGGCGGCAGCTCGCTGGCATCGCGGATATGCACAGCCGGCACCAGAAAACCCATCGCGCGCCCGTAGCGCTGCCGCACCGCCGTGAGACGCGCGAGAAGCTTGCCGTCAGCCTGGGCAACCAGCGGCGTGAGCGCGAATCCGATATTCATCCCCAACGGATCCACACCCGTCACGTCAATCAGCGTATCGGTCTTGGCTTCACCAGGCACGCCTTGCCGCTCGGGGGCGCCTGAAGCGGTGGCGGCCTTGTCCTGCTGCGCGCGCGACACACGGTAGGCGGAAAAAGCCAGCACCGCCGCCAGGATCAAAAACGGCAAATGCGCCATTTCCGGAATCAGGCCAATCGCCCCGGTAATACCGGCGCCAATCCACAACGCCTGGGGATATTTGCTGATCTGCGATTTAATCTGCGCGCCGATATCCTCACCGGTCGCAACACGCGTCACAATCAGCCCCGCCGCGATCGAGATCACGAGCGATGGAATCTGCGCCGCCAGCCCGTCGCCAACCGTCAGCAGCGTATACGTCCGCGCGGCATCCGCCAGCGGCAAACCATCCTGCAGCGTGCCAACCAGCAGCCCGCCCAAAAGATTCACAACCAGAATGATCATCGCCGCGATCACATCGCCGCGCACAAACTTCGAAGCCCCGTCCATCGCCCCAAAAAAATCCGCTTCCCGGCGCAAATTTTCGCGCCTCTTTTCCGCCGCCTGCGGCGAGAGGATGCCGGCATTGATCTCGGCATCAATCGCCATCTGCCGCCCCGGCAAACTATCCAGCATGAACCGGGCGCTAACTTCCGCGACCCGCCCCGCCCCTTTCGTCACCACGCTGAAATTGATGATGATCAGAATGACAAAAATGATGGCACCAACGACGTAATTGCCCCCAACGGCAAACTGGCCAAAAGATTCGATCACCTGGCCGGCCGCACCCGGTCCCGTAAAGCCGTTCAACAAAATCACCCGCGCCGTCGCCACGTTGAGTGCCAAGCGCATCAGCGTCGTCGCCAGCAGCACTGAAGGAAAAGACGAAAACTCAGCCGGCGAATAGATGAACAGGCTGGCCGCCAAAATGACCAGACCGACGGAGATGTTGATCGCAAACAGAAACGAAATCGCCACTGGTGGCAAGGGGATGACCAGCATCACCAGAACGAGCAAGATGACAACCGGCCCAGATAACTGGGACGCCTTAAAAGCCCCCATCACGCCTTCGGGGCGGGGCAGCGCGACCGCGTCAGCCATGCAGGATCGCCGGGATCGAAGCGATCACGTGAACCGCGTAGCCATCCACACCACGCATCATCACCGGTCCGGCGGCAGACGTCAGTCCCGCGACGGCGACCAGCTTCAAAATGAACGCCAGTGAGGATTCCCTAATCTGCGTCATCGTCTGCAGAATTCCCGCCGCCAGACCGACCAACAGCATGAGCACCAGCACCGGACCGGCGAGCTCCGCAAAGGCGATCCAGGCGCCCACGCTGACTTGCGCGGGTGTCACTCCGCAGCCTCTTTATGAACCTGCTCCAGGTCCTCAATCAGCGAGAGAACCCGCACGCCATACTGGCTCTTGCCGACCGCGACCACCTCCCCAAGCGCCAGTTTTTGCCCATTGGCAAAGATGCTGAGCGGCTCACCAACCATCTGGTCCAGCGTGATAACCTGCCCATATCTCAGCTGCCTGAGATCCTTGACCGAAATGCTGGTGCGGCCGAGTTCAACCGAGAGCGTCACGGGCACGCGCTCGACCGGCTTGGCCGCCACCGCAAGATTGCCGTGCGGCAACGCCACCAGCGTCTCGGGCTCAACCCGATCGGTGTCGCTTGTCATCATCATCTTCTCCTTTTCAACTGGTGGCATGACAGGCGGGCTCTGCCGGCCCAGCTCCTTCGGACGGCAACACACAAATCCCTCGCTCTGCCCGTAATCGGCAAAAAACACATCTATCCCCGCAACCACCCCAACCGCATCCGGCAGCAAAACCAGCGGCAAAACCTGGCCCGGCCGCAAACCTTCCATCACGCCAACGGGAATTTTTGAACGCGCGATTTCAATGCGCAGTTCGACATTCACGCTCTCCGTCAGATGACTGAGCGTGCTCTCCCAGCGCGGATCGCTGACATGCTGCCCAAGCACGCGCGACCCGGTGAACCCAGGCAGGGATTCCAAATTATCGAACGCCGCTATCGGGCACATGACCGTGATCGCGCCGGACCCTGTCCCCGTCTCAAGCACGCCCCGGCAGACAAACATCCAATCGCGCCCATCGCCGATCGCGAGCATCGCCGTCGATGTTTCATATTGCATCAGGGTCAGCTTCACCCTCGCGACCCCGCTCACCACATCCGCGATAGTCCGCAGCGTATCCTCAATAATCCTCCTGCCGGTGCGCGTCTCCATCTTCGAAAGTTCGCTCCGGCTGAACGCCGATGGCGCCGTCGCGCCGCACATCCGGTCGAGCACCGCCGCGACCAGATTGCCATCGATCACCACCAGGATCCGCGTATTCAGCTCGGCCACATTGACGATGGCGCCCAGAATGATCCGCGGCAATTCGGACAGGCAGGAATCAAGCGTGTCGACGGCACTCTTGCAGCTCAGCACCTGAACCGGGCTGCGCATGAGATCGACGAGGTTCTGGCGTATCTCCCGCATGCAGCGATCGGCCAAGCCATCGACCACAACCGAATTGAGTTTCGGCGTCCTGGCCTGGCCAACCAGATCGACCAGAGAAATGGGTTCGACATCAAGCATAGGCGCTGACCCCACCAGCCCGGTTTTCAGCGCCGCCGCTGTTAGAAAGGGCCAGCGCCGCCTGGTTCGATCCCGTCGAAACACCCGACCGGGGCGCCTGACCAAACGGGCCGCCGCCATTCCCGCTGGCATTCCCGCCATCCGAACCGACCGAGGTCTGCCCAAGCGAAATGCCCGCTTCCGTCATCGCCTGCCGCAGATCGTCGAGATGGCTGGTGAGGAGATGGGCCGTTTGCGGCAGGCTCGGCACGAACTGCACATTGACCTGCGGGCCTTGGCCGATTGAGACATGAACAGTCATCGATCCAAGACCGGCCGGGTCTAGACTGAGAATGGTGCTGTGATCACCGGTCTTTTGCATCGCGAGCACGGCGGCCGCGAGCGCGGATGGTGTGGCCGGCACGGGCGCACTAGCTGGAGACGGGGAAGCGGTTTGGCCAGCCTCAATCGTGGCTTGCCCCGGCGCGATCGGCAGCGCGCCCGCAATCATCGAACCCGGCGTCGGGGCCCCTGAAGAGGACGGCATGGCCGAAATCTGCGCGGCAAGCGCGAGCCGCGGCTGACCCGGATGCGGAACGGAAAATGGAACCTTGCTGTCTTCGCCCACCAATTTTGCACGCGCTTCGTCGGTGGACGAAGTGCCGCTATGGCCGCTGGAAGGCGGAGCCGTGATGGCGATCGTCGAGTTAGCCGGCGCCACTGGAGCAGCTGATGAACCCGACTGCGAGTTCGCAGCCGGCGAAGGTTTTGCATCCGGCGGATTCGCGGTGACGAGGCCATCTGACGAAGCCGTTTTGGGCGCCGCTTCCTGCGGTCCGGCATGAAGCGGCGTGTCGTCGTCACCTTGAGTGGACAAATAAGTCGAGCCGGACGCCGCCGGCTCGCCAGGACCCGGCTTTACCTCCGCCGAATGCGAAACCTCTTCACGCTTTCCTACCGAATTCACAACGGCTTCTTTGCCATGCTCGATGACCGGCGCTACGGCGGATGATGGCTGAACCTGAAAACTCTGCCCGGATGCGAAAATCAGACTCACAAAGGCAACCGGATTTGCCGGTTGACCTGAATGCGCCGTGTGCACCCCGGCGCGCGGCTTTGCATCGCCTTCTTCACCCCCCGTCAAATTCTTATCACCCCTTTCCTTCGTTGGAGACCGCTGATCACTCACGCCCGCATCCGCGTGGTCCTTCCCAGCATGGCCGGGCGCCCGAGCGAATATTTTCAAGCCAGCAGCGGGAGACATCACATCCGCGCCGGCGGCGACCGGCGCATCGCCAGCGCGCTCGGCGTGATGCATCGCAACCGACCAATGCGTCTTCGACGCGGGCTCACTGGCGCGCAAACCAGTCCCCATGCGCGATGGCGCGCCAGACAACGATGTGACCGGAGGGGCCGTCACACCAGCTCCTCCGACGCACTCACGCTGATCTTCCCTTCGGCGGCGAGCCGCAGCGCGGTTTCCACCACCTCGCTTTGCGCCGCCAGAGCATCCGCCTTGCGCATCGGCGGTCCGTTCTGCAGCTCTTCCTTGATAATCTCTACCGTTCGCGCCGAGACATTCTGGAAGAATTTTTCCCGCAACGGTTCATCGCTCAACCGCAGCGCCGGCGCCAGCCGGTCCGGCTGAATTTCCCGCAGAATGATTTGCAAGGCGCGATCAGAAAGTTTGATGAGGTCGTAGAAGGTGAACAGGTTTTCCCGGATTTTGCCGGCGATCACGCTGTCCCGATCCTCAATCCGGCGCATGACATTCTCCGACTTCACGCTCTGCAGATGGTTGAGAATATCCGCCGTATGTTTCGCGCCCCCAAGATTATCCAGTCGCTTGCCCGCATTCTCCGCCCCCGCCATCAGCTCGGCGACCATCGCGCGCAGCTCCGCCACCGCGTGCGGCGAAACCGTGTCGAGGGTGGTAAACAAATAAACCGTCTCGGCGACCAAATCCTCCGGCAGAAATGACAGCATCGCGGCACCGGTGTCATGGGGCAACTGCGCCAGCAGCAATGCCAAGGTCTGGGGCCGTTCGCTCGCCAGGTTCATGGCCAAAATCCGCGGATCGACATTGGAGGCGAAATGCGAATGGCTCTTGCGCTTCAAGCTCTCGACAATCTCGCGCGATTTGGTTTCACCCAGCGCGGCGCTAAGAATTTTTTGCAGATAATTCAGCCCATCACCACCAACATAGCCAAGCTCGGCGGCAAAGCTGCTCATAATCGCCGCCGACTCATCGGCCGCCACCCGGCGGATCGAAAGCATCGCCGCCGAGACGCTGGCGATCGCGTTTTCGTCCATATGCCGCATGACCGACGCCGCGACATCCTCGCCGAGTTCGAGCAACACGACGGCCGCACGTTCCGCGCCCGTCAGCCCGTCCTTGACCAGGGCCGTTCTCTGTTCAGCCATCGAGTTCGGCCCAGCTCTGGAGAAGTTTGGCGACGGCGATGGGCTCTTCAGACGCCAGATTGCGCAGCTTGCCGAACTCCTTCTTGGGCACGGCAATCTCCACCGGCCTGGGCAAAACCGTATGGGTCACGCCGACATCGAGCCGTCCCAGCCACCGGCTCAGCGGTATCACCGCGCCAAACAGCAAAGCCAGGGCGGCGACGATCTCCAGCATGGCATGTGAAACCGGGCCGGCCGCCTGCATCAGGCCCGCGGCAGCAGCCACGCCGGTCTCGCCGCGAAATGGCGCCGCCATCACGGTCACACTCACCGCCGGATACGCGAAGGCGCCGGCCAGTGCGGCTTTCACCTGGCCGGTGGTGACGGGGCCCAGCGCCGCCTTGTTCACCACGACGGATATGGCGATGGAGTTAACCACCCAGTCCGGCTTCGTAATGTCGCTCTGGGTCTGACTGACCAGATAGGTCTGGTCAGTATTTTTGCTGCTTTGGTGCGGGCCAGCATCAACATTATCGGCGCTGGAAGCACCACCCCCAGTTCCGGCGTCAGCGCTCGGGTTCTCCGGCGGCGTCGCACTCGTCGCCGCCGGCGGCTCGTTGGAGAGCGCGCCTGGAATCCCCAACGCCGCGTTCTGCGTCCCGCTCTGGTCGGATTCCGCAACGGTCTCGTGTGAGATCGTCTGGGCGGGACCATAGGTCAGCTGCTGCACATGCTCCTGGGTGAAATCAATATTCGCCGAAACACTCGTCCGAAAATTCCCCTCCCCCACGATGGGCGTCAGCAGCTGCGCAATCCGCATGGCGGCGGCGTTCTGCACCTGATCGGTGGTCGCCAGCTGCGAGGCGGTGTTGATCGATTTATCGGTCGGATTCACCACGATGCCCGCAATGGTCTCCACATCCACCTGATC
>Ga0116226_10002631_pt1 | contig 15697 bp, 12 predicted proteins | sample S1TSphfallax_FD_89692 | JGI IMG/M metagenome (GOLD analysis project Ga0116226, IMG submission 89692) | Host-associated microbial communities from peat moss isolated from Minnesota, USA - S1T2_Fa - Sphagnum fallax MG | ecosystem: Host-associated > Plants > Peat moss > Unclassified | place: USA...
CCCCTTGCTACCATTACGCGAACGCCACTGGATCGAAGCCATGAAGACCCTCAAGCCTAACGGCTTCAATCAAAACCGTGGTGGCGTTTTCGGCAGCTATGGAGCGCCGATCAATATCGCTGGCGTGTTGCCTCATCGGCAGATGTTCCCGAACGGCCTGCTTGTTGCCTCACGTAAATACTCCCCTACATCCGGACGATATTTTTCACCAGCTTTTTGGTGGGCCTAAAGCAGTGGGCTACGCAGCGTAGCCCCAGCTACGCGAAGCGAAGCAGCCCACTGCTTTAGGGGGTCCAGTCATTGGGCGAGTTCCGTTGCGGGCGCATTCTGTTGCCGGGAACCAAAGACCATTTCATGTGCGCGTTCGGCACGCCAGGTTTTCAGCCGCCGCTGCAAGGTCCGGAGCAACTCGAAAGGATAATCGCCAGGCTGTTCGGCCTGCAGCTTCTCGAGCAACTCCCGCGCCGTCCGCCAGGGTTCGGCCTCGAACCACGTCAGCAGCTGCGCAGTCACGTCCACCAGTGGATCGGGCCGGCGCCGGCCGCGCTTCGCCGTTGGCTTGGATCGCGCGGTCGGACGGATATCACCAGCTTTCCACGAAGTACGTAGCCCGGCAAGGAACACGTCGAGCGTGGGTGCGGCGGCATCTTCTGACGTAATACTATCCGGCGTATCGGCAAGTTCAACCAAACGTAGCTGTGCGGCTCGCATGTCACGAAGCAGAAGGACCGGATCCAGTGAGGTGTATACCCGCTTCAGCTGTCGCTTGACGTCTTCCGGCGTGCGGGAATCGTCCATCAGACGCTGATAGGGTGTCGCCGGCTTGTGGTAACGCTTGTGGACCCGCGCACCCTCGCGTTCCTTCGCCGCCAGTTTGAACGATGGCTGGAAGAAGTTCACGAACAACCGCACCGTCGCATACAAATCCGCCAGCGCCGCCGCCGCCTTCAAGCCTTCGAAGCGGCGGTAACCGACGATCTTGCGAACTACAGCTCCATTTTTTTGCTCCACCCACGCCTGGTCGTTCTTGCGGTATGGTCGACAGCGCGTGAAGGTGATCCCTCCCGCCAAACAATAATCCCGCACCGTCTCGTTGATAAACACGCTGTCATTATCGCTATCGAAGCCAAGCAGCGCGAACGGCATTAGCTTGCGGATTTCCGTCAACACCTCGGTCAGCAGCTTTTGCTCGCGTACCAGCAACGGCGCGCACTCGGTCCAGCCAGTGGCAATATCGGTCACTGTCAGCGTCTGGACAAAGCTGCCCTTTGCGGTCGCGCCACTGTGCCACACCAGATCCACCTCGCAGAAGCCAGGCGGCGGGTCGCCCCAGTCAGAAAAAGTGCGAACCGGAATGCTCCGTCGAAGCTCGCTGACCGGACCGCGCCGCCGCCGCCGACCGCTGCCCGCTTTTGCCTCCCGCAATGCCCGATCAATCGTCGCCGCACTCATCGCCAATAGTTGCCGGCGTACGTCAGGATCAAGCTGCAGATGACCATGCCGCTCCATCGCTTCAACCAGCAGCGGTGCCAACGGCCGCAACCGTTTGCCGCAGATCCGATCCGACGCCTCCCAGATCACGATGAGCGCCGTGCGCACCGCCTCGTCATAGAGCCGCCGTTCAGGTCGGTGACCATCCGTCCCGGCCGCCCGCCCACATCGCAGCAGCCGCATCGCGTGCTTGCGATGAAAACCCGTCACCGCCACAAATTCATCGAGAATCCGTTTTTTCTCATCTCGCGTGCCAGCCCGATACCGACCGCTCGTCGCAGCCACCAACTCCCCTCGCATCGCCATGCTCACATTCCTCATCACCACACCCCGCAGATGAATTCCGTGGGGAGCAAATCACATGAGGCAACACCTCAACAGCAGGGAGCACTTCTGATGAGGCAATGCGTTTCTCATCCAGATTGTCGCGCTACAGCCCGGATCTTCACATCAAGGTCGGTAACATGCTTGCCCATCTCCTCAAACATCGCCTTTGCCATGTCTGGAATGGCCGGATGATCCGATAGGGCGCAAAGCAATATTTCAACATTGCTGGAGCCCTTAGCCGCAATTACACCGAACTCCGCAGCGTGCCCGCGCAGGGCGTTGATGGACTGGGTCCTCTGGCCGACGAGCATCTCCCGCTGCCTCACGATAATGACAGCGGCCTGCTCATCGACGGTCTTGACCGAGACCGTCCGCATGCTTGGCCGGGATGCTGCCTCAGAGATCGCCTCCGCATCATTACGGTCATTCTTGCTACGCTTGACGAAGGGTTTCACATATTGCGGCGGGATCAACTTCACCCGGTGGCCCATGGCGCCAAGCACCCGGCCCCAATGATGAGCCCCTGCACAGGCTTCCAGAGCAACCTCGGTGGGGGGCACCTTGGTAAAGAAGGCTTCAACCTGCGCCCGCCTAATCTCGCGGCGCAGAATGACGCAGTCATGTTCGTCTACGCCGTGCAACGTGAAAATATGCTTCGACGTAACGATCGATATACGTTTAAATTCGATTGGGACGGCCCTTTCATGATGGTCAGTTGCGCGACCTCATCTTGACACAATCCGATGCCGTGGGCCGTTCCACCCCAACAATTCTCAGTGGAAATCAACAACCCATCAGCCTCTTCACCCATTGGGTGCTCCATACTCGCACTTCCAATTTCATCATAACTCACTGATATTTATGACTGATTCAGCGCGGACGTACAATAAAAAGCTCTCTCGTCCGGGAAATCCGGGCTAAGGGCGATCTTCCATGTCTGCCACCGGGGCGGATCAGGCGAACGAAAACGCCTTTTCCAAATGGTTCGGCCAAAAAGCAGAAAAACACATAAAAACAACCTCTGGTTAAATTATTTGGCATAGCCCTTCTCAAAACTCACCTTTCTGACCGAAATTAAGAATTATTGTTGAAATCGTGATAAATTCCTGTACAATGTTCCTAGTCCTAAGCTGGGCTGACAGGCCGTTGCCTCGATTAGACCTAATACCCAGCTGCGGATCAGTTTGGCGTTTATAGTTTGGGCGGATGTTTCGGGAGGGTTTCTACTCACCATACTGTTCACAGTTATCAAACGGTACGTTGCGACAAGTGCATTGATGGACGTGAATTCCGTCCCGGGACGCGTCGACAATGCCATCAGGTTCTAAAAATTTATCGGTGCGGATACATCTATTCCGCTTATCCATCAGCAGAAATATCAACACTAAAGGAAAACAATGTCTCACGGAATTATTGCTTGGTTGGTCATTGGCGCAATCGCGGGCTGGTTAGCTGGGGTATTAATAAAGGGATCGGGGTTTGGACTGATCGCCGACATCATTGTTGGAATCGTTGGCGCGTTTATTGGTGGTTGGATTTCATCGATTGTCGGATTGGACATCGGAGGCGGGTTCATTAGTTCAATTATCGTAGCGGTAATGGGAGCCGTAATTCTGCTATTTTGCATCCGTCTCATTAAACGAGCGTGAACATAGCGGTGGGACACTGAAGAACCAGAGACCCCGGCCGCTCATCCAAACGGATAATGCCCACGAAAATCGAAATAATTCATTAGATCCAAGTGGGCATTTCACTTCTAGTTATGCTATTCTCCGGGTGACACAAAATTGACGGATCAGATTACCCAATTCAAAGCATCGCGTTTTGGTTAGACATGGAGGACCAGCAACATTCCAATCCTACAGATACTCTAAGGAACGAAATAAAAACTGCTGATTTCAAGCACCGAAAGAATATCACGACCGATCTGCGGGTTGGATAATACTAGGCCATGGACAAAGTTTGGCCTTACCTCGAGCAGGTCGCAAAAAACAACCGACGGTCTTGCGATATAGCATCCAACCGACCGTGAAAAGCCAATTATGGCTTACACCGTGATGCTATTTTGATACACACCTGCACTTATTCGCTGCTACCTGCATCGACGATCTGTGACTTGAGGCATCTTCCAGGTATCGCGGCTCGTGACACTCTTAGTGCAAGAGAATGCTCCTGAAAAGTCGCGAAACGATGCTCTAATGGGCAACACATAATTTGTGTGCAAAAATATAAAATTTTCCATTGGAATTTTTGAATCTAGATTGTGTAATGAGCCTGGAGGAGCAAAATATACCTCAAACAGGTCAGCCGCCTCCTTTTCGATGTTTCGAACTCATCAAATTTAACTAGGGTGGCGGGAAAACTTTCCAATTGATATTTCAGATGGTGCGGCAAACTACTGCCAAACTGAGACCGACCATATACTCCAGACTTTCAATCTCCGTCGAACAATCTGAACCAGAAACCGTCGAAAATGCTAAATTTAATAAAATGGGAGATTCTCGCTCGGTAACATAGTGGCGTATAGAGTCGTTCGGCTATCTCTTTTTGGTGCTATCCGTTTGAGCTACCAGAACAATAAAGCTCAAAGGGAACACTTTTATTACGCCTTCCTTTTTTTTGCGGAACCTCAAACATAGAATTTCCATTATTTTGCATGGATTATTTCCAAAATGTTATTTTTAGCTATAGGCGGAATCTTCGACTGCCTCTTGTTCTTTCAATTCCGCTTCAAGCCGTTGGAGAAATGCATCGAGATACGCCGGAAGCGCCCTATCAGCTCTGACATAAAGGCCCAGATCCGACCATATAGGGGAACCTTGACTCTCTAACGGTATGAATACGATTTTACCGCTATCGAGCGATTGCTCCAAACCCAACCGGGTATGGAACCAAATACCTGCATTTCGTGCTGCACACGCACGCATCAACTCTACCGAGTTGGACTGGATGGTCGCCTGGGGAAGATGGGGCAGGCGCGCTATTGAAGGTTCAAGCAACTGCCGAATCGAGAGATCGGGGGTTGGCAAAATCATCGCATCCTCAACGCAGCTTGCAAGACTAACCCTCTTTTTGTCCGCCAGCCTGTGGTCTGCAGAAACGATTGCTCCCAGGCGGAATCTCGCAAGCGCGACTTGTCGCAACTCAACACTATGGCTAAGGGCAAATGCTATCCCAACATCGGCGTCGCCGCGGATCAGCATTTCTTGCACCTCGAAGGAGCCGGCGGTATGAGCAATAAAATTAACCCGCGGTGCCGCTTTCCGATGTCCGTGAATGACGTCTGGTAAGAACGAAATATTCAGCGCTTCGATTCCGGCGACTTTTATGGTACCAATTAACCCACCTTGAAGGCTCTGAATATCGGAGCGTAAGCGCTCTTGGTCTTGAATGACTGTAAGAACGTGTCGCGAAAAGAGTTCGCCTAAGAACGTTAGTCTTAAGCCACTCGGATGGCGTTCAAATAGCGCGCCACCGACCTCTCCTTCCAGATTCAAAATATGCCTATTCAAAGCGGAGGACGCCAAGTTCAAGGACCTTGCCGCAGCGCGGATAGACCCTGCCTTACGTACCGAGTTGAAATACATTATTGCCGGCGCATGAATGCGCAGAGGACGCCCTTTTACGATCACAATTGGTCAACTCGGATCATCTGTTGCCGATTCAAGATCAATCAGACGTAAAAGATACACTATTGAGAACACCTGGTCCACGATATTTTGCTTCCCCATTCTTCTCCTAAATATTGTTGGTCGAGCTTCCTGGAGTGACGCCTCCGACATAATATCTTCTCATGCCTGCCGCTAAACGAGTCTCTCATTTCACTGTTCAGGCTCTGATCTTGGCATAACAGGCCATCCCATCTTTAAGTCCTGAGAACTCCACCACAAATTTCACCACTCTGCGACGCGGTCAAGGTCTCCCCGCTGCTATTTCGGCAGCAGTGTAGGCGAAATTTAGCACTATACCGCACAGGATAATTTCTCGTAGGAAAATTGGATGGCAAAGCAAGTCGTACGATTCAACCCAAAATGCCCTTTTTGATAACCATATCGATCTCGGCATAAGTCATTAATTTCCTCAACTACACGCGGTGGGAGGCTAGCGCAGGCTTTACAACCGAATGTTGATAAAGAGCGACGCTGCCACGCATAAAATTTTGCTTTGGCTCAATTGGCGAAGTTAGACAGGATCGCAAAATGGAATTTTTCCAACAAATCGAGGCTCTAAAAATCATACAATCAGCGATAACCTCTGGCAGTGTACGATTGCAGCGCCAAGATGATTCGGTGGAGTTTCCCGAAGCAGCAGCCAGACGGGACGCCCTCTACTTCGTAACCTTGTACAATGGATTGCTCGGTTTGGACCAATTAGCGTCACAACAGATCTTGCCCGAACAACAAACGGCTTCGGACGAGATGGTCACACGGCCGCCATTGGCGGCTGAGGCACCGTCAATGCGCCCCGAACCTGGCCCCGCACAGTCAGTTGAAACGCCAGCGCCGCCGGTCATGCCCGCGGCAATCGAAGATGAACCGGCTAAAGCGCAGGAACCTCTCGCCCAAACACAAGTCTCAGGCACAGATTATCGACAGTACATTCCTGAATCGGCCCGGAAATATATTCGCAACTAAGCATTCGCCACCGCACGTCATGCGAACCATTCCTGCCCTATATCTTCTGCTAGCCCACGTTATCAACTTGCGTTGCCCCGTACACCGATCATCTCTGACAAGGATATTCATGTGAACAACATCCTCACCGCAAAAAAGCCCGCAGCCCTAAATTTTTCTCAACGTAAGATAACTGTCCACCCCGTTGACCAGGTACTGCCGGTTCCAAAATTGATTGCCTATGGATTTCAGCACGTCCTTGCATTCTACGCGGGCGCCGTTCTTGTTCCGATCATCGTGGCGGGTGCCTTGGGCCTCACCACCCTTCAGCTTATCCATTTAATAAATGCCGATTTATTTACTTGTGGGATCGCATCTCTACTCCAATCAGTGGGTTTTTGGAAAATCGGCGTAAGGCTGCCTCTGTTGCAAGGAGTCACCTTTACAGCGGTAAGTCCAATGATTTCCATTGGACTTGCGGCGGGTGGTGGCACTCAGGGCTTGTTGGCGATTTACGGCACCGTTCTGTGTGCTGGTCTGTTTACTTTCTTTGTTGCGCCTTACTTCGCATCTCTAATTCGGTTCTTCCCTCCGGTCGTCACGGGCACGGTGATTCTTGTCATTGGTATGGCGCTTTTGCCCGTTGCTGCAAACGACATCGTATTGGGCAGTAGCCCGTCGGCAATCCAGAACCCCGTGTTGCTCAAGAATATTGCTTATGCACTTGGAACGCTTGCCCTAATCGTTAGCATACAACGTGTTTTCACCGGGTTCATGGCCACAGTTGCCGTGCTACTAGGGTTGGTCGTAGGAACGCTCGTTGCGTGGTCTCTCGGTGACGCTCATTTTGATCAGGTGACGTCGGCAGGATGGGTCGGAGTCACGACACCTTTCTATTTTGGTATTCCGACATTCAGCGTAACAGCAATCCTATCGATGCTTATCGTTATGATCATTACGATGGTTGAGACGACCGGCGATGTATACGCAACTGGAGAAATCGTCCGTAAGCGGATCCGGCCGGATGATGTTGCACGTGCGATCCGTGCTGATGGCATTGCTACGTTTCTAGGCGGTGTATTGAACTCATTCCCATATACTTGCTTTGCTGAGAATGTCGGACTTGTTCGCCTTACGCAGGTCAAAAGCCGATGGGTTGTTGCCGCAGCCGCTTGCATTATGATTATTTTGGGATCCTTACCAAAAGCCGCGGCGATAGTTTCTGGTATTCCGCTACCCGTTCTTGGCGGCGCGGCATTGGCGATGTTTGCCGCTGTTGCTGTCGTCGGTGTGCAGACGCTGAGCAAAGTGGACTTCAATGATCACAATAATGTGGTTATTGTAAGCACAAGCGTCGGTCTTGGCATGCTAGTTACGGCGCAGCCTTTTGTTGCCAACGCGTTTCCACACTGGATGCAGATTATGTTTGGGAGCGGGATCACCCTTGGAGCACTTTCCGCTATCCTGCTGAACATCATATTCAACCATACTGGAACAGATCGTGGCCCCGCCGTTGCGGGGAGACCTGGAGAGCATCTCGTTAATCTCTCTGAAGTTAACAAGATGAACTATGAAGAATTTTCTGCTACATTTGGCGGACTGGTTGAAACGACGCCTTGGGTGCTCGAGCGTGCGTATAATTCTCGTCCGTTTCAAGACACGATTGCACTTCGCTCAGCTTTTCATGATGCATTGTTGACGGGTACGTCGGCGGAACAGATCGAACTCATGAACTCTTTCGCGGATCTCGGTAGCGAAGCCGACGCAGAAAATTCCTATATACTCGATCATAGAACGATGATGGGTGACCTCGGTTACAACGATAATAATGAAGTACTCGAGCTCGCAGAGGCTTACCGTAAGCATTTTGGCTTTCCACTGATCATCTGCGCTCGTGAAGTGGAGCGCTATGAACGTGTCCTAGCCGGCGGTTGGGCCAGAATGGCAAATTCGCCTGCTGTCGAATGTGCCGCAGGTTTGATTGAAATCGCTAAGATTGCTAATTACCGATTTGACGAACTTGTCGCAAACGCAAACCCAATTGCTACAGCTCATGTGGACCGGTTTACAAAGCTTGCTATTCATTGAAGGAATATGTTGATGCTAATGCACAAAATAAACCTCGTGCATGAGCATCAATATATCGGATTCGGAATACGGATAATGTGTGTTAAGATACTGTGCTTCGAGGTCGGATTGTTTCTCATATAGAATAGCGCAAGACTCATGGTAATCAGGGGGTCTAACCGATCTGAACTTTTGGAGAGCTCACTGAGTTTGTAGGACGGCAGTAGTTATCAAATGATGAGATGGACAGCAGAAAATAATGTGTTTCGTTAGAGTTATACAATGGACGTTGCAGACTGTATCGTGGGCGGATTCGAGGCACCGGTATCATATTGGCCACTGTAATGGGCACGTTGGCATCGTCAAAGAGCCCACCAAAAACGATGGTTGCGATTTTGAGTTTTATGTGCGCTGTTCGCTGTTGTGAAATGTAAGCGCCTATTTGTTTAAGGTGTAGACTTATCGTCCTTACGCTCGAGCCAGTCCACAAAGCATTGTAAGGCCTCGTCGTAGCAATCCGTAAGTTGAACAACTGCGGTTTTTCGTTCCCGGGGATGGATATCAAGTTGTTGATAAAACTCTTGGTCATCGAATCCGATTTCAGACGTATCCTCGACGGAACAGCAATAATATATCTTAGAAATGCGAGCAAAAAAAATCGCGGACATGCACATTGGGCAAGGGAACGAGCTAGAATAGAGTATTGCCCCGGACAGATCACCTGCGTTTATCCGAGAGCAGGCATCTCTGATTGCAGTTATCTCCGCATGTGCGGTCGGATCATTATCTAATAAAACGCGGTTATACCCTTCCCCTAAAATCTTATAATCCCTAACGATGACGGCGCCAAATGGACCACCATGTTCTGCCATCATTCCATGAAAGCCGTTTTTTATGGCTTTACGCATAAAGATTTCATGTTGGGCTTTATTCACTTCACTAACTCCTGCGCTTCTAACGGTCGAATTGTCGACATCCTACCTTGAACCACTATTTTTTAAGCACTTTCTAGGGCCTCTGCCAATTGAAAAGAAGCGCGTCCTTTCCGTGTCAAATCCTTTAGAGCGGCCCACATTTGAACGCTTATGGTGACGTTTGCTACAATACCCGAAATTCTAGAGTTAATCAAAAAAGTTTAAGAATTCTTCAAGATCGGAATGAAGAAGAATATCATTTGCCGATTGTTTTGCGTGCGTTGGATGCCTAAACAGTTCATCAGCTTGTCTCAGACTATGCCGTATGACGGTGCCGTCGCGGAGGGGCTGTTTCTTGTTCTTTCTGATTATACTTTATAAAGAATAGGAATGACGAATATTTTTTTAGCCGTTAGTGCATTCGTTCTAGTTTAGTGCGCGAACTATAGAATAGGGCTCCCTTGGGCGGCACATATGTTCGAATGTGCGCGCACATGGTGATCCGCGCATTTGGCGAAAACTTCGGTCTTGGAACAAGAATATAGAGGCCCGCTAAAAATTTTTTGGACTGAATAGGACGATTCGATGAGTAGGAAAATTGACAAAGCCTTATCTCGCAATGTGTAGAGGCGGATTATCGGAAATGTCGCCTTATTATCTGAAGCCAAGAATATTGCTAATCGGCAGCTTACTTTACGCATTCGTCTGCGACTACTTTGACAACTCATCGCCGCCTAAAAATCCATTTGCGTTTAACAGAAAAATTACGATAAGATCTTCAAGAATGGATAGGTGGGAGTAGCTACATTGAGTACGCCTGCTAGGTATGAAGACCTTCCTCACGATTGTTCATTTGACCCGGAGGATTGGTATATTCTTGCCCAATGTTGGTTTCCAGTCGCAAACTTGGGTGACATCAGAGAATCGCCTGTTAGTGCAACGCTTCTCGATCAGCCACTCGTGATCTATGAGAGCGACGGCGAGATCGTTGTTGCGAACGACTATTGCCCCCATCGCGGTGTTCCGTTGAGCCTGGGCCTAAGACAGGGGAACGGTATACAATGCAAATATCATGGTCTGCGATTTGGACCGGGTGGCCATTGCGATTTGGTGCCGGCCAATCCTGAAATGCGGATACCCGATAGGCTTCATTTGAGAACCTATCCCGGGGTAAAAAGATATGGGTTGGTCTGGACAAGGCTTAGGGAACCTTCGGAGGGGTCGTTACGGTCCTTAAGGCAAACGGATGTGCCGCTTATGCCGTTTTGGGACGAACCAGGTTTCCAAAAAATCGTTTGTCCTTATATTGATATTGCAGGCTTTGCTGGTCGCCAAGTGGAAGGATTTTTGGACGTCGCGCATTTTGGATTTGTTCATACGAATACGTTCGGTGACCCACTTAAGACTCGCGTTTCTTCATATGTTCCAATCACCACAGACGTTGGGTTCAGCGTTGATTACCGTAGCGATGTACCGAACTATCCAATCGGGGCAAAAGTGGAATATCCACCGAATTTCGAATGGCTACGCCACTTTGAAATTCATTTGCCTTTTACTGCGTCGATTACGGTTCATTTCCCAGATGGTGGAGTACTCGTCGTAATGAATGCTGCGTCACCGGTGTCCGGACGAAAGACAAGATTATTTGCGCCAATTGTTAGAAACTTTGACCATCACGTTCCTGTTTCGGCGGTACATGATTTCAACAGGCGTGTGTTTGAGGAGGATCGGGCGGTAGTCGAGGCGCAAAGACCGCAACATTTGCCACTCGATCCGACGTTGGAGGCACATATTCCAGCGGATCGAAGCTCCTTTGCTTACCGTAAGGGTTTGCGGGCCATGGGATTTAGCATGTACTTTGGAGCCTAGTCGATTTCGGATAAAGGCCACTGGAAACAGACAAGTGGCAGTCCTGGGGTGTACAATCTACTATGTCGGTATGTTTAACTCGGTCTATTGATGGTTGATGTAGTTGTTGTTCTAATGGCGGGGCGTCGCTACTTGCGTCGCTTCACCGGCTTTTTGTTACGATCTGCTGCAACGTAATTTTTGATTTCTCTTTGTAATATTGAAAGAAATATGTCCAGGACAAAACTTAATGTGCGGCCTTGCCGCATATAGACACCGAGCTCGGTTACCACGGCTCTGGGGCGAGTAAGGGGTAGAAAAACGAGAGTCCCGGCCGCCAGTTCCGGCTCAATGCCCGTTCTTGTCTGAAAAGCGACACCGCCCAGGTGAACGGCCAAATACCGAATCAGCGCAACGGAATTCGCCTCAGCGACGACATGCATCCGATTCTCATATTGTCTGAGTTGGGACTCCAACAGCGTAAAAATGCTCAGGTCAGCAGTCGGAAGAATTAGTGGATATTTTGTACACTGAGAGAAGCTTAACCCGGCCGCGGCTGCCTCAGCGACTAGCGGATGTTCTCGCTTTACCAAAGCGCCAAGCGCCAATTTTCCTTCCGCCAAGCGGCATAATCTCCGGTCAAGCGGCAACGAAAAGGCTAGTCCGAAGTCGCTTTCCCCACGAAGCAACAGCTCCGGTATATCATTCGACCCTTCTATCCTTAGCCGAATTTTAATGCCCGGATAACGCTTCGACATCTGTCCAATAACATTGGGCAAAAATTCAGTGGTTAATGATTCCGCTGCCAAAAGTGAGATCTCGCCGCGGCGAAGGCCAATCAGCGCATCGAGCTCATCGGCTAACCGCTTTTCATCCTGCAAGACCGCTATAGTATGCCGAGCCACCATTTCGCCGGCCGGAGTTAGAGTCATTCCATGCGGGAAGCGTTCAAACAGCGGCAATCCGATTTCATTTTCCAGGTTGAGAATTTGCCGATTTATCGCAGAGGCCGCGACATTTAGCCGCCGTGCAGCTTCCCTAATCGACCCATATCGACGTACGGCATCGAAGTACAGCCCAGACCGATATTGAGAACGTATTTTCACGCAAACGGTGTATTCCAGTCGCCCGTCCTCACGCAACACTGATTTCCGTATTTATGTGTCCGCTCGATGTTACGATCTAGGATTTTGACCAGGCCGGTCTAACGTCACCAATCGTGACGAGCGACATGCCCACCTTTCCGTAAGGACGCCAAACTGGCGCAGCCGTCTCAAGGGTGCAAGTACTGGTTGTATGCTTGGAGTGTGGGCCCGCTGACCGGCATGACGGATACAACGCATTGCCAGTCGATCGTAGAGTCTTGGCTGACTAATGGCGCCGAGTTCAATCTTCCCAATCGAGCAAGATCCGATCCAATAAGATCCCCCGGCGCGAGCACATCTCGATCAATAGCTCAACCAAGTGCCCGGCCGAGCGTGGCTGAATGTCTGTAACCCCAACCACATTCGTGGCTGGTTGCCAAATCCTTCTCCCTACACCGCGAAGCGCGCCATCTTGCAACGTCGTTTCGTCCAAACTGAGAAGGAAAAAAATGCGCCGGCGGTGAACCAACTTAGCGAGTAACCTATAAGCCTTCGATTCGCCGTCAAAAATCACTCGATTCGGAGGCTCTAGACCTGCCAGATCAACAGATCTTATATTGTCCCAAGGCAGCTGAATGGGACCGCGCAACAAACGCGAAATTACGATCCCCTCCTCGGTAACCAGTGTCTCAAAGTAACGCGGTCCGCCGGTGGTCCGCCGCCAGCCAGATAACAACTCGTTCAACCTGCCCATCAGCCCCCGGTGATGTTCAATCCGAAACAGCAAAGCCATACGCGATATCCTCCACTTTGCAACCTGACCATGCGTAGAACTACACTCAACCCGGCTTGTATAAAATCGCGTTATTCGCAAATTCGGGCGCTATTGGCACTCGCTGCGATATCGACGCCAAGGAACGGTAATCGGGGTAAGAACTTCGGTGCATTGGCGGACGTGGCCTTGCTTTACAGCGTCTTCAAAGTCACAAGCGCGCACGGCCAGCAAACATTATAGGGCAATTGGCCCCTAACGCAGCGCTGAGCCCAACAAGGAATGCGGACGTCGTGCCCATATCGTTAGGCTCTATGTAAGCTCTCCGGGCCCGTTCTCGGGGCGTCCCGGCACCTTCGGCGAGATTGTACACACGAAGGCCTGATATGCGAGCAGTGGTCGTTATCGTACGTTGCTGTTTGCGCGGCCCTTTTCGTAACTGCGGCGGAGGATCAGTGTCTCATGGGTGCCCGACGAGGGGTAAACTTCCTGCGAAGAACTCCCAAAGAGATCACTGAATTATGCCGAAATATGAAATGACTCAAATGCTACTTACAGTATCGAATATCTGGCTTTTCGCGTTATGCTCAGAGCTACGGTTAGTCTGCATAAACATGAGCGACCGGTATGGGCGCATTATTTCGGGGATTCGCCGCTTCTACGGTTAGAAAATCTCACAACAGTGGTGACGGAGATCTCGACGCGGCTAAAGCCACATGAGATTCTTCACGATTTCGAGGCAACCGGTGCCGGGATAGCCAATCATTCGCTTTCTTTGATCGGTCCGCCACCACCGCCACCGCCACCGCCGCCAGGGCCTAGGCCAAAGCCAAAGCCAAAGCCGGAACCAAGACTATTTCCAGTGACGGTAACGGTAATGGTCTCTGAACCGACATTGCGTTTTGAGGATATCTCGGCTTCCTTTCGCAAGACCTCGATCGCCCGGTATCCAGCTTCTTCACCAGGGTTCTTGGTAAGTGCGTCCAACGCGTCGTCCAATGCAGAGATTCGAGCCTGTCGCTCGGCGTGCTGAGTGCGCTTTTGAATATCTGCACTGAGCGCCGACGACCATTCATGAGATTCAAATACTTCGGTCATATGTTGGCTGCCTCACACCTCATTTTGTGCCTCGAATGTAAAGTGAATTTGATGGTCCTGAACGAGAGCATTATCAGTCTGCACTTACACTTACCGGCGGTGGGATCGTAACGAAGTTCGGAGGCATTATTCGTAATCCGCGTCATGCGATCCTTGTCCGCGCATATGCTTCCCACCAAATGGATGCCAACATAACAGCGTGTTTGACGTTTCCATTGCATAGAGCGCTGAAGAAAGAACGAGAGTGTTTGCATTTCGATTAAATTAAGAAAAAAATATCAATATTGTCAATCGAAGCAACACAATGAGAAGCACTTAGCACCGCTTTTTGACATACATAAAATACCATCCAAGTTAAGGACGGGTCGGTCGTCGGGTCACTTTTGTGCGCTTTCATGGATCTTCCGTAATTTCCAAAGCCCGGCGCCAAAATGCTTCCTGATAGGACATCAATTCTGTGAAATAAGGCCAATGCCAGCAGTCTGGGGAAGCTTTATGCTGCGAAAATGGACAAGATGATTGTAATTGTTCCATGGGGCACGACTAGCCGAGTTTTAAATTTGCCTGGGCATATGGATTTTCGGTTGCTATCCCCGTTCCGCCGTATGATTGGGTCATTCATGAGTAAATATCGCGAGTTAGGTGATTCTTTGCTATACTCATCTTGGAGCTTTTGACCGCTTCGTATTTTCGAATGCTTCGCCTTTGTAGCGAATCACCTATATATTGGGATCTGCCTCATGACGGCCCTTGCCAGCGGCCGGCGTTGGCCCAAGTTTTTTTGCACTGCGACTGATTACGCGGATCTCGTCGGCGATAATCCCAAGTGTTTCTGCGACGGCAACAAGCGTTATCTTCAACAGCTCGCGGCCGGGGGTATCCAGTCGGACATATAACTTTAGAAATACTTCTTTCTGCTCGACCTCGTCTTCGAGCAGCCAATAGTCCTCAGCAAAGTGGATAAACTTGAGGTCCTCGATTTCAGACAGTTTTTTATATCGGATGGTGGGCATTGATAGTTCTTGTGATTTTTTCATTTTTCCCTCGGCTTTAGAAAATGGGTAAGGCATCTTAATGAACGATTGGCGACGATATACTCCGAAGAGACCCAGTGCGAACGGTTTCAATTTCGGTCTGCCGATCGTAGCATTATTGTTAGTGCAGTCGCTCTTCTAGTTTCGTGTACCATCGCCGTCTAATGTGCGACCCAGCCACCATCGATCGGCAGCGGCACGCCGGTGATCGTCTTCGCCCCTTCGGAGCACAGAAACACCGCCAGCGCCCCAATCTCCTCCGGCGTGGTGAATTTCAGCATCGGCTGCGTCTCCTGCAGCATCTTCTTCTCTTCCGTCGGTACATCCGTTCCGGCTTCCTTGGCGCGGTCCTCCAGCTGGTGTTCCACCAGCGGCGTCAGCACCCAGCCCGGGCAGATCGCATTCACGGTGATGCCGTCATTGGCCAGCTCGATGGCGGCCACCTTCG
>Ga0116226_10002632_pt1 | contig 15694 bp, 18 predicted proteins | sample S1TSphfallax_FD_89692 | JGI IMG/M metagenome (GOLD analysis project Ga0116226, IMG submission 89692) | Host-associated microbial communities from peat moss isolated from Minnesota, USA - S1T2_Fa - Sphagnum fallax MG | ecosystem: Host-associated > Plants > Peat moss > Unclassified | place: USA...
GCCGCGTCGTGCCGGGTCGACCGTGCTCCAGCGGAAGCGGTCTTGCACGACCTGCAGAATGTCGCCGCGCCGCTCGTGAATGCGGGTGTAGCCTTGGCGCTCGAGCAGGCCCTTGATTTCCGCCTCGCTGAAATTTGCCGGGATGCGCACCGGAAAGCTCAACACCAGGCGGGGGTCCGCCTGCGCGGCCGCGCGCAGACCGAGTTCGGCGGCAATGCTCGCGGGCGTATCCCGGCGCACCGGCTGTCCGCAGCCGCGACAGTGCAATACCGCCGCGCGCGCGAACAGCAATTTGAAATGGTCGTTGAGCTCGGTCATCGTGCCGACGGTCGAGCGGGACGTGCGCACGGGGTTCATTTGATCGATCGCAATCGCCGGCGGGATGCCCTCGATGCGATCCACGGCCGGCTTGTCCATGCGGTCGAGGAATTGGCGGGCGTAGGGGGAGAACGTCTCGACGTAGCGTCGCTGCCCCTCGGCATACAGCGTGTCGAAAACGAGCGAGGATTTGCCCGACCCGCTGACGCCGGTCACGACGACAAGTGCGTTGAGCGGCAATTCCAGGTCGAGATTCTTCAGGTTGTTTTGGCGGGCACCCTGGATGCGGATGGCATCGAAGTGCAGATCTAAGGGCGGCATGTCCGCCTAGTTTACAGGACTCAGCGGCCCGCGAACTGCTCCATCATCAGGCCGGTGCCCCCGCGGGTCACGTGTGCGACGATCGCCGTCCGGCGATGGATCTTCGTGACCAATCCTAAGTTGATCGCAAACGCAAGCTGCACCTGTTGACCCTTGCGCAGGCCGAGATTTTCCGTTTCCACGAATACGCCGTTGGCGCTCAAATTCTTCGCCTTGCAAATCCGGCTCTTGCGACCGGACATGACCACGTAGACGGTCGTGCGTGCGCGATGACGAGTGTGCAAACGACGCTCCATCGATTGGATCCTTTCGCTGACAGGTGAGGGGGGCGGACCCATTATGCACACTGGTCCGCATTAAGCGAATAGTCGCGGCGCCTGCCGGTCGCCTTATGTCCAATCAGACGGCGTCTTTGCGCCGAATCGACAGTTCTTCGGGGGCCTCGATGCCAACCTTGACCCGCCGGCCGGAACCGCCGAGCAGGGTGATGAGGATCGGTCCCTTCGCGAACAACTGTTCCAGGGTCATCGATACGTCCGTGCCCTCGGCGGGTTGGATCATGATCGATTCGTCAGCGCGGCGGCTGAGGACGAGCACGGGATCACGCTCTGGCCAGCGCCCGTAGCGCTCGTGAAAAGGTTTTTCCACCAGGTCCGTATGTGACCGGCTCACCACCGCGAACCACATCGATCAGCTGGCGGACCTGACCGCGACGAATGTTGATGATGTAGCCGTTGACGTCATTGGCATTGCGGCAGCGCGCCACCACTTCCATCAGCGACCGCCAACGGGCCGTGACCCGGGCAGAAGTGTCCACTACGGCAGGTTCCCAGAGGCTGCGACGCTCGCTGTCCAAGCTTTCGATCCGGCCGACCAAGGCGGTCTTGAGCGCAGCCTGTTCGACCACGGCGGCGGACTCGGTCCCCGTGAGCGCGGCGCGTTCGGTCGTCAGCGTTGCCGCCAATTCTTCGGCCAGCTGGATCTCGCGATCCAGAACCGTTTCGAGCCGCTGCAGGGCCTGGTTGTCCATCGGCCTACTTCAATTCGCCGTCGAACTGCAACAATTTGTCGGCGACGCTGCCGGCATTGACGGCATAGCTGCCGCTTTGCACCGCTTGCTTGATCGACGCAACTTTGGCTGAATTCACGACCGGCGTGCTCGCCAGTACGCTGCTCAGTTTTTGCAGAGTGTGCGCCGAGCCCGTGAACGTCGCGGTGTCGGCGGTCGCCGCCTGCGGCGCGTTCGGCGTCGTCGTGCCGGCGGCGGCCTTGTCCTGCGCCGGAACCTTGGGGCTGTTGCCGACCGTCGAGGTCAGGACCTCGGAGGGGGTGTAGCCGCTGATTTTGTTACTCACCTAAGTATCTCCTGGGGCAATCTGAAGCCCATGGGGTTTTATCGTCAGGGTTTGGATGAACTTTAGTCATTTCCCTGCTTAACACTCGACTAAAAGGTGTTATCGACTGTGACGCACGTCACTGAAGGGCTATTGAAAAATAATTTCGACAATTTGCTCGGACCTCGCGATCCCCTCGACGATCCTGCCCGATGACAGGTTCTGCACCTTGACGCGTTGGTTCACGAAGCCATCGCTCAAGGCCCGCCCCGCCATGCGCACGCTCATTCCGTCCACCCTCGCGATCAAGGTGACCATTTGGCCCCGTTGCACGGCCTTGGTTCCGACCAAAATCTGGTTGGTCAAGATGGCCCCCGTCGAGATGCCGCGTGCCGCGGTCAGGCCGACGGCGGTTGCCGGATCGTCGAGAAACCCGGGCGGCAGTTCCGTGAGATCGTGTTGCTCGACGCGCAGATCCGCGGGAGTCAGGACATTTCCGGCGATCAAGGCATGGGCGGCGACGACCACGCTCGCGCTGCCGACGACACGCACCGGAATATAGAGATGCCAGGGATCGACGCCGTCACAGCGTAATTCGACCAGCAGGCGACCGGGAATTCGCAATCCTGGAGCGATCTTCGTCGCCACGGCGGTGGGGCACCGAGCCAGGCGCAAGGACGGCTGCAAGGGGCCCACGACCAGATGCTGGTTCGGACCCAGGGCGCCCAACTCCCGTGCCGCAGTCGTGGTGGCTAGATTCTCCAGCTGCCTGACATCCTGGCGTTCCGTCGCGGCGGGCACGGCGCCGGCCCTCGCTGCAACGATTGCAAGGATCAGGGCCGCCGCGGCAACAGCCTCGGCCAGCCCGCGGTGACGACTTCTTGGCGCTCGTTGCGGCATAGATAAGACATAAGCAAGCGGCGTGCCAGGGCTGCCGCCGCCGCCGCCCCGGGTTTCGGCCGGCGACGGTCCGTCCGGCGGCAAGTTCTTGCCGTGCCGCCGCCCCTACGCAGCGCACGACGTGCCTCGCGACGGCGCTTACCGTGACCGGTGTCACGAAACCCACGCCCTCACGGACTTGGCACAGGTCTTGCTTTGCCTAAGCCTAAAGGAGCAAAACACGATGTTCGACAATGTCTTCGGTATCCATGAGCAAGCCTTGTTGTTGCACGGTCAACGACTCAGCGTCCTCGCCAATAACATGGCCAATGCCGACACGCCGGGCTACAAGGCGCGCGACATCGATTTCACCGAGGTCCTCGCGAGCGCGAACGGCGCCGGCAACGGGGATGCGCCCCTGGCGCTCAGCACGACGTCGCCGGCGCACATCGCCCCGGCAACCGGTGACTTCATGACCGGCGACCTCAAGTACCGCAACCCCTACCAGGCCTCTCTGGACGGCAACACTGTCGAAATGGCGGTCGAGCAGGCCGCATTCTCCGAAAACAACGTGCGTTACCAGGCGAGCCTCGGATTCATCAACAGCCAGATTTCCGAACTGCAGTTCGTGATCGCCGGCCAATAAGCGCGAGCCAACAGGAAACCATCCATGTCCTTGTTCAGTGTGTTCAACATCGCCGGCAGCGCGCTCAACGCGCAGACCATCCGGCTCAATACGACGGCCAGCAATCTCGCCAACTCCGAGAGCGTCGACGGCGACGCGAGCAAGGTCTATCGCGCGCGCCACCCGGTGTTCCAGACGATGATGGATTCCCCGGACGCCTCCTCGGCGGACCCGGATGGCGCGGTCGCCGGCGTGCGCGTGCTCGGCGTCGTGCAGAGCACGACCGAGCCCGTCAAGCGCTACGACCCCAACAACCCGGTGGCGAACAAGGACGGCTACGTCTACATGTCGAACGTCAATGCCATCGAAGAAATGACGAACATGATTTCAGCCAATCGCTCGTTCGCCACCAACGTCGAGGCAATCAACACGGCGCGCGACCTGTTGCTCAAGACCATCGCAATGGGCCACTAGGAGCTTAGAGAATCACCATGCTAGCCACCACAATTCATCCGACGATCCACGCGGCCGCAGGCACCGGCACGGGCACGGGCACCGGCACGGGCGCGACCGGCGCCGCCAGCTCCTCCTCGAGCACGAGTTCCTCGACCAGCGCGAGCAGCGGTGTCACCCTCGGCGGCACGGATTTTCTCACCTTGATGCTCGCGCAGCTGAAGAACCAGGATCCAACCAGTCCCGTCGACAGCAACGTATTCCTGACGCAGCTGGCCGAACTCACGCAGGTACAGGGCATCACTCAGCTCAATACCTCGTTCACGAACCTGTCGAGTGCAATCACCGGCAGCCAGGCGACCCAGGCCTCGTCGCTGCTCGGTCATACGGTGCTCGTACCCAGTTCTTCGACGACCCTCGCCACGGCGGGCACTTCGGTCTCCGGCGCGGTCGCGGTACCGCAAACCACGTCGGGAGTGACGGTCAACATCACCGACAGCAACAAGAACATCGTCCAGCAGATCAATCTCGGCGCGCAGTCGACCGGGATCGCGAATTTCACGTGGAACGGCACCGAGTCAGGTGGTGCGGCCGCGCCGGCGGGGACCTACACGATCAGCGCCGCGGTCAACGGAGTCGCGAGCGGCACGGCCGTGCAGACCTATGTCGCCGGAACGATTCAGAGCGTGACGATGGGCGCGGGGACGACCGGCATGACCGTCAACGTCGCCGGACAGGGCGCGGTGCCGCTCAGCAACGTCGTGCAGATATCGAATTGACGCCGAAAGTACGAACATTTCAGAGCAGGAGCAAGGATCATGTCAAGTTTTAGCATCGCCCTCTCGGGGCTGACCGCCGCGAGCACGGACCTCGACGTCACCGCGAACAACATCGCGAACGCCGACACAATCGGCTTCAAGTCCTCGCGCGCCGAGTTCGCCGATCTCTATGCGCAAGGCGCCGCCAATCTCAACCAATCGACGACCGGCGAGGGCGTCGAACTTGCGACCAACGCACAGCAGTTCACGCAAGGCAACATCACGACGACGTCCTCGAACCTCGACCTCGCGATCAGCGGCGACGGCTTCTTCACGCTCAAGGATTCGAGCAACGGGACCGTCTACTCGCGCAATGGCCAGTTCCAGGAGGATGCGACCGGCAACGTCGTCAGTCCGGGCGGCGCGACGCTCCAGGTCTACCCGCCCTTGACGACCGGCGGCTTCAACACCGGCACGACCCAGGCTCTGAATCTGCAGACGGCACAGAGCGCGCCGCTGGCGACCACGACGGGCAGCGTGATCTTGAACCTGCCGGCGAACTCGACGCCGCCCACCGGCGGCAACTTCAATCCCGCGGACTCGACCACGTACACGAAAACGACCTCGACCACGGTCTACGACTCGCTCGGGAACTCCTATCCGTCGACCTTCTTTTTCGCTGCAACCGCGAATCCCGATGTCTGGAAGGTCTACCAGACGATCAACGGCGTCGACGTGAGCTCGGTTCCGGTCGTGCCGGCGACCGTGCCGCCGTCGACGACCACGAACACGCAGATGACGTTCAACAATACCGGTCAGTTGGTGACCACAACGAACAACGGCGGGACGACGACCTCGACCAACGGCAATTTAACCTTCAACTATCCGGCCGGCGGCGGCGCCTTGCCGGACGGCGCCCAACCCTTGAGCGTAGCGTTCAATTTCAGCCAGACCACGGCCTACGGCGGCGCTTTCGGCGTCACCGCGATCACGCAGAACGGCTATGCGACGGGTCAGCTCAGCACGGTCGCGATCGACGCCTCCGGCATCGTGTCGGCCGTCTACACGAACGGCCGATCCACGCAGCTCGGGCAGCTCGCCATGGCCAACTTCCCGAATACGCAGGGACTCAAGCAGCTGGGCAGCACGGAGTGGTCGTCGACCTTCGATTCCGGCGACGTCGTGCAGGGTACGGCGGCCTCGGCCTCGTTCGGCAGCATTCAAGCCGGCGCGCTCGAAAGCTCCAACGTCGATCTGACGACCCAACTCGTGAACATGATCACCGCGCAGCGTGCCTTCGACGCCAACGCCCAGGTGGTGACGACCGCGAACCAAGAGTCGCAGACCGTCATCCAGATCAGCCGCTGATGGACCGGGGCCTCTACGTTTCGATGACCGGCGCCAAGCAGCTCATGCAGGCGCAGGCGGTCAACAACCACAACCTCGCGAACGTCAACACGGTCGGCTTCCGTGCGGACACCGTGTCGTTCGACAGCGAGCCGATCTACGGCCCGGGTTACGCGACGCGCGTCAATGCCGTCGCCGCGGACGCAGGCACGGACTTCTCGAGCGGGGTCTTGACGAGCAGCGGACGGTCGCTCGACATCGCCGTCAACGGCGCGGGCTTCATCGCCGTCCAGGGCGCCGACGGCAAGGAGGCTTACACACGGGCCGGCGATCTGCAGGTCACGGCCGACGGCGCCGTCACGACGTCGACGGGCCTGCCCGTGCTGTCGGAATCCGGCCCGATCGTGATACCGCCGGCAACGACGGTCACGATCGGCGGCGACGGCACGGTCTCGGTCGTGCCGCAGGGTCTCGCGCCCGCGGCGCAATCCCAGGTCGATCGCATCAAGCTGGTGAATCCGCCGCGGGCGAGCCTGAGCAAGGGCGAGGACGGCTTGCTGCGCTTGAAGAGCGGCGGCAAGGCACCCACGGACGAACTCGTTAAAGTGAGTTCGGGAACCCTCGAATCGAGCAACGTCAATGCGGCTCAGTCGCTCGTCAACATGATCGAGCTGCAGCGTCTGTACGAATTTCAGATCAAGAGCATCAACTCCAGCGACCAGAACGAGCAGAGTGCGCAGCGCATGATGCTGGCGTCGTAGACAACTAGGAACACCCATGAATCTCGCCTTATGGACAGCAAAAACCGGACTCGACGCGCAAAATACGCAGATGTCCGTGATCGCGAACAATCTCGCGAACAGCAATACGACCGGCTACAAGGCCAGCCGTGCGGCGTTTCAGGACCTGATGTACCAGAACGTGCAACAAGTCGGCGCGCAAAGCACGGCCAACACGCAATATTCCACCGGCCTGTCCCTGGGCACGGGCGTGCGCATCGCACAAACCGTCAAGAACTATTCCCAAGGCAGCGTGCTGCAGACCAGCGGCAGCCTCGACATGTCGATCAGCGGCTCCGGCTTCTTCCAGATCACGATGCCGGACGGTTCGCTCGCTTATACCCGCGACGGGTCCTTCTCCCTCGATTCGTCGGGCAACGTCGTGACCGCGACCGGCTACCCGCTGTCGCCGGCGATCACGGTCCCGATCACGGCGCAGTCGGTCACCGTGGGCTCGGACGGCACGGTATCCGTGACCACCGCGGGCAACGCCAAGGCGACGACGCTCGGGCAGATCCAGCTGGCGAATTTCATCAACGTCGAGGGTTTGCAGCCCAACGGCAACAACCTTCTGGTCGAGTCCGCCTCGAGCGGCGCGCCCCAGGTCGGCACCGCGAATACCAACGGCTTGGGCTCGATCCAGCAGGGATCGCTCGAGACTTCGAACGTCAACACGGTCACGGAGCTCGTCAACATGATCGAATGCCAGCGCGCCTACGAAATGAACTCCAAGGCGATCAGCACGACCGATCAGATGCTGCAGTACCTCACACAGAATCTGTCATGAGGACGCAAACTCTCCTGGTCGCAGCGGCGCTCACAGCGGCGTTCGTCTCGGCAAGCGGCTGCGGGGCGCTGTCCTCGAAGGCGAAGGATCACAAGCCCGAGCCCGTCGTGGCGCGCGTGCTGCCGCCACCCGTGCCGCGCACGGAAGGCGCGATCTATCAGGCCGGCCAGCAGATGGAATTGTTCGCCGACCTCAAGGCGCGTCGCGTCGGCGACGTGCTCACGATCACCCTGAACGAGTCGACGACGGCCAACAAGAACGCGGTCACGAAGACCACGAAGACGACGTCCGCGATCACCAGCGGTCCCACGCTGTTCGGCAAGTCCATCACGACCAAGGGCGTGCCCATCTTCAACACGAACTTGAACGGCGCCGACGCCTTCGACGGCGAGGGCCAGAGCTCGCAGAGCAACAGCCTCGCCGGCAGTCTGACCGTGACGGTCATCGACGTGCAGGCGAACGGCAACCTCGTCGTCCAGGGCGACAAGACGCTCAAGCTCAATCAAGGCGATGAATTCGTGCACATCTCCGGCGTGATCCGAACCGCGGATATTCAAGGCAACAACACGGTGACCTCCGACAAGCTCGCCGATGCGAAAATCAGCTACTCCGGCAAAGGGGTCATGGACAGCGCGAATACCATGGGCTGGCTCGCCCGCTTCTTCAATTCACCGTTTTCCCCGTTCTGATGAACAGCCCACTACTGCCGAGGATTCTCTTGCTGGGCCTCATCGCCGCAGCGCCCGCCCACGCGGAACGCATCAAGGACATGGCCCAGGTCCAGGGAGTGCGCACCAACCAGCTGATCGGCTACGGTCTCGTGGTCGGCCTGAACGGCACGGGCGATCAGACCAGCCAGGCACCCTTCACGGTGCAGTCCCTGACCAATATGCTCGCGCAGCTGGGCGTGACCGTGCCCGCCAACGTCACGCCGCAATTGAAGAACGTCGCCGCCGTGTCCGTGCACGCGGTGCTGCCGGCGTTCATGAAGCCCGGCCAGACGATCGACATCACCGTGAATTCGATCGCCAATGCCAAGAGCCTGCGCGGCGGCTCCCTGCTGGTGACGCCCCTGCACGGTCTCGACGGACAGATCTACGCGATCGCCCAGGGAAACCTCATCGTCAGCGGCTTCGGTGTCGAGGCAAACGACGGCTCGAAGCTCACGGTCAATGTGCCGAGTTCGGGGCGCATACCGAACGGTGCCACCGTGGAACGGGCCGTGTCCTCGCAGATCGCGCAGGGTGATGCGATCATATTGAACCTCAACGATCCCGATTTCACGACCGCAACCCGCCTGGTCGAGATGGTCAACAAGGGCATCGGCGAAGGCGTTGCCACGGTGCTCGATGGTGGTTCGATTCGCGTGCGAGCGCCGCTCGACATCACCCAGCGGGTCGCCTTTCTTTCGCAGGTGGAGAATCTGCAGGTGGAACCCGCGAATGCGCCGGCCCGGGTGATCATCAACTCGCGGACCGGAACCGTCGTGATCAGCAGCGACGTACGCGTGAGTCCCGCCGCCGTCTCGCACGGTTCGCTGTCGGTCACGATCAAAGAAGAGCAGAGTGTCAGCCAGCCAGGCGCGTTCGCCAAGGTCGGACAGACCGCCGTCGTCACGAATTCAACGATCAAAGTCGATCAGGGGAGCAATCACATGTTTCTATTCAAGCCCGGCGTCGATCTCGAACAGATCGTGCGCGCCGTCAACGAAGTCGGCGCAGCTCCCGGCGATCTCGTCGCGATCCTCGAAGCGCTGCGCGAGGCCGGCGCCCTGCAGGCCGAACTGGTGGTGATCTGACATGACGAACCCGATAGACCCCGCGCCGGGCGGCGGCGCCGCGACCGCCGCGGCGAACACTTACAGTGACTTGAACGGCCTCAATGCGCTCAAGACGGACGCGCGCTCTGCGCAAACACTGCACGCAGTCGCCCAACAGGTCGACGCCATGTTCCTGCAAATGATGTTGAAGAGCATGCGCGAGGCCGGCGCCGATGCCGGCGACCCGGAGAGCAATGCCATGGGCATGTACGAGGACATGTTCGACAAGCAGATCTCACTGACGCTCAGTCAACATCAGGACATCGGCTTGGGGTCGGTGCTGACGCGGCAGCTCGGCGGAGGCGCCGCCGCCGCCGCTCCCGGCACCGCCGGTACGGGTGCTGCTGTTGGCGGGGTCGCTGCCAGCGGGGCCGCTATGCTCCCCATGCCGCCACCCGTTCGCAACACGCCGCCGCGCGCGGGCACGGGCGAGGACGCGAATACGGACGGCGTGAGCGCGAGCCCCAGCGATTTCGTCAGTCAAGTGATGCCGGCCATCAGCGCCGCCGCCACGGCGCTCGGCGTCAGCCCCTTGGGGATCCTCGCCCAGGCGGCACTCGAAACCGGCTGGGGCCGGCGCATGCCCCGCACGGCGAACGGGGCCTCGAGTCTCAATTTGTTCGGGATCAAGGCCGACGGCGAATGGGATGGTGCCCGCGCGAGTGCAACGACGCTGGAATTCAGTGCCGGCGTGGCTAGCGCCAAGCGCACGGCGTTCCGCGCCTATGACTCGATCGCGCAGAGCGTCGGCGATTTCACCAACCTCATGAGTTCGCCGCGCTACCGCGCGGCGATCAGCGCCGGCAAGACGGCCTTAGGCTACGTCCAGGGGATCGCCGGTTCTGGTTACGCGACCGATCCGCACTATGCAGCCAAGCTGACGGCCATGCTGCAGAGCAGCACTTTCAAGCAAGCGCTGAGCGGCAGCGGTCTCGCGCTTTAGTTCGGCACACGCCTGCCGATAAGCCCATGACCAACTATTCAGGGAACGACGCGGACGGAGCGTAAATGTCGGATCTGTTTCAAATCAGTCTTTCAGCGTTGCAGGCCTTTCAGACCGGCATCTCGGTCACGAGCAATAACATTGCGAACGCCAACACGCCGGGTTACGTCGAGGAATCGGTCGATCTCACGAACGCCGTCCCATCGGGAGCCGCTCAGACAGCGATCGGCAACGGCGTCGACGTCGCCGGGATTTCTCGCGCTTTCAGTGAGCTCGCCGAGGGCCAGCTCAATACGTCACAAAGTTCCTTGAGCTCGCTCACCGCGCAGCAAACCTTTACGAGCCAGATCGACAACATCGTCGGTACGACAGCGGGCGGTGTCAGCACCGCGCTCACCTCCTATTACAACGCCTGGTCCACCGTCGCCAACGACCCCAGCTCGACCGCCGCCCGGCAGGCTTTGCTGGGTGCTGCGCAAAGCCTCGGCCAGGCATTTCAGACGACCTCGGGGCAATTGCAGAATCTCAATACGCAGATCAACACCGGCATCACGGCCGACGTCAGTCAGATCAATTCCGACGCCACGTCGATAGCGGCCCTGAATGCGCAGATCACGATCGGCACCGCCAACGGCGGCGGCCAGGCGCCGAACGATCTGCTCGATCAGCGCGACGCGGTGATCTCGAATTTGTCCAAGCTGGTCGGCATTTCGACGACGACCGATACCAACGGATCGGTCAACGTGTTCATCGGCAGCGGCCAGCCGCTCGTGTTGGAAAATAACGTCACGCAATTGACCACCGTACCCAACCAGTTCAACGCCTCGCAGCTCGAGATCTCGACGGCCACGAGCGCCGGCAACGTGATCAGCAGTTCGATCACCTCGGGTGATCTCGGCGGATTGCTCGCCGCCCGCAACCAGGTGGTGGGTCCGACGCTCAATCAGCTCGGCCAGATCGCGGTCGGGCTCACGACCTCGGCAAACGCGCAGCAAAACGCCGGAGTCGATCTCACGGGGGCATTGGGAGCGAATCTCTTCACGCCCCTGACGGCGAGCGCGACCGCATCGAGCAACAATAGCGACCACACGAGCGCCGCGGTGACCATCACCAATGTCGGCGCGATCACCGGCGACAGCTACGTGCTCGCCTACAAATCGGGCGCCTACAGCTTGACCGACCAGACGACCGGCGCCGTGCTCACCCCCGCAGGCAACGGCACGGTTGCGAGTCCCTTCACCGCCGCCGGGCTGTCGATCACATTATCCGCGACACCGCCGGCCGCGGGCGATGAGTTCCTGATCCAGCCCACGGCGAACGCAGCGGCCAACTTCGCCGTGGCTCTGACCAACCCCTCGCAATTGGCGGCAGCCGGTGCGTTGCAGACAGGCGCCGGAATCAACAACACCGGCACTGCGACGATCGGTTCCGCGACCGTACAGACGCCGACCAACCCGAATCTGCTCACGCCCGCGACGCTCACCTTTACGAGTCCCACCGCCTATACGGTCGGCGGCACGAGTTATGCTTACACCTCGGGCACCAACATCAACTTGAATGGCTGGCAGGTCGCGATCAGCGGCACGCCCGCCGCCGGCGACACGTTCACGGTCGGGCCCGGCGCCGCCGGCAACAATCAGAACGCGCTCGCGATGGCCAATCAGGCGACCGTCGGTGTGCTGGCCAGCGGCACGATCAGCATCAGCGGTGCCGCCAGCGATCTCGTCACCAGCGTCGGCAGTCAGGCACAGCAAATCAACACCGCCCAGACCGCCCAGACGGCGGTCAATACGCAGGCGCAAAAGACGGTTCAATCGACCTCGGGCGTGAACCTCGACGACGAGGCCGCAAGCCTGCTGCAATGGCAGCAAGCCTACCAGGCCTCGGCGCAAGCGTTCACGATCGGCAACAGCGTGTTCACGACGCTGATGGACTCCATCAACGGGACTTATTCCTAAGGCGATCAGTTCATGCGCATCACCCAAAGCCTCGAACAGACCCAATTCCTCTCGGCGCTCGATTCGCTGGAAGCGAGCATTGCGACCAACGAGAACGACGTCTCCACGAGCTTGGCGTTCACCACACCATCGCAAGACCCGTCGGCCGCCGGCGCCGTGAACGGGCTGGATCAGGTTCTGTCCCAGAGCCAGCAATTCAGCACCAATGCCACCGCTGCTAACTCCAGTTTGGAAACCGAGAGCACCGCGCTTGGGCAGTTTCAGACCCAGTTGCAGAGCCTCTACAGCCTCGCGCTGGAAGCCAACTCGGGGACGCAATCCGCGGCGGATTTGACGGCGCTCGGTGCGCAGGTGACCGCGATTCAGAGCACCATGCTGTCGCTTGCAAATACCCAGGATGGCAACGGCAACTACATCTTCGGCGGCTATGCGACCCAAACCGCGCCGTTCGCGCTCACCGCAACGGGCGCGAGCTATGCGGGCGACAGCGGCCAGGCCCACGTGCAGATCGCGGCCGGCGAAACCGTCGCGACGGGCGACAGCGGCGACGCCGTCTTCAATCAGATCAAGAACGGTAACGGCACGTTCACGGTGACGCCGGGTCCCGGCAACACCGGCACCGGTGTCATCGGTGCAACCAGCGTCACGAGCGCCGCGGCTTATGACGGCAAGCCCTATACGATCAGCTTCACCAACCCCAGCGCGTACAGCATCAATACCGTTCCGCCGACGACCGGCACTTATACGGCGGGACAGGCGATCGCTTTCGACGGCGTGCAGATCAGCCTGACGGGGACGCCGGCGAGCGGCGATACTTTCGCGGTGGCGCCGAGCACGAACCAAAGCATATTCACGACCGTGCAGAACCTCATCACGGCACTGCAGGCGCCGAATACCTCGGCGGCGGGCAAGACCCAGCTCAACAACTCCATTGCCGCGGCGCTCAACGGGATCCAGCAGGCGATCACCAACACCGGCACGATCGAGGCGCAGGTGGGCGGCCGGTTGAATGCGATCACGACGGCGCAGTCGGTGGGGACGAGTCAACAGACCCAGCTGAAGACTTCCATTTCCGCGCTGCAAAGCCTCGATTACCCGGCCGCGATCACGACGCTCGACGCGGAAAATACCCAGCTGAGTGCGGCCATGCAGGCATATACCCTGACCCAGGGCCTGTCGCTGTTCAAGTACATCCAATAAGCTAGTGGTGGTGGCCGCCCGCGCCGTGGACGTGGCCGTGTTCGAGTTCCTCGGTCGTCGCTTCGCGCACCTCGACGACCTCGATGTCGAAATGCAGAGTCTGGTCGCTCAGCGGATGGTTGCCGTCGAGCGTCACCATGTCGCCGACCAATCCCGTGACCGTGAACAGACGCATGCCGTCTTCGGTCCTCGCCTGGAACTGCATGCCTTTCTTGATCTCGCCGGCGCCCTGCAGCGAGCGCTTGGGTACGCGCTGGATCAAGGCCTCGTCGCGCACGCCGTAACCTTCGGCCGGGGCGACGACCACCGCCAGCGTCGCGCCGGCCGGTTTGCCCTCCAAGGCTTTTTCGAGACCCGCAACCAGGTTGCCATGCCCCTGAATATAGGCGAGCGGCTCGCCGCCCGAGGAGCTGTCCAAGACCTCGCCGCCGTCGTTCTTGAGGGTGTAATGAATCGTGACCACGCGGTCTGCAGTTATATCCACGGTTGACCTCCGGCTCCTGGTTGAGCGGGCGCCATCCTAATGCCGAACGCCCCTCCCATCAACTGGCCACACCGATTCAGCGCCGCGCCGGCCACCCGGGCTTTCAGAATGTTCGGTCCCGGACGATAAATGCCTCATTGCGCCCTCCGGGCGGCGCGGCGCTGCCGCCACACGGCGATCCATAGCCGCGCGAGGGGCGGGAACTAGCGTCAGGAGCGGAAGGACCGGGCGCACACCGGTGGCACAGGAGTTGCAATTGAAAAACATGGATCAAAGGAATGCCTGTGTGGCTTGTGGCGACGATGTCGATGAATGGTTTCTGCACAAGAATTTCCCGATTTTCAACGGGTGCACCGATGCACCATCGAGTCAAGATGAGTTCTTCGATTTCCGTGTCGGCTGCTGCAAGGCCTGCGATCTCGTTCAACAGACCTCGACCCCGGATCTGCAGATCCTCTATCGCGAACCGCGCGCGTTCGGCTATGGAAAACTCTGGAGAGGTCACTACGAGGCCTTTGCGGCATTCGTCCGGGAGCGGATCAGTCCGGGCGATGTGGTTCTCGAAGTCGGGGGTGGCAACGGCGTGTTGCTCGATCGCTTGGGGGCTCACGAGGACGTGGAGCCAAACCCGCAGTACACGCTACCAAAGATCCTGACTCACCGGGTCTATTTTCACGACTTTGAGCCCGGTGACAAGAAATACGACGTGATCTACGCATCCCATCTGATCGAACACGTGCCCCATCCGCTAGAATTCCTGCGCAAGGCGGCCGCCTGTCTCAGTGATCGTGGCGTACTGCTGATCGCATGCCCCGATATTTCCCGCTCTCTGAGCGCCACCCACCTGAACGCATTTACGCCGGATCACTTCAACTATTTTACACCGGCGTCCCTTGCCGCCATGGCGGCCAGAGCCGGCCTGCTCGCCATGCGGTATGTCGCGTACGAGGATCATGGGATGTACATGGATTTTCGTCTGGGCTCAGGGACGGCGTCCTTGCCCGCGACTCTCGAGTCCGACGCATGGCCGAAATACAGGGCACGCCTGAGGGCCATGGGCGCCGTGATCAATGCGGCTCCCGATCGCGCCTACCTCTATGGCGCGCATACATTCACCTTGATGATGCTGAGATATGTGCGGGAGCCCGCCCGTTTCCGGATCGTGCTCGACAACGAGCCGACCAAGCACGACCGCAGGCTGACCGGTACGACCTTGGTCTGCCGCGATCCGGCGACCATCGTGGGAGAGGATGGACCTACGGTGTTGATTTATATGGGGGCTTATTCCGCGGAAATTTCAGATCGACTGAGGCAACTGGAGCCCTCGGTCAACGCGGTGCGATTGACGTGAAAACCAATGCCGAGGGATCGTCATGTTGAACATCGTCGTGCCCATGGCCGGTGCAGGTCGTCGTTTCGCCACCGCGGGCTATGAGGATATCAAGCCGCTGATCTGCATCCACGGGACGCCGATGATCAAGCTAGTCATCGACAACCTGCGTCCGCATTGCGCGCATCGATTCATCTTCATCTGTCAGCGCGATCATGCGGACGCATACGGCCTGCGCGCGAAATTGGCAAGCTGGGCCCCCGGTGGCATTTTGATTCGGATCGACGGCTTGAGCGCAGGGGCGGCCTGCACCGTTCTCGCGGCCAAATCCTTGATCAACAATGAGGACGCTCTGATGA
>Ga0116226_10002633_pt1 | contig 15694 bp, 14 predicted proteins | sample S1TSphfallax_FD_89692 | JGI IMG/M metagenome (GOLD analysis project Ga0116226, IMG submission 89692) | Host-associated microbial communities from peat moss isolated from Minnesota, USA - S1T2_Fa - Sphagnum fallax MG | ecosystem: Host-associated > Plants > Peat moss > Unclassified | place: USA...
AACTTAAAAAACGTGGTTCAGAGTTAAAAGTTGCATTTCATCAAATTAACCGCTACCAACATGAATCCTACGACGCAGGAGCAGGACTATTTCAATACGTCCAGTTATTCATCATCAGTAATGGTGTCAATACAATATACTTCGCTAACAACAAAAATCAATCATTTCAACAAACCTTCTACTGGACAGATAAAGAAAACAACCGGATATCTGACCTCCACGAATTTGCTGACACATTTCTCAGAACCTGTCATCTTGCCAAAATGATCACCCATTACATCGTGATCACCGCTAGTAAAATCCTCAAAGTCCTCCGTCCTTATCAAGTCTACGCAACAGAAGCATTAGTTGAACGGGTCAAACATAGCGCGAATAATGGCTACATCTGGCACACTACAGGATCAGGGAAAACCCTCACTTCCTTCAAAGCTAGCCAGATCATCATGTCCCTACCCCAAGTACATAAAGTCCTATTTGTCGTCGATCGCAAAGACCTCGATTATCAAACCGCCAAGGAATTTAACGAATTTGCTCCAGGTAGCGTAGACAGTACCACTAACACGAATAATCTAGTCAAACAACTAAATGACGATACGATTAAATTAGTCGTGACAACTATCCAAAAACTGAATAACGCTATTATCAAAGAACGCTATCTTGATAAAATTAAACATCTACAAGAGCAAAAATTTGTATTTATCTTCGATGAATGTCACCGTAGCCAGTTTGGAGAAACCCACAAAAACATCAAGAAATTCTTTAAAAACGCCCAAATGTTCGGTTTTACAGGTACACCGATCCTGTTAGATAATGCATTTGGGACTAAAGACCATCAACAAACCACCGCAACTTTATTTGATGAATGTTTACATAAATACGTAATTGTTGATGCAATTAAAGACGAGAATGTACTCCGCTTTGCTGTGGAATATGTCGGTAAAGATCAACAAAATCAAGTTCATCAGAAAAAACGTCAGAAAAAAAGTGCGACCAACCTTGATATTGCTGTAGAAGAGAACGACACTAAAGAATCCCTGGAAAATCCCAAGCGACTAGAAAAAATTACTGAATATATTCTGGCTCATCACGCCCAAAAAACTAAAGCTCCTGATTTTACCGCCATGTTTTGCGTGAACAACATCGAAACCCTGATCAAATATTATGAACTATTCCAACAGAAGCAATCTCAAGCAACTAACCCGCTAAAAATCGCTACAATCTTTAGCTATGCTGCTAATGAAGAAAATCCACAAGCAACTGGCTTAATCCCAGAAGAATCTTTGGATATTCCTAGTAACGCCAATATCAACCAAAGTAACCGCGATAAACTTGATCAATTTATCGCAGATTACAATACCCTCTTTAAAACCGAATTCAGCGCCAACGATAGCCAAGCTTTTTATAATTACTCTCAAGACATTTCTAAGCGCGTTAGGAGCGGTGAGGTGGATATTCTGCTTGTAGTGAATATGTTCTTAACAGGCTTTGATAGTCCTAGACTAAATACCCTATATGTCGATAAAAATCTCCGGTTTCACGGACTAGTCCAAGCTTTTTCTCGCACCAATCGCATTCTGAATGATAAAAAATCACAGGGAAATATTGTCTGTTTTAGAAATCTTAAACAAGCCACTGACGATGCGATCGCTCTATTCTCGAACAAAAATGCTCAAGAGACAGTAATCATCCAACCCTATGAGGACTATGTAACCCAATTCAACCAAGCAGCGATTGAGCTACTAGCCATAACCCCTACAGTTAAAAGTGTAGATACTTTACCCGACGAATCAGCCCAATTAGCTTTTGTGACCAAATTCCGCGAACTACTCCGCCTAAAGAATGTTCTTACTACCTTCGCTGACTTTGAAGAAACCGACCTAACTATTGAAGAACAAAGGTTTGAGGACTACAAAAGCAAATATCTCGATGTCCATGACAGTGTAAAGAAAGAACGCAATACTGAAAAACCTTCAATTCTAGATGATGTAGATTTTGAATTGAGCTTAATCCATCGGGATGAGATTAATGTCGTCTATATTCTCAATTTGTTGAGAAGCATGAGCAAAACAGACTCAGGGGAAGCTGAAAAACGCCGAAAAGAAATCTTCAACCTCATGGCAGGTGAAGTACAATTACGTAGTAAACGCGCCTTAATTGAAACATTCATCGAAAATAATCTGGAAGAACTCCAACCAGATGAAAATGTGACCGATATCTTTGAGGAATACTGGTTAGCCGAAAAGGAAAAAGCCATTGATGAACTTTGTACTACTGAGAATATTGTCCCTGAAAAGCTATTAAAGCTGATCAATAATTATGCGTTTACCAACCGTTTACCACGAGAGCAGGAAATAGTTAATGCGCTCAATTTTAAGCCTAAAATATTAGAGCGCAAGCCAATTATTGACCGCGTGTCCGATAAGATAAAGTCATTTATTGACACATTTATCGAGGGTATGGGTGGAACTGTTTAGCTTGTTTGAATAGTATTCTAAGGCATAGGATAGCTACAAAATGACGGCTGAATATGAGTTACATAATCAACTATTCCTTTTGAGCAAATCTTATCGCAATAATATCTATCTTTGGAAGGAGGATAAATAGTCAAGGCTTAAATTACTATTACAGTATCTTCTAAATAATCTTTTCCCTCAAGTTGAGATAGCACTGGGAGGGCAGGTTATTCAGATGCATATTCTCTCCCTCTGGGCCCGTGCGGGTTCGGGGGGAGAGAATTTGACTTTTTCAGGTCTTCCCTGTTAAGTTAGTTCTACCCAACCTTGATAACCAGTGACAATCCGGTTACCATCCTTGAGTATATGTACTTCAATTTGATCGCTAGCCCAGCTAATGTGATCTGCAAATTCAGGATTGAATACGTGTACCTTTTGGTTTTTAGAAGATACAGGGGAAAGAGGCGAATTGATTGCTTCTGATTCGATAAAAGGTCCGTCAATTAAAATATCTAGTTGCTCTAATAATTCCTGTGAACCAGGAGGTGCTGATTTTGATTGTAGCTGTTTCAGGGTAAAGCCACTAAAAGACATCACATTCAGTCCAGATGCTTTTAGCTTACGCGCTAATGCGGTTAGTGCGGGAGCTTGCCAAAATGGTTCTCCGCCAGAAAAGGTAACACCTGTATTTGCGGTATTACGTAGAATACTTTCTGCTAACTCGTCTACGGTAATCAGTTGGTTAATTTCAAATGTCCAAGAATCAGGGTTAAAGCAACCAGGACATTCACGGGGACAGCCTTGTACCCACACGACTGCTCTACAACCAGGCCCGTTGACTTCTGATCTATCAACGTAACCCATAATGTTCAGCTGTCCGGGGGGAATATCCGCAGTTGTCATGATTTGACGATCTGACATGGTTTGCATTTGTTTAACTCCTTGTTAATTTCTGTTTTTTAATATTTCTTTAGCATCTACGCACTTGAGATTTTAAAAAGTGACGAAATTATAAATGCTCTCATCGCTGTCTCTAAATTCTAACTCACTAGTTCATGGGAGAATGTTAATTTGGATTTCGTTAGGTTACAAATGCTTTACAAGCTTAATGGAATGGTTTCCAAGTAGAAATAAATCTTGTATTTACGGAAAAACCTATATTCAAAAGGTATGATGGGACTCAATAAGTACAGGGATCAAAATAATTATAACTATGTAAGGTTTTGTAAAATCGACAAAACTCGCTTGTGTTAAGATTTTGATTGCGAGTCGAGCGCAACTACGAACTAAGAGTTTTATTTTGCTATTCTGCTTATTACAATATTTACAGTTTAAATATATTGATTTGTTAAAGATGATCAATTTGTTTGTGCATTTTTGTTTCCAAAATTTCTAACAAATTATCTACATTTTGACCAAGTTGCTCAAAACAGACTGATGGTGATGGTTCTGGTACAAATTGCAATAACTTAATTTCTCCCTTACCAATACCAATCATCACAACTTCCGTTTCTGGTTGATGATGGGTAATAATTCCTAAAAGTTCTTGTAGGCGATTTTCTACCCGATTATTTAATTGTTCAACTGCTGTTGTAGGACAGTAGACAAAATGGGGTTTTGGCTGTAAATCTATACCAATTGTACCTTGTGTATTACTATTGGCTAACCATAATCCCCAAGACAACGCTGCTAATTCTTGTTGATTCTCTTTGACAAAGCGATCTAATTGGTAACGCCACTGGTGTTCTACTGCTTGTGATTGGGAATTGCTGAAAATCATCTTATCTTAAACCTGATTGTACACGCCAAAGACTAGCATAAATACCATTTTTTTCTAAAAGCTGTGGATGAGTTCCAGCTTCAATTAATTGTCCATATTCCATAACGTAGATCTGATCCGCGTTGCGAATGGTGGAGAGACGATGGGCGATCGCAATGGTCGTCCTATTAGCAGTAATCAGTTCGAGCGATCGCTGAATAGCTGCTTCCGTTTCATTATCCACAGCCGAAGTCGCTTCATCTAAGATCAAAATAGGGGGATTTTTCAGAATTGCTCTGGCGATCGCCACTCTTTGTCTTTGTCCACCAGACAACTTTTGTCCCCGTTCACCCACTATAGTTTGATATCCCTGGGGTAAACTTGTGATGAATTCATGAGCTTCTGCTACCTTCGCCGCCGTAACTATCTCTTCATCAGTAGCTGTAAAAGTACCATAAGCTATATTTTCCGCCACTGTACCGTGGAATAAAAATATATCTTGACTAACTAAACCAATACAGCGACGTAAATCTGATAAATCTAGGTCTTGTAAATCTATCCCATCTAGAGTAATTTTCCCCGACTGAATTTCATATAAGCGCAATAGAAGTTTGACTAAAGTGCTTTTACCAGAACCTGTAGAACCAACTATGGCGATCGTATTTCCTGCGGGAATTTCTAAAGATAGCTGTTTAATCACTGGTGATCTATCATTATAGGCGAAAGTGATATTTTGTAAACATAGTTCACCCCGCACGCTTTCCACAGGAAGTCTGATTTTACCTGAATGAGTAGTAATTGGTGTATCCAACAAATTCATTACCCGATTTGTGGAAGCCATAGCTCGTTGATATAGGTCAAAAGTATCACCTAATCTAGTTAAAGGCCAGAGTAATAGTTGGACTAAAAAAACCATCGAACTGTAAGCACCAACAGCTAATCTACCAGCCACAGCTTCCATTCCACCAAATAGGATTAATACTGTGAAGCCAGCCAAAATTAGCATTCGGACTAAAGGAATAAAAGCTGATGACAGAGCGATCGCTGCTTGATTACTGTGACGATAAGCATCACTATCAGATGCTAGTCTTGTTGCTTCGTACTCTTCAGCCGTAAAACTTTTAATTGTCGTGATACCGCCTAAATTATTTGCTAACCTAGTATTTAGTAATCCGACCTTTTCCCGCACATTAGCATAACGAGGCGCTAATAAGTTTTGAAAAGCCACCGAGCCACCCAGGATAAAAGGCATAGGTATCATTGCCATCCAAGCTATCTGAGGCGCTAAAATGAAAAATGCACTGCTAACGATTACAATAGTAGTAGCTACCTGAATAATATCGTTAGCGCCTACATCCAAGAAGCGCTCCAACTGGTTAATGTCATCACTTAAAATAGACATTAAATCTCCAGTGCTGCGTTCTTCAAAATATGCCAATTCTAAGTTTTGCAAATGTTTATATGCATCCAAACGTAGAGAATGTTGGATATTTTGCCCTAAATTACGCCACAAGATTTTATAGCGATATTCAAAAAAAGATTCTAATATCCAAGTAATTATCGTCAGGAGTGTCAGAATTAGGAATTGACCGTAAACGTCCTTCACGCCAAAATGGGCGATCAAAGAATTTTGTTGGTTGACAACTATATCTACCGCAATACCTACCAAAGCTGGTGGTGCGAGATCAAAAACTTTATTGAGTATAGAAGCACTAACCGCCAACAAAATTCTTTGGTGATGATTGTAGCCATACTCAAGTAAACGCCTAAAAGGATGTGTAGAATTCCGGCTAGGTTTTTTGGAGCTTGTTTGAGACTTTAATTTTATCGCCATAGCCAAGGGAGAGTTTGACGCAATTAATACTAGCATAGGATTCAGCCGAAATACTAGCTGAAGTTGTGCTAATTTACTCTAAGATCGTCATATATTTCAGGAAAAGCGCAGGGGATAGAGCCTTGAATAAACTATTATCATCATATTGGAAACTTTTGACTATCGGAGTCTTAGTCTTAGCCTCACTGATTTTTGCATTTAACTGTACGGTGATTATTAATCCAGGGGAAGCGGGAGTCATCAGCACTTTGGGTAAAGCCAGGGATGGTGCTTTAACAGAAGGAATACATTTTAAATTACCGTTAATTTCCAAAGTAGACGTGTATGATGTCACAGTACAAAAATTTGAAGTACCAGCAGAAAGCTCTACGAGGGACTTACAAAATCTCACAGCGAGATTTGCGATTAATTTTCGCTTGAATCCTGAAAAAATAGTTGAAGTCAGAAGAAAACAAGGTAGTTTAGAAAATGTGGTGGCTAAAATTGTCGCTCCTCAAACACAGGAGGCTTTTAAGATCGCTGCTGCTAACCGGACAGTAGAAGAAGCAATCACTAAAAGAACTGAATTAAAAAGTGACTTTGACCTGGCTTTGAGCGATCGCCTGGATAAATATGGGATAATTGTCCTAGATACTAGCGTTATTGACCTGACCTTTTCTCCAGAATTCGCCAAAGCTGTGGAAGAAAAACAGATTGCGGAACAGCGAGCACAAAGAGCAGTCTATGTAGCGCGAGAAGCAGAACAACAAGCACTAGCAGATGTCAATCGCGCTAAAGGTAGAGCTGAAGCTCAAAGACTTCTAGCAGAAACACTTAAAGCCCAAGGAGGTGAATTAGTGCTGCAAAAAGAAGCGATCGAAGCTTGGAGAAATGGTGGTGCACAAATGCCAAATGTACTCGTAACGGGCGGAGGTTCCCAAAGTATTCCTCCCTTCATTTTTAACCTGAAGAATCTACCAGACAAACCTTGATTACACCAGAAAATATTTAGTAATGTGGGATTTTCCCCCCTCAACCAACAGCTTCTCACACTCACAGCAAATAACACCTGAGTATATGCCTACTCCTAATCTCCCTAAAATCACAGTCCAAGACGCTAAGAAAATCCTCAACAAATTCAATTGTCTAGATATTGCTCCCATAATCAGCCCATCAGAAAAAGCTACCATCCGCGAGGCATTAATTTTTATCTGTAAGCTCTCTGATTATCAAATCTTGGGAATTTGCGCTGATACCGCAGAAGCAGGTATTTTAGCGATGCGAACCTATTCCCAAGCTCTTGGGTATGAAGCACCAGATTTACAAACGCCTGAAGGTCCAGTCTACATTAAGTTAAATGGCAAAAATGGATTGTGCTACATCGATTCTTATGTGGGTCATCATCGAGGAGTCCTAGTGTCTTGTCAATCTTATAGAGACAAAGGAATAAACGAAATGTATGGACATTTACCACTGGATTTATTTGCGTAGAGTTGCTCTGAAGATGAAACTGGGCTTGTCCCAGTTTCATCAATAACTATTATTTAACTGTCTAAATTTATGGGTATAATTACACTCCAGTCAGTCAAAAAAGATTTTGGGATTAAAGAGATTTTAAAAGATGCTAGTTTTAGCCTAGACGCTACTGATAAAGTAGGTTTAATCGGTACGAATGGCTCTGGTAAATCGACACTATTAAAAATGATCGCTGGACTAGAGACACTAGATAGCGGACAAATTGTCATCAACTCTGGTGCGAAAATTATTTACTTACCTCAACAACCAGATGTAGATGAGAATCGCACAGTTTTAGAGCAGATTTTTGCAGATAGTGGCGAACACATGAAACTAGTGCGAGAATATGAAAAACTTTCTCATAATTTGTCACACCACCCAGATGATGCTCAGTTGATGTCTCGTTTATCTTCTGTCATGCAAAAAATGGAAGCAACTGGAGCCTGGGAATTAGAAACTAATGCTAAAATCATTTTGACAAAGTTGGGAATTACCGACTTAGACGCTAAAGTGGGAACTTTATCGGGTGGTTATCGCAAGCGCATCGCTCTAGCAACAGCACTGCTATCAGAACCAGATGTATTGCTGATGGATGAGCCAACTAACCATCTGGATGCTCTCTCTGTAGAATGGCTTCAAAGTTATCTTAATCGTTACCGTGGCGCACTTTTACTGATTACCCACGATCGCTATTTTTTGGATAAAGTGACGAATAGGATTATTGAAATTGATCGAGGCGACATTTACACCTATAGCGGTAATTATTCCTATTATCTAGAGAAAAAAGCTTTAGCTGAAGAATCTGCTGCTAGTACGCAACGGAAGCATCAAGGTGTTTTACGTCGGGAACTGGAATGGTTAAAACGTGGACCTAAAGCTAGAAGTACAAAGCAAAAAGCCAGAATTGATCGGGTTTATGCTTTACAAGACACTGAGTTTAAACAATCTCAGGGGAAAATTGATATATCTACAGTTGGTCGTCGGATTGGTAAAAAGGTTATTCAACTAAACCAAGTGACTAAATCCTATAATGACAGGATTTTAATTAATAACTTTAGCTACGAGTTTAGTCCAGAAGAACATGTGGGATTTATTGGCGCTAACGGTTCTGGGAAGTCTACTTTAATGGATATGATTATTGGAAGAGTTCAACCAGATGCTGGAAGTGTGGAAATTGGTAGTACAGTTCATATTGGTTATTTTAACCAGCACTCAGAAGAGTTATTCACACCCGCTCATGAAAATCAGCGTGTCATTGACTATGTGAAGGAAGAAGGTGAATTTGTCAAGATAGCTGACGGAACCAAAATTACTGCTTCTCAGATGCTAGAACGCTTTCTATTTCCGGGTAATCAGCAATATGCTCCGATTTACAAACTTTCTGGTGGGGAAAAGCGCAGGTTATTTTTATTACGCTTATTGATCGGCGCACCTAATGTGGTGATCTTAGATGAGCCGACAAATGATTTAGATGTCCAAACCCTAGCTGTTTTAGAAGATTATTTGGAAGATTTTTCTGGGTGTGTAATTGTTGTTTCCCACGATCGCTATTTTTTAGATAGAACAGTGGATAAAATCTTTTCCCTAGAAGCTGGGGGAAATTTGCGTCAATATCCTGGGAATTATTCGGTTTATTTAGAATATAAGCAAGCTGAAGCGGTAGATGTTCAAAAAGTAGCTCAACTGGAAAAAGCGCCAAATAAGTCTATTAGTACTGTTAATCCAGAAAAAACTCCAAAATCTACATCTTCTTCCAGTGAAATGAAAAAACCGCGCCGAATGTCTAATTGGGAAAGAAGAGAATTTGACCAGTTAGAAGGTAAAATAGCTCAGTTAGAAAAAGATAAAGTCACAGCAGAAACATCACTGGCTAATACTTCTGGTAAAGATTTTGACCAAATCCAAAAACTTTATGGGCAAATTGAATCACTCACACAGGCGATCAACGTAGCTACAGAGCGCTATTTTGAATTAGCTGAGATGGATACTGAATAGGGTTTGGGTGTTCCTACAAGGTAAAATCTAAATATCTGAAGTTTGGATTATCCATTTTGGTAAATCAGCCAATCGCAGTTGAATTTCGCGGTGTGACCTTTAGCCGCGATCGCCGTCCTATATTATCAAATTTAAGCTTTACCATTCACCAAGGAGAAGCATTGGTACTATTAGGGCGTAGCGGTAGTGGAAAAACCACCACAATGAAATTGATTAATCGCCTGTTGACACCAACAGCAGGAGAAGTCTTATTTCATGGTACTTCCACAAATGAATGGGATGAGATTAAACTGCGTCGGAAGATTGGCTATGTCATCCAAGATACGGGTTCATTTCCCCATTTCACGGTAGAGCAGAATATTGGATTAGTTCCCAATTTAGAAAACTGGAAAGCCAAACAAATCAAAATTCGCGTTTTGGAATTATTAGACCTAGTGGGTTTAGAACCCCAAAAGTTTGCTACACGATATCCCCATGAACTTTCTGGCGGACAAAAGCAACGAGTAGGAATAGCCAGAGCATTAGCCGCAGATCCTCCCATGTTATTGATGGATGAACCATTTGCTGCGCTTGACCCCATTACTAGGTTAGAATTACAACAACAGTTTAAACGGTTACAGCAAGAACTAGGTAAAACTGTTGTTTTTGTCACCCACGATATTCAAGAAGCCTTTATTTTAGCCACACGCATTGGTTTAATGCAATCAGGAGAACTCATATTTTTGGGTACAGCCGCAGAATTCATCAAATCGACACACCCAGAAAGTCTAGCTTTTCTCAAGTGTTTACATGGGATTAATAGTGATTTATGAAAGACTTTTTCCTGATTAAATATGCTTCAGAAATTATTGAGCATACACTAGAACATTTTTTTCTAGTGGGGATTGCTATTGGTATTGCTATTTTGTTAGGAATTCCTTTAGGAATCTTGATTACGCGCCAAGTTAATTTGCGCAAACCAATTCTAGGTATAGCAAATATTCTGCAAACTATTCCTAGTTTAGCTTTATTTGGCTTATTAATTCCTGTTCCGATTATTGGCGGAATTGGTGTTGTTCCAGCGATCATATCCCTGATTTTATATTCTCTATTACCCATCATACGTAATACCTATACTGGAATTTCTGGAGTTGATGCTTCTATCAGAGAAGCTGGACGGGGAATGGGAATGACAGATAAGCAGCTGCTATTACAGGTAGAAATCCCCTTAGCATTACCAATAATTTTAGCTGGGGTGAGAGTAGCGACAGTAATTGCTATTGGAATTGCGACGATCGCAGCTGCTATTGGTGCTGGTGGTTTGGGAGTATTTATTTTTCGCGGTATTGCTGTGGTCAATGATCAACTGATCTTGGCTGGAGCGGTCCCCGCAGCACTTATGGCTTTGATTGCTGATTTAGTCATTAGCTGGTTAGAGAAGAAATTAACAGTTAAACAATGAAAAAGCTATTCCCTTTTCTCAGCTTAGTTCTTGCATTAGTGTTACTCATAACCAGTTGTAACCCTAACTCGTTCCATAATAATGCTGATATAATTATAGCATCGAAAGATTTTACTGAACAAGATATATTAGGAGAACTATTAGCTCAACAAATTGAGGCTAAAACTCATTTAAAAGTTGATTTGCGTCCGCGATTAGGTGGGACTTTTATTTGTCATAATGCTATTATTACAGGTAAAATTGATGCTTATATAGAATATACAGGTACAGCTTTCTCCGCTATTCTCAAGCAAGCAACTATCCACGATCCCCAGATAGTTTATGACAAGTTACGCCAGGCTTACGCCCAAAAATTTAACTTGGAAGTAATGCCAGGTTTAGGTTTTGAAGACACATTCGCCATGATTATCCGCGGTGAAACAGCAAAGAAATATCAGGTGAAAACTCTGTCTGAAGTAGCTAAATATACACCTCAATTGCGTGCTGGTTTTGGTTATGAGTTTCGCGAACGACAAGATGGCTGGCCAGGATTATCTCAAACCTATGGACTCCAATTTTCTCAATCGCCACAAATTATGGATTTAGGTCTCATCTACAGAGCTTTGATCCAAAAGCAAGTAGATTTCATCGCGGGTAATTCTACTGATGCACAAATTGCTCGTTTAGGTTTGTCGGTTTTGCAGGATGATCGACATTATTTTCCTCCTTATCAGCCTGTACCAATTATCCGTCAAGCCACTTTGCAAAAATATCCCCAACTGAGAGAAGCGATCGCTCCTCTGATTGGACGCATTTCAGCCGATGAAATGCGTCACTTAAACAACTTAGTTGAGGCGGAAATGCGAGATGTCAAAGAAGTTGTCAGAGAATTTAGGAAAGCTAAAAGTTTATAGAAAGATCTATAAATTAGCTTTAAGCAGGAGGATAACCAGCAGCAATTAAAGCTGTTTTAATTTCGGCTTCCGCAGATTGAGTCTCTATGCGCACAATTTTAGTTTCGGGATGAGCCTCAACTATCGCGGTTGCGTCGATAGTCTGGACTGCATTAGTAATATTTTTAGCGCAAACAGCGCAAGACATATTGGGGACTGTCAGTTGGATTGTCATAGAGTTCTATATTTTAGTCTACTTAATTCTTCAGAGCCAAGGTTAGACCATCAGCTATGGGAACTAAACTGAGGGTAATTCTGGGGTCTTGAAATAATTTTTCGTTAAAAGCACGGATATTATTTGTGGAATTATCTTGTACTGTCGTATCCGCTACTCTACCTGACCACAGAACATTGTCAACAGCAATTAGCCCTCCTTTTCTCACTAGCTGGAGCGATCGCTCGTAGTAATTTGCATAATTCTCTTTATCAGCATCAATAAACGCGAAGTCAAAGGTTTCTGCTTCACCTGTAGCCAATAACCGATCCAAAGTCTCTATAGCAGGTGCGATATGCAAATCTATTTTATCCCTTACTCCTGCTTTTTCCCAATAGCGACGAGCTATACTCGTATACTCTTCGCTAACATCACAAGCCACGATTTTACCATCAGGTGGTAAATTTAATGCTACTATAAGAGAACTATAACCCGTAAAAACACCCATTTCTAAGGTTTTTTTGGCTCCTAGAAGCTTGATCAACAATGCGATAAATTGTCCCTGCTCAGGGGATATTTGCATTTGAGCATTGGGTAACCCAGAAGTTTCCTGTCGGAGTTGAGATAAAATCTCTGGTTCTTGTAAAGATACAGAAAGTAAGTAATCGTATAAACCTTGTTCTAACCCAATTGTTTGTTTTGGCATGTTCTTAGTTGGAAGAATGTTTCTACTGAACTAGCTATATTGTGACAGCCTATATTTTATTTCATTATTGCTTATATGTAGAGATATTGCATTCATAGTTTTTAGTTGAGCTACTCAGCTCAATGACCTCTAGAATTGAGACTATCTTGCAATAGTCTTGATTACCAGAATTACTTTTGTTAGAGGGGAGTATAATGAATCGCTCAATTATTCTTGGGATTGTTGGTGACAGTGCTGCTGGAAAAACCACATTAACTAAGGGAATTGCTCAGGTACTTGGACCGGAGAACGTTACTCTAATTTGTACAGATGATTATCATCGTTACGATCGCCAACAGCGAGCAGAAATTGGCATTACAGCCTTGCATCCAGACTGTAATTATTTAGACATTATGCAGCAGCACTTATCCCTGCTGCGCACGGGACAACCAATTCTCAAACCGGTTTATAGTCACCATACTGGTACGTTTGAAGCTCCACAATATATCAAACCAAATAAATTTGTAATTATCGAAGGTTTGCTAGGTTATTCTACTCGTGCGGCGCGTGAGTGCTATGACATCAAGGTTTACCTAGCACCACCAGAAGAACTACGTGCAGCCTGGAAGGTGAAGCGAGATACATTAAAACGTGGTTACACAGAGGAACAAGTACGAGCAGAATTGACCAAACGTGAAGCTGATTCTGAAAAGTTTATTCGTCCCCAACGCCAATGGTCAGATATTGTAGTCAGTTTTTATCCTCCTGATAATCAAGTGGATGAAACCAATGGACATCTGAATGTGCGATTGGTATTGCGTCCAACAATTCCTCACCCCGATTTTACCCAGATTATTAGCCCTACAAAGGGAGATGAACGAGCAGCGGTGCGCTTAGGATTGGGAAGAGATATGGGAAAACCTGTGGATGTGCTGGAGGTTGATGGACACGCCACCCTAGAACAGGTAACTAAGGTGGAACATATTATGTGTTCGGATATGCCTTATTTAACCAATGTATGCGACAGGGAACTTAATCCCGAATTAGGCAAAATATTGGGAACGACTGGAGAAGTACTCCAAAGTTATCCTCTCGCCCTGACTCAGTTAATCATTACCTACCATATTCTGAAAGCGACCCAAATTTACCAATAGGTTCGTATAAGTGGGTGAAAGCTGGAAAAATTTGCCAATTAGGCATCCATTTGATCCCTAGACAAAGGATAAATGAGGAATATTTCCCGCATTGTTTTTGCATTGTTTTTGCTATGACCTACTGTTTGAGAATCGCTGACATACCTACCAGTGAACGTCCGCGTGAAAGATTAATGACTCATGGACCGAAAATTTTAGCGACGGCTGAACTAATCGCCATTCTCTTGGGTACTGGTCAGGGTCCAGGAAAATTATCGGCGATCGGACTGGGTCAATACATCTTAAATGAATTAGGTCAACATCAACGTGACCCATTAGTTGTGTTGCGGGAAGTGACACCATCTGAGTTAATGGCAATTCCTGGCGTGGGACCAGCTAAAGCTACTACTATTCTAGCGGCGATCGAATTGGGAAAACGGGCTTTTTTATGTCGTCCGTCCGATGGGATGCTCATTGATAGTCCCAATGTCGCCGCCGCAGCGCTTAGTCAAGACTTGATGTGGCAAGCACAAGAAAGATTTGCTGTTTTATTATTAGATGTGAAGAACCGCCTCTTAGGTACGAGGATCATCACCATTGGTAGTGCGACGGAAACCTTAGCTTCTCCCCGTGACATATTTCGAGAAGTCATTCGTCAGGGAGCAACACGAGTCATCATAGCTCATAATCATCCTTCTGGTAATCTGGAGCCAAGTGAGCAGGATATAGATTTGACTAGACAACTTTTAGCAGGTGCGCAACTTTTAGATATTCCTCTACTAGATCACCTGATTTTAGGTAATGGAGATCATCAAAGTCTCAGGGAAATTACTACTTTATGGCAGGAATCTCCTCAAGGAGATTAAACATCGGGTAGTGGAAAAATGTAGGGAGGTATTTTACAAGTCCTCAAGTAAATTCGACAGATGATGATTTAAGCTGGAACCACAGTCAAAATATCCAAATTAATCCATCCAACCTCTACTAGCCTACTTTATCTTAAATATGGAAGATTACCAAATAGCTTTTTTGCAGCGCCATATTGATACCAATAGACTACTATGTCAACTATGTCAACCAGAAAGAAGAATTGGGGCTATGCACTTTGGTGGTTTAACCATTGAGTGTCTGATAAAAGCAATTATTTGTAACACGCTACGTAGAGGTATGATGCAGAACCTAAAAACACATAGCTACATAGAACTTCTCAGATATCACAATAAACTCAAATCTAAAATTGACAATTTTTCAGAAGTCAGGAAATGGCTTGATCAAGTTGAAAATCCAATGGGTCAACATTTTATAGATATACGTTATTATTCTGGATTAGAGCCTGATGATAAAAATTATAAAATTTGGTTACATGCTTATAAAAGCATCGAGAGTTGGTTACAAAAACAAGCTACTCAACTTTAGAGAGGTCAAAAATGCAAGAAAACTGGCAAGTATCGCTAAAGCAGCAGATTATAAACCAATATGTGTCTAATCCACAGGATTGGGTAGATGTCAATATTTCTACATCAGGCTTATTAAATCTTACGATTGTCAGCGATCGCTTTATCAGTTTACCTATCTCCCAGCGTAAGGAACAGATATGCAATTTAATTCAATCCCAGGTTCCTCATTTATCCCCTGGGTTCCTTTCCCTATATACACATCAAGAAGCCGAATCACTGAATCTTTCACGATCACAGGCTGTTGATCCAACCTCAATACATACTTGGCAAGATTTAGCAATCCAAGCAGCAAACCCACAAAATGAAGCGATTCCACTCCAACAGAAAACAAGTTTGCCGAGAACTGTTACCTTTTAT
>Ga0116226_10002635_pt1 | contig 15692 bp, 17 predicted proteins | sample S1TSphfallax_FD_89692 | JGI IMG/M metagenome (GOLD analysis project Ga0116226, IMG submission 89692) | Host-associated microbial communities from peat moss isolated from Minnesota, USA - S1T2_Fa - Sphagnum fallax MG | ecosystem: Host-associated > Plants > Peat moss > Unclassified | place: USA...
AGGTGGGAGACAGTGCCGTTGTGGCCGTCGTTCCCAGGATGTCCGTGGCTGTCAAGGCGTTACCGCTGCCATCGTTATCGGCGACCGTAAAGGAATTAGCACTCTGGAAGTCGATACCGTTGGGGGTACCGGGAGTGCCGCTGGCGCCTGAATTTGCCACTGCATAGATTCCATATTGCGCCGTAACCGCATTAATCGCGGCTACTGTCGAGGCAACAGTGGCTTCCTGAGCTAATGTCAGGTTTACGTCTATCGTCTGACCGTTTTGTTGAAAAACCAGCTGTTCTGTTGTGGTTGCAGCAAAAGTGGTGCCACCGGATAAAACATAATTTACAGCGTTGTTGGCGCTGGCGTTGGCAACATCCGTGACGCCAATCAGAGTGGCGCCGCTGCCCGCTAGATCCGTCACATTGAACGCGTTCGTGCTGCTGAATTGCAGTTGTCCCGTGCTGCTCTGCGTGGCCACAATGCTTTCGAATCCCGCAGCACCGAGCTTCTGATTCAGTTGCGCAATGACCGCCGACCCGCTGATTCCTGCCGACGATCCGACCACTTCTACGGTTGTGGATTGCGCGATTCCGTTTATCACCGCGTTGAATGTAAAACTCTCGCTACCGCCCTCGGCGCCGCCTGTCAGAAGAAAGGCGCTGTTATTGAGACTCACCGTATTGCCTGTAAAGCCCGTTCCAGCACCAAGCACATTGGTGTTAGCCAGACCCAGGCTGGTAGCATCCACGGCGTTTTGGCTGCCGCTCAAATCGACCCCAACGGTGGAGTTAGCGGTGTCGGTGCCGCCGCCAATAAACACGCTCAAAGCAGTGTTGAAAGTGCCGCCCGACGACAGATTAATATTGTCCGCCTGGCGTGTGATTTCCGACAACAGGCTGGAATATTCCTGGTTCAGCGTGACGCGGCTGCCGGTAAAGGTGTTGGAAGCAGATTCCGTAGCCAGCGTCTGCAAGCGGTTCAGAATGGTGGAGATGTTGCTCAACCCGCCGTCAACAACCTGCAACTGGCTCAGGCCGTTGTTGGCGTTGTTGACGCCCTGCGTCAGCTGGGCAATGGTGCTGTTGATGCCGTTGGCGACGGCCAGTCCGGCGGCATCGTCACCGCTTTTGTTGATGCGGTAGCCGGAGGTTAATTGTTGAATGGTTTGGCTCTGGAATTGGTTGTCAAGACCGAGATTTTGCTGCGCAACAAGCGAGTCGATATTAGTTTGAATTGAGATCATGTAAGTTTCCTTATCCTTTAATCCGGCCTGCCTTGCGGCTCATATTCGGCCTACACAAAGCTTGTCGTGAAGATGCACGAAGATTCGAGAGAAAATTTGGAACTAGGGCGATTCTTCGCTTTTGCTTTGGCCTGGCATAAGCTACCGTCAATTTCCTGACGGCTTGCGGGCAGGGTCGGATTTCATGGGCAGGCTGGCTTCGATGGGTCAAGTATTTGTTCTCCCTATCTGCCTTCGCTCTGCAAAAGTTTCAAAACGGCAAGAGGCTCGGCATGAGCTTGCCCAAGAGCGGCGGTGGCCGTTTGGGACAGCATCGGCGTGCGGCGTCTGCAGGCAATTCAACATCGTCGAAATATTGCTTAACCCGCCGTCAACATTTTGCAACTGGCTGAGCACGGCGCAGGCGCTATTCAGATTTTGCCGCGCGACATGCTTTTGCCGCAGCACAAGCGAACCCAAATTCCTTTGCATGGAAATAGGCGTCAAAAGACGATGGTCCTGGCTTGTGGCACAACTCACATTCGGCCTCAATAATTGCAGGGCAATTTTGCTGCCAAAGCTCGTATTGCTGCTTGGTTTGTGCGTGTAAGGCACCGAAGGAGGCTACTTGGTTGCGGGATGCGGTTCGGAGTTCTTGCCGTAGTCGCTCAAAATCACCAGATCGACGCGGCGGTTCAGCTTGCGGCCTTCTTCGGTGCTGTTGTCGCCTTGCGCATTCGTGTCGGCGTATCCCACTACCGCCATGCGCTCCCGGCTAATGCCATAGCGCTCATTCAGTATCCGCAGCATGGCAATGCTGCGCGCCGCCGACAACGCCCAGTTGTCATGAAAACGTTCGTTATTAATAGGCAGCGAATCGGTATTCCCCTCCAGCCGGATGGGATTAGGCAACTGATTCAGGGTTTTGGCAACCTTAGCCAGCAGGGGATAGATGGCATCGGAAACGGTGTCGCCGCCCGAAGGAAGGACCGACTGGGAATTCAGACTGATGACCGCTCCGCGGTGCTCCAAATGCACGCTTACTTGGCCCTGTTTCATTTCGGGAGCAAGCGTGGTCTGCAGTGTCCTTATGGCATCGGGAAGGTCCATTTGCAGAGAGTTCGGTTCGGCCGGCTTTTCGGGCAGCGGTGACGAATCCTTTTTGTCGGCCTTGCCGCCCAGCATGGCCGACACGCTGGGAGAAATGCTGCTGGTTTGCAGCGCTTCGGAAACCGCCTGAGAAATCTCTTTCACGCGCGATTTATCCGACTGCGTGGAGGCGAACAGCACCACGAAGAAAGCGAACAGCAGCGTGACCAGGTCGGCATAGGAAACCAGCCAGCGCTCGTGGTTGGCGTGACTCTTTTTCTTTTTTCGGCGCGTGCTCTGGATCATTTAGGCTGCCGACCGGTTCTCGGAGGAAAATTCCCTGCCTCCGTCGCCGCCCGATCCCCCTTCGCTATAGGCATCCAGTTTGCTCTGAATCAGCATTGGATTCATCCCTTCGGCAAGCGACAGCACGCCTTCGAGCACCAGTTCGCGGTTCTTGAGCCGCGATTCGAGCCGGGAGCGCAGTTTCGCCCCCGCCGGCAGCAGCAGCAGATTGGCAAAAGCCACGCCATAAACAGTGGCCACGAAAGCAACGGCAATGCCATGACCCACTTTCTCGATATCTTCCAGATGCTTCATGACCTGAATCAGTCCAAGCACCGCTCCGATAATTCCGATAGTGGGCGAGTAGCCGCCGGCGGTTTCGAAAACCTTGGCCTCGGCTTCGCCTCGGTGTTCGGCCAGTTCAATCTCCAGTTCCAGAATGCGCCGGATATCTTGCAGATCGGCGCCATCCACGGCCAGGGAGAGGCCTTTGCGCATGAATGGATCGTCCAGCAGATTCACCTCTGACTCAAGCGAGGTCAGACCGGTGCGGCGCGCCAGACGCGCAAAATGGAGAATCTGCGAGATCGATTCAGAATTGGATGGTGTGCTGTCCCAGAAAACTCCGGACAGACTCTTGGCCGCATCCACTAATTGCCTGAGCGGCGTCGTAATCATGACAGCGCCGAGCGTTCCGGCCACCACGATCATGCCGGCCGTGATGGAGGAAATGTCGCTGAATCTTCCGCCCTCCAGAATCAGTCCGCCGACGATGCCCCCCAGCGCCACCACGATTCCCGTCAGCGTTGAGAAATCCAGCTTGCCCTTATTCGAATCTGATCTACTTGCCATGGTTGCCTGCCCTCATCACCAGCCTGAAATTCATCATGAAGACCGATCACTCCGGTCTGAGAGCCGGCCAGTTTCGGCCGAGCCTGGGTCTGAATTGCGCATGGGCCAGTTATAGGCGGGCATGCCGTTAAGAACCGCTCTCCGGAAGTTAATAATGCGTTCAATCACCTGTTCGGATGTTTCGCGCACCATGAACTTCTGGCCGCTGGTTAACGAGATTACCGTGTCCGGAGTCATCTCAATGTGCTCGATCAAGTCTGAGTTCAACACCAGCGGAACCTGATTGAGACGCGTGAGACGGATCATACGTATCTATTCGGCAAGAGTGAGCAGAAATTTCACTTAGATTGTGAAGGATAAGGTGATTGCAATGAATGCTAAGGGAAGAAAGGCTGCGGGCTGGCGGGCGAGAACGAGGGAAAAGCCGCGGACAAGGAGCGAATGTTGCGTGTCAATCTTTTGACCCTTGTTTGAGGCGGGTGGGCAAGACAGGAAAGAAGTGAGGAAGGGGCACACGAGGAACAGTAAGAATCTACGCAGCCACCCGGTGGCTGAGATGCTGAAGCAGGGCAAAACCGGCACTCAAACCCTGGGCGGACGATTTCCGGCCGGAGTGCGCGAAGGTCTTATCTCCGCGCAGTTGTTCGACCACGCTTTCCAGCAATTCGCGCTGTTCGATTTCAAAACTGCTGGAGGAAACGCGCTTCTGACAGCAGTGGAGAGCGTTTTCCAATTCCGTTTCGAATTTTTCCGGGTCCGCGACGTTCCAGGCGGCCAAAATCCGTTCGGCGTGCTGCGCAATGTTCATGAGAACTTCATTACCTCTGCTGACTGTGTCGCGAATATTTTTGGTTTTTAGAGAAAATGTGCAGACAGTTGGAAAGAAAGATTGCAGCCGGACAGCCAGCGGCAGGCGAACGCTTAGCCCATGTAGTCGAACAGGCTCTTCACGTTTAGGCTGCCATGGGCGGCAATCGCCGCCTGCAGCGCTGTCTGTTCGGTGGTGAGCTGAGTGGCGGCCGAGACCACATCGGTAGACCGCAAACTGCTCACTTCCGTCTGGACATTGGTCAATGCCGCCGCGGCGGTGGTGGTGGCATTCTGAATCCAGTCTTCCACGTTTCCGTAAAAAGTGGTGGCGGTTTGAAGCTGGGCCGAGGCCGCCGAAATCGCGGTGGTAGCCGCCTGGATTCCAGCCTGGTCGCCGTTTTGAAGAGCGGTTCCGAGCGAGTATACTGCCTGAAAAATGTTGCCCGTGGCCGGCGTGCCATTGGTGTTCTGAGCGTCGAAAATCTGCTGCGCCGTCATGCGCGGAATAGTGGTCTGGCCGCTGATGTCCTGAATGGTGTCGGTGTTGGAGGCGGTGTTGTTCTGCACCGCGCCGCCCGAAGCCGACCAGTCATAGGTGTAGGGCTGGGTGGAGGGATCGTCACCGCCGAAAATATATTGCCCGCGCACGCTGGTGTTCGCCAGATCCACCAACTGCTGGGCAATGCCCTGCACCTGCTGACTCAGGTCCGTCAGCGAAGTGGCGCCGGTGGTGCTGGAGGCACCTTCGGCCGCAATCGAGGTGAGCTGATCAAGCAGCGTGTTGGCGGAAGAAAGCGCGGTATCGGCCGCCGTCGCCTGAGTGTTTGCCAGGGTCAGATTGGTCTGCACCTGGCCGATCTGGCTGGCCTGATTCTGATAGCCCAGAATGGTGGCGATATCGGTCGGAGCATCGGAAGCCACGCTCACCCGGTATCCAGACGTAATCTGCTGATTGGTCCTGGTAATGGCGTTCTGCGTGTTGTTTATGTCCACCAAAAAGGTGGAATTGAAGGCATCTAATCCGGCAAGCATTTTTCGTTTTCCATTTCTTGTGTCGTATTGGCAGCTAAACGGATTAGCTGTTGGTATCCTGCATGACCGTAATTAGGCTCTGCATGGTGATATTGACTGTGGAGATCAGCTGCGCGGCCGCCTCATAGGACTGCTGATACTGCATCAGGAGCGTGGCCTGCTGGTTGAGCGACACGCCCTCGACCTGGGCGCGCATATTCTGGGCTTGGCTGAGCAGCTGCGACTGCGTCGTCTGGTTGGCCGACGCCGTTGCCTCACTTTGTCCGATGCCGGCGGCAATGCTGCTGTAAAAATCGGTGGCCGTGAGATTGTTGAGGCTTGCATTTGTCGTGGTCGACAAATTAGCCAGCTGAGTCGCTACTCCGTTGGCCACGGCTGGAGGACCGGGAGAAATGGCCGCCAGCGTGGAGGCCGTAATCGCCGGGTCGATGGAAAGCGAACTGGCGGCCTCGGTTGGCTCCGTCGCCGAGTAGCTGAACAAGGCTTGGCCCATCACCACCGGCGGACCCGCGCTGACTTGTCCACCTTCAAGAAGACCGTTCACGGTGTCGGCGACATTCTGTGCCAGTTCGTTCAAGCTGCCTTGCTGCGAGCTGTCGCCAATCACCGACGGCAGCGTGGTGTTGCGAAACGCAAGCAGCCCACCCAGTTGCCCCTGGCTGGCCAGCGCAGTCACGTCCCTGCCGTCGCTGGTGAGCAGTTGCGCGTCCGGTGTGGCATTGGCTATGGTGGGGTTTGAAGGAACCGTATAGCTCAATTCGAGCGGGTTCGACTGGTTGCCCGTCACCAGCGGCGATTGCCCGCCAAGCAGCACCACGGCAGTGCCGTCGGAGGCGGTCGAAACATTAATCGGGGCCAGATTAGAAAGCTGTTCGAGCGCGTTGTACAGCTGGGACTGAACGCCGGCGTCGTTCTTGTCACCCCCCTGAATCTCGCCGTTAATTGTGGCGATCTGAGAAGTGAGCGAGTTAATGTTGCTGACGGTGCCAGAAAGCTGGGTATCGGTTTGGGTGCGGAGCTGTTCTACATTGGTCGCCGTCTGCTGAACCTGCTGCGCGAAGTTGGTGGCGGCCGAAATCACCTGCTGACGGCTGGTGCTGTCGGTTGGATTGGAGCTCCACGCTGAGAAGGCCGAATAGAGGCTGCTTAACGCGCCCGGTACGCCGCTGGTCCCCGACACATCGAAATAATTCTGCAGCGCGCTGAGACTGGAAGCCTCCTGAGTGCTCTGTCCGGCCTGTTCATTGGCGGTCCAGACCGCCTGCTCGGCAAAAATATTGCGCGAACTGGCCACGCCGCTGGCCTCCACTCCGCCCCAAAGGTTGCCTGACACATCGAACGGGCTGGCCGTCATATTCAGCGTCTGCGTGACATAGCCCGGCGTCGATGAATTGGCCACATTGTTCTGGACCACGCCAATGGCCTGGCCCAGCACATCAAGAGCATTACCGGCGGTGTTGAGAGCAGCAAATAACGATGACATGATTAAACTTTTCCTTTTCCGATTGCCCTAAGCCCTGGTCCGCAATCATGACCGCAACCCGCCCAGATCAACTGGGCGGCCGCAAAACCAAGCGCCGCGTCAGCAGTCGATTGCCAGATGAGTTGGATTCACCACTTGCCCCCATTCTCCGTGCACTCCATAGTCCAAACATTCCGCTCGCTGCGGCGAAAAGCAGGTGGAATAAAATTGCGACGCTGAATCTAGAAGACGCTGGAGCTTCCCGGCGCGCGCGCGAACTTCCCAAACCAGCGCGGTCAGCACGGCATCGCCGCTGCTCCGAGCGAGCCCGGAGGGCAATGTCATCTGACCGGAGGCCGATGCCGACTTGCCCGAAGGCGCTCCCACCTGCCTTTGATTTTCAATATCGGCGAGACTGGCGCAGCGGGATTCAATCGCATTCAGGAACGGTCCGTCCAGGAAAAGCAGCGGATTCTCAATGGCTTGCGCGATGGCGGCATCCATTTCGGTGATGAGCTGTTTCAGACAGTCGCCGATTTCCTTTTCATCTTTCAGTTCCCCGTTTTTCGGTTCTTGAGTGGAATGGGCCATAAAGCGCTCTAAAGCCTTTTGTCTGCCTTTGCCTGTCCAGGCAAAAGGCAAACGCGTCAGCTGGTAATGTGATCCTCGACAACGGCATGACTGACCTGGGCGTTGTCCGACTGATAAGATCCAGATTTGACCTGCGAACTCAAACTCTCGACTTTGGACTGCCGCAGCGCCGCTGTCGCTTTCGCCAGCGCGACTAATCCGGCCGCACTGGCCAGCGTGACGCTGTCTGATTTCGCATTCGACGATGCAGCGGAACTGCTGGCATCGGCAGGAGCGCCCGCCACCGAGCCAACATTGCCGCCGGGATTGTCGATACCGCCATTGCCAATTCGCATATACCCGCTTACCCCTTTTTTGCCTCAGGCCCGGCCATTGGCAGCCGTTCCGCCGCTCTCCGGCACTCCGCCGCCAGGTGTCCGCACGCGCTCCCTAGATCGCTATCGGTGACATTCTTAAATTTTAGAGCGATCATGCGTTTTTTCCTGTCTAGGATTTTCCTTGTTCGGATTTCTTCTGGCTCAGGTCGTGAACTTTAAGCAGCAACTCCACCTCGCCTTGCGCCACATTCAAATCGCTGGCGATTTCGGCAATGGACTTGCCTTTTCGCGACAACCGAATGATTTGTCCGCGGCGATTCAAATTGACCGGCATATCGCTGGCCCATAGCGGGACCACGGGCTGAGCCGATTCCATCTGCTCGCTGAGCCGTTTCCTTAGCTGCTCCAGGTCAATCGACATCTGGCGAACCAGCAGAGCCTGCGCCTCCAACTCCGATGCCAGGGCGGCGGCGCTCCGCTCCCGTCCGCTCACCTGCGCGGCGACACTCTGAATTTTTTGCCGGAGAAAGACAAAGCCGCCAGCAAGCAGGGCGAGGAGAGCCAGCAGTCCTCCGGAAGCAATAGTGACGATCGCAGGCGGCAGAGCACTCAGAGTGCTGGACGCCTGGCTGGCCGATGAATGATCAAGGAGCATGGTTAATCCAAATAAATACCTAGTAGGTTCCGCTCTTACCGCTGGGCCATTTTCGTTCGAGATAGGACCGCAGGCGCAGCACTCCCTGGGCCCGCAATTGAGAGATCCGGGTAATGTGAAGATCCATGATCGAAGCTATTTCCCGCAGATTGAGTTCCTCCTTGTAATAGAGACTGAGCACCAGCCTCTCATTCTCAGGAATCTTGCTCATCCCTTCCGCCACGACGTGTTCCAATTCGGAACGCTCCAGGATGCGCGCGGGAGATTCCTCTTCATCGCCGCTGATGAATTTCAGGAGGCTGAGTTCTTCGCCGTCTTCAATCACTTCGAGGCTGCCCAGTGAGACCGCCCGCAATTCGACCACCCACTGCTGATACTCACCCAGGCTGATGCCGAGTTCGGTGGCGATCTCAAGCTCGTCCGGGCTGCGCTGCAGCGACCTTTCGGCGCGCGCGATGGCCGCCTGCACCTGCTTCACTCGCTTCCGCTTATGCGTCGGAATACCGTCCAGGCCGCGAATGCTGTCCAGAATGGCGCCGCGGATCTTATACTCGGCATAAGTCTTGAGAGAGGCGTTGTGGCTGGGATCGAAATTATCGACCGCCGCCAGCAAACCGACAATACCGGCCGAGATAAGATCGTCCAGTTCCACGCTGGGCGGCAGTTTCTCATGAATACGCGCGGCTATCCAGTTCACCTGGGACAGGTGCTCGAGAATCAGGGCTTCCCGTTCCTCCGATGTTCTATCCGGAGCCGCATAGGCATACATACGGATCTATCGTTTCTCCTTCCAGATACAGTTCACAGTCCTGTTGCGGTTTGCCACGGTAAATTCGGCGCTAAATTCGGCGGTGAACGCCGCGGCTAGGCCGCCTCCCGCCGGGACTGAATCAATGCCCGGTTGCTGAGACCAGCCAGCATGTCAGCCTTTGAAGGTTGTTCGATGTCCTCGGGAATGGTTTGCCCGTTTGAAATATAGGAAAGCGGCAGACCCGAACGGATGGCCAGATCCACGAGAATCCCATTGGATTCGGCTTCGTCGGCGTGCGTCAGCAGCAGTTTGGAGGGCTTGAGAACGGCGAACCGCTCGGTTATTCGATTCACCACGGTCAGGCGCAGCGTGGCTGGCAAAACCAATTGAACGTCGATAGAAGCCGCCTGCCGCACCCAGCCAGCCAGATCGTTCAAGTCATCTGCGTCGGCGGGTCCAAAACCGGGAGTGTCAATCAGGATCAGCTTCTTCCCGGCATGTTCGGCCAGTATCTGATCGAGAGAGTTGAGATTGTGCACCGCATCGAATCCTAATCCGGCGATCCGCGAGTAAGCGGCCAGGTGTTCCCATCCGCCGACGCGCAGCGTGTCGAGCGACAGAATATGCATAGGAAGACGCGCCTGGAGCCCGCAGCGGAGTGCAAGCTTTATTAATGAAGTCGTTTTGCCAGCCCCCGCTGGCCCGGCGAACATGACAATTTTTTGTTTTGCGCCAGGCTTTCCCAATTCGGGAGAAACTTGAAAGCGGCGCGCCAGTTCGGCTGACAGAGCTAACTCCAATGTCTCCGACGGGATCATTTCAAAGTCGCGCGCCGCCCGCGTCGGTGACTGTTTCCAGGCGAAAGCTTGCAGTTCCACGGCCTCGGCAATTTCCTGCGCCAGATCTTCCGAGATGTCGGCCGCCATTAAACGCGCGCAAATATTTTCCACCGCCCGGCTTGGCGTCTCCTCAAAAGGCGTGCCGGCCCGCTGCTGGCGGTTCATGGATCGTTTGACCGTCTCGATCTGCCGCCGCAGTTCAGCCAGTTCCTGCGCCACTTCGCCGGCAGGAGCCGAAACGCCTTCCCCGCCGTCGGCTTGAGGCGGCGAAACTGATTCCGGGTGCGATGCACTAACCGGCTTCACGTGCAGTCTTGGTTTCGATGCCGCTGCCTGCCCCGGCAACCCAAAGACTACCTCGAAGGAACCTAAGGCGCGCAGCTCAAAATCGGTCTTCTTCGTGTTCATCAGCATGGCATCAGGCCCCAGCTCAATACGCGCCTTTTCAATGGCCTCCTGAACTGAATCCGCAAAATAAGACTTGATACGCATCAAACAACTCCCAAAGATAAAATTTTGATGCCCGAGGGCACCTCGTTATGGCCAACCGGAAAAACGTTAGGGGCCGATGTCTCAAGCATCTGGCGAAGGAAGTAGCGCGCGCCGGATGAGGTAACCAGCACGGTGGGCACTTCTTTTCTTTCAATTTTCTTTTCAATTCGGGAAACGATCTCGCGCACGGTTTGGGGCGCAAGAACAAGCACGCTGTTCATTTCGCTGTGCTGAACCGCAGATTCGATCATCTGCTCGGCCGATGGGTCCAGGAAGTAAGCGGGTAACTCACCCTTTTGATTAAGATATGGTTTCACGATAGTCCGGCGTATGGCTTGCCGGGTGTATTCGGTGAGAAGAACCGGGTTTTTCGTGGTGACTGCACCTTCGGCCAATGCCTCAAGTATGGATAGTCCGTCACGAATGGAAACTCTCTCACGCAGTAAATTCTGAAGCACTTTTTGGACTGAACCAAATGAGAGCAGTTTAGGGACCAAATCCTCGACCAGCTTGGCATTCTCGGCCGCCACCCGGTCGCAGAATAGTTTTGCATCTTGCCGCGAGAACATTTCCGCCGCATGCTGGCGAACCAGTTCCGACAGGTGAGTGCCCATTACATTCACCGCATCGACCACGGTATAGCCCGCGCCACGTGCGGCATCCACCTTATTCGCCGGAACCCACAGGGCAGGCAGCCCAAAAGCCGGTTCCCGCGTTGCCTGTCCAGGAAAATTTTTGTCCGCTTTGCCCGTAGGGACAGCAAGTTCCGAGCCTGGCAGCAATTCGTAGCGGCCAATTTCGCTTCCTTTGAGAAGCACCACATATTCGCGGGAACGCAGGGACAAGTTGTCGGTGACCCGCACGGGCGGCAGCAAATATCCCAGGTTGGTGACAAATTGCCGCCGAATACCGGCAATGCGCTTCAGAAGCGGTGAGGATTTGCCGCCCACAACGAGCCCAGCCAGACCAAGCCCCACCTCGATGGCAAGCGGCTCCACGCGCAGCAACGATTCGAGATCTTCTTTCGGCGCCTCCAGCGTGGCGGCCGAATCTTTTTTGACATCCAAGTCAATTTTTTTACGCTTGAACCAGGCCATGGTTCCTAGCCCTCCGCCCAGCGCGAGGAAAGGAAGACTGGGAAGTCCGGGAAAAAGTGCCAGGACAATCAGCACCCCAGCCGAGAGCATGAGTGGTTCCGGCTTGCCAAACAACTGCGCCTGGAATTCGTGTCCCACGCTGTTATCGGAGTTGGCTCGCGTGACAATCAGACCGCCCGATACCGAGATCATCAGCGCGGGTATGACCGTGACCAGCCCGTCTCCGATCGTCAGCACCGTGTAGGTCTGAATCGCGCGTTTGAGTTCCATATTATGCTGCAGGACACCGATCAGGAAGCCGGCGATGATGTTGATGCCTGTAATCAGAATGCTGGCCACCGCATCGCGCTGCGTGAAGCGCGATGCGCCGTCCATGGAACCGTAAAATTCGGCTTCGGCCGCCAGTTGTTTGCGCCGCCGCCGCGCCTCGGCCTCATCAATCAGGCCGGCGTTCATTTCAGCGTCAATCGACATCTGTTTGCCGGGCATCGCGTCCAGAGTGAAACGGGCGGAAACTTCCGATATGCGCACCGCGCCATGATTGATCACCACATATTGAATGGCGATCAGAATCAAAAAGATAACCGCGCCAATGACATAATTGCCGCCCACGACAAAATTTCCAAACGCCTCGATCACGCTGCCGGCCGCCGCGGTGCCCCCATTGCCGTTCAGCAGGATGAGACGCGCTGAACTCACGTTTAGAGCGAGCCGGAAAAGTGTTAACAGCAGCAGCGCGGTGGGAAATACGTTGAATTCGACCGGCTTCAAAATGTACATCGTTACCATCAGCACGATCACCGACATCATAATGTCGAGCACAATCAGCAGGTCCAGTACCACCGGCGGCATGGGTGTGATTAAGGCCACGACGATGGACAGCACCGCCACCGGCACGGCCATCTCCGAAAGCCGGGGGAAGGAGAATTTGCCCGCCGATTTGGCTGATAATGCGCCGGGCGCGATGGCTGGTGAGTTGGTGGACATGAAGAAAAGTATTTCCCGACAGAGACCGCTTACTCTAGCTAGGCAATTTACGGCCCATTAGCTTGTACACGTAGGCCAGCACCTCGGCAATGGCCTTATAAAACTGCGGTGATATGGCGCTTCCCACCTCCGCTGCATCATAAAGAGCCCGCGCCAGCGGAGGATTCTCAATAATTGGCACTTCACTTTGCAAAGCCACCTGCCGAATGCGCAGAGCAAGCCAGTTTTTGCCCTTGGCGACGACCATGGGCGAGGCCATGGTTTCAATGTCGTACCGAATTGCAACAGCAAAGTGTGTCGGATTGACAATGACGGCGGTCGCCTGCGGGATTTGCTTCATCATCTGGCGGCGCAGCAGCTCGCGCCGCAGCCGCCGGATGCGCATTTTAATTTGGGGGTCGCCATCGCTGCGCTTATGTTCTTCCTTGACCTCCTGCTTGGACATTTTGAGTCCTTTCATGTAGCGCTGATACTGAAAGGCAACATCGATCGCGCCAAAAAGGACAAAGATAAACGCCGATTTCCAGAGCAGTCCGTGAATGCCGGAGACAATCTCGGAGACGCTGAGCGGGAGTGACTGAAACGGTATCCGCAGAATCAGTTCCGCCTGTTCCCGGAAAAAAGAGTTCACCAGAACAGCCACCGCCAGCATGAGAAAAGTGGCTTCGGCCAGCGACTTCAGGTTTTGCATGGGCAGAGCTGAGAGTTTGCCCGCGGGATTGAGATTTTTCAAATTGGGCATCAGCTTATTGAAGCTGAATCCAAGCCGGCTGACGGCCAGATTAATGGCAAAGGCGGCCACCAGCATGCTGGTGCCGAGCAGCAGCAGCGGCGACAGGGTGTTGAGCAGCAGAACACGCATCAGCAGCGTCCAGGATTGTGCGGATAAATCCTGACGAAACGCGCCCACCAGAACGCGGCGCATACTCTGCTGCAGGTCGAGCGACCAGCCGGGAAGAATGACGCCGCTCAGCCAGACAAAGACAATGAACTGAACGGCCGTCAGCATGCCGCGCGAAGACAGGAAATTCCCTTCTTCACGGGCTTTGCGCATCCGTTGCGCGGTGGGTTTTTCGCTTTTATTGTCCGCCATGCCGAGAAGCGCGCTCTAGTGCGCGGCCGCGCCCCAGAAAACCGGCCGGATGAATTCAAACACTTGCGTGGCGAACCCCTCATAGAGGACGGGCACCACGCGCAGGATACTCACCAAAATGACCAGCGTGAGCAGCATCTTGATGCTGGTGGCATTCGTCACCAGATGCAGCTGCGGACTGAGACGGCCCACCACCGCCAGGGCGATTTCGGTCGTCAGCAGCACGGCAACCACGGGCAACGCCAGCTTCAGGGCCACCACGAAAATATTGGAACTCAGCAAAGTGACGGCACGCGCCAGCCCGGGACTCAGCATAAACTGGCCCGGAGGGAAAGATCGCAGGCTGTAAGTAAAGGTTCTGATGGCCATGTGATCGAGGCCCAGCGAGAAGAACAGCGTGCCCCCCAGCAGTTGCGCCAGGACCTGCAGAACGTCGGAGTCGGCTTGTGTTGTCGGATCGACGACCGAGGCGTAGGCATAGCCCGCCTGCAAGGACAGTATTTGCGCACCGACCGTCAACGCCTCGGATACGAAGCCTACCACCAGACCGATGGTGAGACCCAGGGCTAACTCCGAACTGAGCCAGAGAATCAGCAGCGCTGGCGTCGGCTCGGGCAACTGGCCCGCCGACCAATAAGGAGCGACGGCCAGCGCGGTCGCAAAGGCCAGCACCACCCGTGCCAGCGAGGGGCCGGCATCTCTTCCCGGCAGCGGCAGATAGACAAAAACTCCCAGAATCCGGGATAACACCAGCAGGAAGGTGGTAATGGCGCGCAGCGGGATTTCAATATCAGCGTGCATATTGCGCCAAGTCGCGAAACAGCGACAGCGTAAAAGAGGTGGCGGGGCCCAGCATCCAGGGCATCAGAATCAGAAAGGCTCCCAGGCAGGCGGTCAGGCGCGGCACGGTGCTGAAGGCCGGGTCTTGCAGGGAAGTGGCAATTTGAATCAGATTGATCAGCAAGCCCAGCAAAAAGGCCACCGCTAACAACGGAGCGCAAATCCAGAAGGCCGTGATGAGCGCGCCGGTCATGATGTGGATGGCTACTTGTGAGGTCATGGCGAAACTTTCCTAACTCTGGAGAAAACTCTTCATCAAGGCGCCGATAACCAAGTTCCAGCCATCCACCAGGACGAAAAGCAAGATCTTGAACGGCGCCGAAATCAGAGCGGGCGGCAACTGCATCATCCCGATGGAGAGTGTCACGGATGCCACTGCGATGTCGATGACAAGGAAGGGCAAAAACAGGACTACCCCGATCTGAAAACCCGCTTTGAGTTCAGACAAGATGTAGGCGGGAATCAGAATTTTCAGACTGATGTCGCCCGGCCCGTGCGGCGCTGGTTCATTCGACATCTCGATAAACAGACGGATATCCCGCTCCCGCGCAAACCGGAGGAGAAACTTGCGCAGCGGCGCCGAACCGTTGTCGTACGCCTGTTCCGTAGTGATTTGCCCTTTTTCAAGCGGTTCCCAGGCATGCGTATAAACATCCGACAGCACCGGCTGAACAACGAGCAGCGACAAGAAAAGCGAAAGTCCCACCAATACCTGATTGGACGGTGCCGTTTGGGTGCCCAGCGCCTGGCGCAGAAAATGCAGAACGATCACGATCCTAAGGAACGGCGTCAGACACATGATGACGGCCGGCAGGACGCTAAGCAGCGTCATGCCGAGAGCGATCTGCATCGGAAGGCTCAGCGTGGTGCCTCCGCCACCCGCACTGGCATTGACGCCAATGGATTGAAGAGCGTCGGCCACCGGCATAGCCGCTGCAAGCATGGCCGGTACGGCAATCATGACTGACGCCAGAATCAGCAACTGGCACCGCTTTTCAATGAGCCGGACGATTCTTGAGTCGCGCTTTGCGGCTGCAAGGCCTGATCGACGCGTTCACAGCTGGCCGGCGAAGTGGCGATTACAATCATCTGGTCTCCGATCAAAACCAGATGAAGCGAGTGCTGCGGAGTCAGCGCCAGGCGCTCGATTAGCTGGAGACGCCTGTCGCGATTTCTCCGTCCAAACCCTTTCGAACCAGCCGCCAGCGAGGAGGTGGCTAGTCCTTGCCGCTTCAGGAGCAAAAGAGCGGCAAGGAGAAGCGCAAGAACAAGAAAGACAGCCAGAGACTG
>Ga0116226_10002636_pt1 | contig 15689 bp, 21 predicted proteins | sample S1TSphfallax_FD_89692 | JGI IMG/M metagenome (GOLD analysis project Ga0116226, IMG submission 89692) | Host-associated microbial communities from peat moss isolated from Minnesota, USA - S1T2_Fa - Sphagnum fallax MG | ecosystem: Host-associated > Plants > Peat moss > Unclassified | place: USA...
ATAATGGCCACTTTGGCTACATTAAAAATTTGAAGAAACAAAAAAAAATACTGGAGTGGTGGTGGTTTGCAGGTTCCACTGATTCAGGAACCAACTCATTGCAAAAAGCAAAATGTAGCACAAATGCAAAGAATATCTTATGTATACAATTTTCAACAATGGTGGAGAGTTGAGACAAAGGTCATACTCTGGAACATGGCCTGGTTGACTACTCTTGCCACCTTCAAGAATGCCACTCAACGGAACATGTTCACCGCATTCCTCGGTGGAACCAGCCTCTTGTATAGTACATATTGAATGTTTGTTTTAAGTTGCTATAGAGAAGCCCTATCATGGGCCTCCTCCATATTCGCCTTGCAAGCCCTTACAACTACCAGAGTAAACCAGCACCTTCCATGCAGGATGGATGGTTTGTAGATACAAAACACTTTTTCATTGTATTCTTGTCCCATAGCTAATCACAGTGGTTATATACATGCATAAGAGGTGGACCCAACAGAATGCAACAAAGAGTTCCCGACAAAAAACAGAATCTGAATTTTATTTTCTCTCTGTACAAATTGAGTTGCATCTTTCACATGTTTGTTGTTGTTCTTTCATTTTATTTGCACATTTTCTTTTGCATTCTCACTTCACATTTATCTATATACCGACCATCTGGTTTTGGCATAATGCACACCATCCATTTCTAGTAGTGCAGGTGTGCATGATGGTGTAGGTATTAGTTCATCTTGGGCCTGGCTAAAACCTGTTGTAGTCAGGCAAAAGGTGGCAAATATTGTACATAGTCAAGGTTGCTAGTTGCTACCTATCTCTTTAGCTATTTTATCCTACAACCTACATATTTTAGATCACGTAAGAACAGTCCAGGTTACCTCACTCTTCACCTCCCCCATCAAGGCTATCATGGTCTGCAGCAATACATGTAAGTAAAGACAGACAGAGAGCAAAAGTAGGGTCACCATCTGCAAGAAAGGTTGCAATCAACCATAGGAAGCCGAAACTTTGCTTCCTCATGAATGCTTGCAAAACATGCACGAGTTGTTTCATCTGTAAGCAAACCTAGGAAGTGGAAATTAAAAACTCTTGAGCATTATCATACAAATTCCTCAATTCTTGTGTTTCCTGTCATTCAGCAGAATTGGTTGTCATATACTCCTTCATCATATGACACATGATCATCAATGAAATCCTGCAGAGTATTACATATCCAATAATATCAAGATCAATGGCCATGGTGGGTGGGTGCAACCCCATGACAAAGAGCATGACAGCAAAAAAATTGAGAGCGCCTAGTTGATCTCAGCTAATACTACAACTGCCCTCAACAGTATGTACCTAAACCTACAACTGGCAGATAACTATTGCTGGTAATGAGATAACAAAAAGGAGACCTCAGGAAAACAGTCTTGATTTAGAATTGTGAATAAGGGTCTCTCCTCATCTGAGGTTTATCAATTTCTTACAGACACTGGTTTAAGGATCAGTTGAGCAAAATGCCAACCGTCCTCAGTCTCCAAATCCAATTGTGTGTTTTGTGTATGGATACATCAAGGCACCTATGCATATAAGCAGAAGTACCATAAAAGGCCACACAAAGAGAGGTTTCACCATAGGGGAGGTGCCCCAGAGAGGCAAAGTGTGTGCATCATTAACTGAGCTTCAACAAAGAATAGCACATCAAAGTGAAAATGATAGCCCAGTTACTTGTGCAAATTTCCACTCTTGGTAGTTTGAATATTCACAAGTGACGAACCCACCCAGGAACCCATACTTCCTCCAAAGACCACCAATGATCCCATGTAGCACTGCTGAATAAAGGAAAGCATTCAATGTTGAGTAAAAATCTTCATGATAGGTTGGAGAATTCTCAATTTTCAAGATTGAACCTCAATCTTCTTCCGAGTAACTTGGAGAATCCCTCTCCTCAGGTTCCTTAGCATCTGCCTCATCTTCTGTTTCAATGTCACCTGTTTCCTCATCTTCTTCATCCTCTATTTCACCCCTGCCATAGTCACTGACATCCCTTCTCTCTTGCCCAGACTCATCATCACCAGCCTCCTCTGCATCATAGCTGTTTTCCTCATCCTGATCTTCACCATCCTCCTCACCATTGCCATCAAGCTCATCCCCATCTCCTTCTGCCTGCTCATCATACATTCGTTCCTCCTCTTCCTCCTCCCCTTCACCTGTATCTGAGCCATTCTGCTCTCGTCCTTCATCATCCTCAATTTCTGGGTTCTCCTCTATATCATAGGGGTCTCCATCCTCAGACCCTTCATCAGATGCCTCCCAATGACCACCAGCTTGTGAACCACCTGCATTACTCTCCTCTTCTTCTTCCTCTTCCTCTTCTTCTGGGTCCTGCTCAGGCATTTGAGAGTCTGCCAATAACTTCACTTTACTTGGCCTTTGAGAGACTGGTAACATCAATTCATTTGGATTCCTTTGTTTGGGTCCAGGCCTCCGGGTGCTGGTCTGACTGCGACGCCCATTTGAGCGCACAGCCGGTTTACTGCGACCTCCACTCTGAGGTGCTCGCCCTCCCTGTCCAGTACGCCCAGCAACTGTCCTTGTGCTGCAGCGTCTCCCAGCACCTGCCTTGACTTGTCTTCCATCACCAACCAATGTCTCAGTTTCTCTCTCTACGAACTGCAGTTTACGCTTTGGTTTTGAATTTTTGGGTCCACTACTTGAGGCCCTGGCTCTGGACTTGGATGCTACACCTCCATTATTGGTGCTTCTGCGTCGTCCCCCAACTTGCCCTGCTTGTTTCACTTCTCGTCCACCTTTCTCCCTTCCCACTCCCTGAGAAGACATCCGGTTCCGACCTTTTCCACCAGTGGTTCCCTCCAATGTCTCTCTAGGGCGTTCCTCATCAGGATCACATGGTAGTCCCTCAGGTGTAAGTCTGAGAGATGACACCCCCACTTTTGTATGCATAGCCTGCTGCAAATTATAACATCACACACAAGCAATTATCAATCGTATAGCATAACACAAAATCAAATCTACTACCCTCTTCTACCACACACACTGCCCCAGAGACTACTATTCTCAGTTTGAGTGAGTGAGGCTTACACTCTTTTCCTTAATTTCATCTTCTTCCTCCTGCTTCTCTCGATCTTTTTTGGCTTCCTCATCGTATGCCAGAGCATCATCAAACAAGCTTATCCTGAAGGCTACAGCAGCTGTAGTCAGGGGCACCCAATGGGGGACTGCTCCTTGACCCTCTGCGCAACTTGCACTCCCCATAACTTCAAGGATTTCTTCCATTGTCTCATATGTGGAAGCCAACCAATCTCGCTCAACTACACTTTCAAGAGTCATAAGCACCTGGCAACACCCAGCAAAAACCAATTGTCAACCATTCTTCTTTCATATAAACTCTTATATATTAAGATAGGTGTTTATTAGTTTGTTTGTTTTGTTCATATGTAACCAAACCATAACCCTCCCAAACTGTGGAGTCCCTCACTCCACCTTTGGTACCACTGGAAAGCCCTTGACAAGTCAGTGTGAAAAATTGTTGTTTTACAACTTTCAGGAAAATGAAGAAAAATTAACCAATTTAGAGTGATTTTCATCTTTCGAAATTAATTAAAATTTTTAATTAGCAAGGTTCCTTAAGAACTCTGAACTTGAGCCCACTCCCACCAGAATAGTATTAGGTTGGGTGACCTTACAAGAAGTTTAATATACTTGGGCCAACAGCACAAGGGCCCACTAGTAAACTCTTACAATATCAGACAAAAAGAGCGAAACATCACACATAACCTGGAGCCTCTAGTGAAAGAAATCCTGGAAAGTGCCATTTCCCATCCCAAAATTACATTCCAGAGATTTCAGGACACCACACCAAGAAACAAAGATTCAGGGCTAGACAGTAATCTCTTGTGCCTTTCTTATCCCCAACTACATACTATGATCTCAGTTCATAGATATTTCGTGAATAACTGGATCAAGACAATACCTGGAGCAGCTCACTAGGCCCAGATGCAGATTTCAAAGACCCAGCCCACAGTTTTCGCTGCCGCTCAGTCCACCTCTCATTAAGAGCCTCAGCGGGAATGGCAAGCTACACACCATTTAGCATGTCATAAAATACAAAAGAAGAACTTGGGAAAACCCCCTGTTGTCCACATTAATCAAAAACTGCCATAATGTTGTACAACAAGTGAATAGCATCTCATTATACTGTACAAAATAAAGTAGTACCCCTAGAACCTCCACCAGAGACAATCCATAGGAACTTCTCACTCACCTCAATTGCTAAAAGCTGAGCTTTGAGCAGCTGCAAGCGAGAAGGCATAGAAGCAAGGGAACCATTCAACTTCCAGTTTGGATCACCTCGTCGTCTTTTCTCTTCACACTCATAGTTGTGGTCCAGAAATCTGGAATGTGCTCTTGGAGAAGATGATTCAAAGGTCGCATGACAACACCGACAGTGCTTGTCCTGGGGCCAGTAGCAGTCATGGCAGACGTTACATGAAACAAGAAGATCTGTGTCCCTCTTAAGCCCTGACTTGGTTGCTTTTGTTGCCGTTTCACCATTAAAGCACTCTGACCAAAACCACTTCTCCACATCCATATAACGTTCAAGTGCTCGTGTCTTCTCACTGCCTGTTCTACCCAGTTCCACAGATATTGCTGCATTGGTCTCCACCGGGTCACTCTCTAAGCCTGAAATACCACTAACTGGACTTCCTTCCAACCCTGGAATGAACATGAAATTTGGGTGTCATAGACCATAGATGACAAACATGCAATATTACAACCACTTTGAATTTGAGGGCCATGACATTGGTAGGGTACAGGAAATTTCCATTACTTTAGACTTGCATATTTCTTGAGGATTTGACACGCTCATTTTCAAGCTTGTACCTTTCCATCCAGAGCCTCTCTCCCCATAAGGAAAAGGACATGTTACTGTGCTTGATAGTCTTGAAAGCTGCTGTGCATCAGCAAGAGCCTTAGATTGCATGGCCCGTCGCAAAGTGCCTTCCAACCTGTGAAGGATAGCAGCAAGTGCTGCTTCTCTAGCACCCCGTGGGTCTAGTGATGTCATCAGGGCATCTAAGTCCTGGAGAGGTTCACCAAAAACACACAACACTCAGTCATTGACAAGTCAGAAGTGAATTGTGCCACAGAAATTCTGACACAGATCAGAGAGTCTAGAAATAAATCAGTTTTAGAAACCACATTTCAACAAACTGACCATATGAATTGATGCTAAAACATTACCTCCTCATTGTCAATGACAGACCAGCATCCATCTGAGTTCGATTCAAAAAAGAGACGTCCACAACCTGGATCCTGGCCTCCATTACCAGTCACAAACTGCCAATAGCGATTGTGCCTCCGATCACAACCAAGCGGAAGTGAGCGGAATACATAAAGCTCTTCAGCACGAAGTCCTATATCAACTTTTGTTTGTGCCCGAGACTTCTCACTTAGGTGGGCCATGGAAGAGCCTGCTTCATGACTAGACTGTAGACTTGTCATCCCATTGCAAGGTCGCCCATTCACTGCAAATGAGTCTCCTTGGGTCCTGACATGATGGTTTGATAAGTTCACATCAATTGTACCTACAGACTTTGGATCAACTGTTGAAGCTCCAGCTCCAGGATTCTCTGCCAGCATTTCAGGACTTTCTCCTTCCAACCTTGGACCAGCTGGAACAACATGAGCCCTTGAATTTTGCTCTTCCTTTAGACGACGCTTTTCCAGCTGCATTTCTGCCCACATTTGGCGCTTCAAGGCAGTAGCTGCTTCCAGTCGCTCCTACAGAACACAAGTAAATGCACACTTAGATCTCAAAATTTAAGGAGACCAAAAGAAGAAGAAATATAATAGTTACCACTAAAAGGAGAATTCCGGATAAAAGCCACCTTCCAAATTGACAACAGCACCAATGTTCTCATCCCCATGGAACAGTTCACCCAGGTGGCCAATCTGTACCTCAAGTGCCACACGAATGGCATTGCCTTGGTTGACAGTAGTAACAAGTGCCACCAAGGCATTGAGGCGTTCTTCGACGCTCAAATCTGCATACTCTCCTTCCACCAGGCCTTGAACCCACAGCTCTACCTCCTGTTATCCAAACAAACATCCAGGTAACCAACTAAGCATCATCCGTTGATCCAAGAGTTAGAGCCACAACACCAAGTGCAATTAAAAAATTCCCTTAAGCATACATCTACAAACCTGACTCTCATCAAGCTCTGTCTCATCCTCAGGTTGTTCACAAGGTTTGGCACCCTGGAGCCCCTCCTTGCCACCATCCTCCTCTTCATCCTCCTTCACTATGTCTTCAAATGCTTCTATCTCCACAGCTCCATTCCCATCTGCCACTGGAGACTCAGAATCCCCTGATGTTCCATCTTGTGTCAGTAAGCGTTGACCTCTACCATTGGCTTTCACCCTTTTTGAGCTCCCAGGTTCCTCATCTTCCTCATCTTCCTCTTTCTCCATATCCTGCACCATCAAGAAAGAATTTTGCTAAGGCTCAGTGTGCATGCCTTGACTCCTGAGTTGCATGAAACTGAAAGTTTGAACAAAGACAGACAAAAATATGGAACTATCTTAACCAACACACAGCTACATGGCAATAACATCTCCGTCATGAAAACAGTGTTCATGAACACATATGAATTGCCACACATATTTCATAAAGCTTAATGCTGCAGTCCTGTTCAAGAAGAACATGATTACTTCAGCCAATGCTCATCATCAAGCCCCTTTCTCTGCCTTACCTCCATATCCTCAACATCCTGGCCCTCGGACCCATACTCTGTATCAGCATCATCACCTTCCTTCTCAACTCCTTTGCCATCCAGTAACCCTATTTGATATTGCCGGATTCGCTCACGTGCAGCACTCAAGATGGCATCAGCATCCTCTGGATCCTTACGGAAAGCTGGCCGTACTGTGTAAGTTGAGGGTGCAATCCGCTCAAACAGATTGCTGTCACGGGATAAAACAGCAGAAACAGATGCCTCTGGTGTTTTACTGGAAGAGAGGTCACGCAGGCCCAAGGTCTACAAAATCAAGAAAAAAATGTCAGGTTTGTTACAATGACAAAGAACCACACATTAGCTTGCTTAGTGGCACATGTTGGATGTGCTTCCCATCACACACGTTTGAGCCAGAAGGAAGAATATTATATGGTAAACAGCATACCTTGATTCGTTTCACCACCTCTCCAATGCTGAGGCCTTTATCTCCTTCCAGTGAGAGCACATGGAAAGCAGCAAACTTGACAGTGCCAGGTGTAAGGCAAAATTGAGACCGGCGAGAGGTGCCAATGCCTTTGCCTTGCATTAAAGCTACAGCATTTGCTGCTGCTGCACCAGACCGAAGATTGGCAACAGTATCTTCTCTTTTGTCTTTCTGCTTGACAACCAAGGTCATGAAATGTCAATATTTCCAGTGCAAATTACCTCAACATATCAGTTGAATAAAAAGAGGTTTGCAAATCAAAAGGTGAACCAAGATTTCAATTGATGACTACAAACAAGCAACCAAGCTCCCACTCACAGGTGCTTGTTTTCTGACCTCTTGTTCATCTTTGGAGACATTTGATGTCATGTTCTGTTTCTTCCATTTAGGCCCAAAGCCTGCTGCCAGCGCAAACTGGCGTAGTATTTCTGGCCATGTCAGACCATTCACATGCTTGCCCCACTCTCGTATGTCAAAGCCCCATGCATAAGCCTGATATGCACATTTCCATATCAAAGTCTCAGTGCCATCAATAGCATGATGCCAGGTGCTTACAAGTCTGAACAGCTTGTGCAAGACAACACAAAATCTCCCACTGATCAAGATGGAAATGAGGAAAAAATCCTCAGTATGATGAATGGAGGTCTAATCAACAAAACCCAAGGCATCAGTCTTTGGGATTTGCATATCTTAAGCACAGGACCACTGTTGACACCATCTTCCAGTGTTAAAGAATCAAGCAATTTTGCTTTGATTTGTCTGAGGTTTCCTACTTACAGATTCCACAAGCTGTGGATGACCCCCTGCTGCCATGGCAATGGCATCCCTTTGGCCCACTGTCCCACCTGCAACAGCTTGTGCAGCATCCACAATATCCTTTACCATAGTCTTTACAAGAGCAACATGAATATCGGCAAGTAGCCTTGAGTCCTGCAGGTCATAACCATTCAAACAGTGATGAGTGACATACCTAAGAACTGCCACCAAAAATGGCAATCATGAACACAGATTCAGTTATGTCATTTTCTAGATGAACAAAACTGCACCAAAAGAAGACAACAAATTGACCAAGAGCAAACATGAAGCATGAAAATGCACACACAGCATGCTAGGCCAGGAAAAAAGCACAGATAACCTGACTAAAAGATAGATGAGAAAAGTCCCTGGCTCATAGTGGCAGACTTACATAATCATGAAATCCTTGTACAAGTTCATCAATAGTGAATGGCCACAGGCCAACTACATCAGCAAATGTTGTCAGAAATCTCCACACCTGGATTCCAAAACCACTGGAGCATAACTAACTTGGATAAAAAAACACATGAATGAGGCAGCTAGGAACAAAAAGATGGGCACGGTTCAAACTTGTTCACAATCCAACTTCAGTTGTGAGGAAACCAAAGCAAAAGCCAGAGAATAAAATCATAGGAAATGTAGAACTAAGAAGCATGACTAACAGGGATTATTCACCTTTTGTTCCTAGACCAGGTCACATGTAATTTAAATATACAGAGGAAGAGTCTTATCAATACCATCAATAAGTTCCCCACATTTTGATCAGAATCTGTCCAGGGATAGACAGAGAGAAGTGGCTTCATCTTGACTGTTGCAGGTGGGAATGGCCTCAGCAGTACTGCACACAGATCAGGCCAGTGGTGATCGTTAATTCTCACCAATATCATGCAAAATGGTGGGAAAAGTATGTGCTTCTTTGTCCTCAGCAAAAGACACACTTGAAAGAGAAGTTAGTTTCCCATAAAAAGGAGAAAGCCAACAAGCAGACTTAGTGGAAGAAAGAAATTCACCCACTTTGAGAAGCGTCGAGAGTGCCATCACCATCAAGGTAATCATGGTTCAGAGCAGCTGCTGCTGTGGCAGCTTCCATAAGCTCCAGCTGTTCATCATCTATGAGGTCTGTCACATCCTTAGCTAACCTTTTTGCAAGTGCCCTTTCATTGGCAGCCTTAATTCTTGCTGCTTCTTTCTCTTTGCGTGCTTCCTCCTTGTGACGCAGCTTTTCCATCTACAAAAGATGCAGGCATGCTTTCATTTAAGAAGGAGACCAACAATACCAATCAGCTCAGCCCAAAGTGTGCCTTAATAACAACTTGCCACTATGATCCTCAATTCTAATGGTTACAGAGCAAGTTTGATGCAAGCAAATAAAAACTCACTCGCTTGAGTTCCTTCTGCTGCAATTTCTCTTGACGCTCAGCCTCCTTTTTGTTTTCCCTTTCAATACGCTCCTGTTCCTTCATCCGTTCCCGCATGACCCGTTCTTCTTCTTTCCTTATCTCACGTTCCATCTTTTCTTGTTCTTTTCGCATTTGTTCATCTCTCTGTGGAGGATCAAAGGTATGAAGTGATCAGTACTAAGAATCTTATGCCAATCAAAGATTTGTGTTTCCAGATCTGAGGAACAGCAATACCTCAGAAGGACCTTTGAGCTGTTTGATGATTTACTAAATCTAGCAAGCTGAGTGACAAGAACTTATAAAGCAGTACACAACAAACAGAGCAGTGTAATCACCTTCCGTCTCAAAGCCTCTTGCTTTTCAAGTTCTTTTTGTATCCGCTTTTCCTGAGCCTCAACTTCCTTTTGCAACCTGGCCTCTTCCATCTGTGGGAAAGCATCAAAGTACCAATATCACTCACATGGCACAACTTCCTTTAAGAAAACACTCACTCGTCGTCACTTCACGTAAGAACATAGAAGCACCACCTGTTTGGAATATACCAAAATGAAGGTATCAATTGGAAGGAAAGAAGGAATGAACGAACGAACCCGAGATGCTGCAAGTATCTCATATGACCTCTCAGGCCCTGGAAAGAGGTTCAGTTGCTTGGTTGCTCTCTCATAAAATTGACTCTCCTCCAACCGCACAGGCTGTTCTGGGAGGAACTGATACTCACAAAGAGGTCTTGGTTCAAACTGAACAGGAAGGGGAGCTGGTGGGGCCATTGACTTTCGCTTTGACCCTCTTGGGTTGGGCAATGGAGGAGGAAGACCCAACGCAAGAGACTGCAAAAAAAACTCAAGGATAATGAATTCACTACAACCACCATTCAGGATGCACAAGGCACCAATGACAAAGGAAAAGTATCCATGCTGCCATGTGAATTAATACTAATTCTTGGAGCCACTCAGACTGATCCTTGCATTAGACAAGTCTTTAAGCACAGATGACATACCGGAAGAGACCCTTTCAGTTTCATCTCCTGAGCATAGTCATAGTGTTTATCACCATGAGCAGATTGATCTTGACCAATGAACTGCCTTGGATCTCCAAGTACATCCCCTGAAAAACAAGAAGACCACCACAACATTAGTCACCTTGAAACATATGTTAGGTGCAATAGAATCATTCAGCAAAACACTTCCAGGAGAATCATATGTTGCTATTGTGAGAAATGCGAGGATACCCTACTACATCACTAGATTCATAGAGACTGTAGATGAAGTGTGGGCAGAAGACACATTGGAAATCTGCACTGGGCTTACCCTTTATGCTAAAAGCACCAACAGGCAGAGGATCAAATTCAGTGCCTAAGGGAGGACCATCCTCCCTCAAAGGTTCACCCAACTGGGCCTCTACAGCAACTCTAACAGCCAGCTCCTGACTTCTCTGTTTGCCTAGAAACTCCAATTCCCTTGGCACTGATCTTTTTGAGCGTGCCTTTGGCTCCTGTTACAGACCAAGAAAACATCCAATCAAGCTGGGACATCTCACAATAGTGTTCAGTTGGCCCAAAACCTCCTGCTCAGGAACATAGACAGGCAACTAGTACCAGGACACTTACAGTGCTTACAACCTGGCCAGTCATACTTATTGCAAAATTGGCAGATACAGTCAATCCATGGAGCTGGGATGACAAAGGTGTCAGATAATAATTCTGAAACATTGTGAAATGAGTAAGAGGTCTGTATGACACCCACTTTTGTGAATTGCAGCACAGAGGATTCTGTTAGACAATGGCTGACAACTGTGTGTTGTAATCCTGAGCTCATAAGTAAAGACTTGCCACGAGATTTGGCCAGCCATTAAACTAACCTCAGGAGTAAAGTGCTGCAGGCCCTCATATAGATATTGTTGCCCATAGTGATCTCCAGAGAGGAGGACTGCATCTCCAGTGTCTGAAGCCAAAACAGCTTGGGGGTATTGTAATACAGTACTGTTGTCAACTTTGGCCTTCTTGCGAGAGACAGATGGGGTAGAGCTGGCTTCATCTTTCCCTTTCCTGTCCTTCAAACGTCGATGACAGAACCACATCTGAAGCTGCTTATCAGATAGATTTAGCTGGGCTGATAGCTCAGCTCGCACTGACTCAACAGGATATCGATCCTCTGCAACACCACAAACTTGACTGAATTCAATGCTCTTGAGAACTGAATTGCATAGTGTCCTGAAGGTAGTATGAGGCTATGGGAGCATAACGACCAAAAGATACAAAGTGTAGAATCCACATACATGGCAACGCAACACACAAACAGACAACAGGTGTGTGGTGTTACTGTACCTGCATAGACTCTCTCCAGTGCCTCAAGCTGTACTGGAGTCTTCATCCTTCGTTTGAAGTTTGTCTCCTCAGGAGATAACCGCATTCTCTCTTCTGAAGCCATCATTGATTACGGCAAGAAAAACACTGCCACACTAAAGTTCCAGAAAGAAAACAATTTAAGAACAAATCTGAGATGAGTTTTCTCTGGCACATACACAGGTATCTCTGGTGTGCAGTCATGTGCATGAGGTTTACTTCTGATGAACAGGCAAGGCTGCTAAATACACACAGAAGCAATAAAAATTTCTTGACAAGAGAAGGTGACAGAGGGTTCTCAGAGTAAATGTGTCAAGAATCAAGTGACCTAATTCAAATGGTTATGGCTTGGTCATCTATGGCCTTCCAGACCAATGTCATTTTGAACATCCTGATACAAGATTAGATGACAGATGCTAGAAATAGACTATGAATTCCCAGAAATCGAATCTTGCAGTCATAAAACACATCCCTTAAGCTCTCTTGAGAGTTTCCAGAACAAAAGAAGAACAAGAACCCTCTCAAGGAGGCTCATGAAAAGGAATCCTTTTCCATAACACTCAGTATTGGCATATTGACTGCAATCTACTACAATAATATAAGCATGCATACACACAGCTGCCATCTTTGTACAAGCATTATGTTTGTGATCACAGCTCAATTCCAATGTTGATGCCAACTGTTGAATTTGATCATCAATGACCATAAGAGACACTGTCATGCTGGATGCCACAGACAATGAACATATCACTGGAGTTCTTCAAACCCTAATTGATGTCTGGGTTCCCCATTCTCACCTTCAAGAAAATCGTTCAGGAGCTCAGTTCCCACAACAGGTTTTTGACCCAATAGAAGGATTACTGTTCTCCAACCTTTGAATAATTGTCATGTTTCCAGCATCAACACTGCCCCTTCTCCTTGCCAGATGAAGCAAGAATCTGCAATAGCAGGGATGGTAACCCATTTCCAGTCAGAATCACATGCAAAAGGCTTCACTGTCAAAGACATACATATGGTTCCCTGGTTTGAAACCTCCACATGTAGATTTACCCCACCCTTGTTGAAAGAAGAAAACTTTCACATTATACAGAACAAATTGGTATCTTGTCAGGATGGTGCACAAAGTCCAATTCCAACAGCCCAAAATCCCACATTCTTTCTGTAGGATCGTGTGCCTACCAACTCCAAAAAAGCCTCTTCTCTTTGTTACCAAGCATGTGCTACAAACATGTTGAACATCCCTCTATCCATCTCCCCACACTCTTCTCTTCTCTTACCAGAACTCAAATTAAATACAAAAACTCCACAAAACACAAAAATGACTGCAATACATCATCATCATCAACCCATAAAAAAGAAACACAGCAACATCCCCAGATCAGTTTCTCTCCATTCCCTGGCGACCACACCATCCAACAACAGCAAAAAACCATCAAACCCTCAACAAACATAACCAATGCCAAGGCATCACACATCATACAAAAACACAAACACAATTCTACCTTCTCTCCTCCCCCCATCAACCCAAACCTTACCCCTGCAGATTCTCTCATACTCTCTCTCCTCCCAACCCCCACCCCCCAGCCAACAAACCCAAGCCCACAATAAACCAAAAACACAAACTACAACATACCACATACCAATAACGACATTACTAACCTCCGATTCTCGCTGCTCAGATCGTCTCTCTTCCTCCTCTCTCTTTCTCTCATCTCCCCCCCCAACCCCATCTCACAGACAAACCTAAAAACAAAAAAAGCGAAGAAAAATCTTCACAAACACACAGCTCCAAAGAACAACCCAAAAAAACAAAACGGACACATCTCACAAACCTACCTTTGATTCTCGCTTCCTCCTCCGCCTCCTCCCCCTCCTCCTTTTTCCCTTCCAACTCCCCACAACGCCTCCAGATCCACGGCTTCCGAACACAAGACAAACCCTCGCTGCTGCTTTCCTCCTATCCTCCCTTCTCTTCCCTTTCTTTCCCTTGACGTTTGCTCGCGTTAGGGTTTCCCGAATGCTCTGAAAGAAACCGACGAGGCTGCTGCTGCTGCGAATGCGGCCATAGGCAAGCAAGAAGCTACCAGCATCCCCAAAGATCCCAATAATCCTTCCACTCTCCCCGCGGGCCAAGGAATAAAAAAAACGCCTTCCAAAACCACCGACAGCAACAACAAGCGTCCCTCTCGCACCACCACCACCAATCTTATTACTCCTGATGATCGCATGGATTACAACAATCTCCTCATCTTGACGATACCCATCAAAGGGCATGACCACCACCACCACCACCACCACCACCACTACTACTCCTACTATCACTACTATTAGTACAACTTGTTCTACAAATCTAATTACTACTTCTTCTTCTTCTACTACTACTACTACAGCAACTACTGCAACGACGACGACGACGACTGTCGTCACTTCTTCAATGCCGCTGCTGATTCTGCTGCTGCTGCTACTGGGCCCAAAGCCCCAAACGTCGTCGTTGAAATCGGATTTACGCAGCAACACATAACCAACAAATCCGCGAAAACAAAAACACCCAAATCTAATAATTCTTTTGCTACTACTACTCGTCATTAACAACGTGGGTACAACGAGAAACCGCGATTGAAAACAATGAGAACAATTCGCCATTACTTTTCTTTTCCTTCCCCAACCCCCCCCTGGAAATTTGGGGTAGGAGTAGTACTACTACTAGTAGTAAGCCGGCAAACAGAAATCAACAAGAAGCGGAATAATAATTTTTTTTTTAAAAAAAATTATAACCGGCAACTCTCCCCACACTACCCATTATTTCTTTTTTCCGAACCAATCCCCCCCCCCTTCCCTCCCGCCCACCATTTCCTTCCACCTCGGTTTAGGATTTCAATCGTTTGCCGGCCTTGTAATTCTCCGGGATTCCAATTGATCCCCCCAATCCCCAATTTCCGCCAATTTCCAACTGACTGCCCCAGTGAGTGAGTGCCCCCACCCCCGCCCGCAACTAATGACAGCCAGGCCAGGCAGGCAAACCAGGCCCGTCTATCATCATGCATGATGCCCCCTAAGTTACTCTCTCTTCCCCCCCCCCCAGCTGACTGACGAGATGCGATGCGATGTGATGCGATCGATCTGCCATGTCGCAGTGCGGATGAGAATCAAGGAACCCAATGATCTGCCTGCCTGTTGTCTGCCGGCCAAGAAATTTTTTTTTAATTTCAGGCCGCCTCCTCCCATCCCTCCTTGACGGACGGATTCCACGCTCTCGCATCCACACGGCCGCTCTCCGTCATTTTCTGTTTTTCGGAATTTAGTCTGCGTTCGATCCGTCTGCGCTGCCTTATGAAGTGAAGCAAGGGGGTGGGGGTCCCGCCGCCCTGCTGCTGCTGCTCCACCCGGGTTCGAACCCTCGTCTCCACGCTTGCCTATTTTCCCCAATTTTCCCCCAATCTCTGTTTTGTTTTCTTCTGTTTTCAAATTTTTATTTTATTTTTATTATAAAAAAACTCTTGCTCATGAAGTTGTGTAGTTTTACTCTTTTCTTTCCACAGGCTCCCTTTTCTTCCTTCCATCTTCTTTTTTTTCTTTCTTAAATCTTCTTTAATAAGTTGAAGTAGCTACTAGGTAGTCTATTTTAGTAAAGAAACTACCTAGTATGGGAAGTTGGTGGGTGAACCAGCACCTACACTTGGTACTATGTTTAAAAACTGGAAAAACCCCAAATTTCATTTAAATTGTGTGTAAGTATTAGAAATATCCTATGTTTACACTACTAAATGGGGTTCTCTGAAATTGAATCGAACATTCACATTTCTTGGGTTTAATATGGTCACTAAGAGGCCTCACTCAGAGAAGGTGAAGGGACCATTGTAGGTGCTAGGACCCCAGTCCAAATTTGGGACCCTTTTCTTCCCTTATATTTCCTTTTCTTTCTTCATTTTTTG